>OGXQ01001961.1_pt1 | contig 14809 bp, 9 predicted proteins | sample 1576291 | NCBI WGS metagenome assembly OGXQ01 (sample SAMEA3541575, study PRJEB24748) | human gut metagenome | biome: human gut; feature: human-associated habitat; material: faeces | place: China | collected 2012 | reverse complement strand
TAGCGATTACCTTTATCGAACGAAGTGAGATAATACGCCTGTTTGTTATATGTGCTTGTGCGGGGCATTTTCCGGTCTGCGGCAACAAAAAAACCGGCCCGAAGAAAAATCGAGTCGGAAGGGGTTGACAAACGCAGACACATTTGGTACAATAAGACGCTTATATTCGGATAGTGGGGTCATATCCCCATTTCATCCGTAAGTGTATGATACCAGCTTTCGTCGGAATTTACAAGCGGGAACGGAAGAAAACGGACAACTGACCCGTGCGTATCACAACGAAGGCGGCGCCCCGTGGCGGGGGAGAGCCTGTGCCGGAGACGGCCCCTGCGGAGGCCGGGACAGGCGGCGTGGATGTGTAAGAGGATGTTAAAAAGCTAAAAGAAAGGCGTGAGTGTTGAAGATGGCCAAGGACAAGTACTATGGCAAGACCCTGCGAAAGAATTTTGCCAGACACGAGGAAGTCATGGCGATGCCCGACCTGCTGGAGATCCAGAAGAAATCCTACAAGTGGTTTCTGGACACCGGCCTGCGGGAGGTGTTTGCGGATGTAGCCTCCATCACGGACTATGCCGGTAATCTGGAGCTGAGCTTCATCGATTACAGCATGGACGAGAAGCCCAAGTATGACGTGGAGGAGTGCAAGGCCCGTGACGCCACGTATGCCGCCCCCATGAAGGTCAGCGTGCGGCTGCGGAACAAGGAGACGGGCGAAATCAAGGAGCAGGAGATCTTCATGGGTGATTTCCCCCTGATGACCCACTCCGGCACCTTTGTCATCAACGGCGCCGAGCGTGTGGTGGTCAGCCAGATCGTCCGCTCTCCCGGCATCTACTACGGCAAGGAGATCGACCTCAAGACCGATCTGCCCCTGCTGACCTCCACCGTCATCCCCTACCGTGGCGCATGGCTGGAGTACGAGACCGACACCAGCGAGGTGTTCTGGGTCCGCATCGATAAGAACCGGAAGCTGCCCATCACCTGCCTGATCCGTGCGCTGGGCCTCAAGACTGACAGCGAGATCATGGACCGCTTCGGCGACGATCCCCGCATCGTGGTGACCCTGGAGAAGGACGCCTGCAAGACGTATGAGGACGCCATGCTGGAGATCTACCGCAAGCTGCGCCCCGGCGAGCCCCCCACGCTGGACTCCGCCGAGACCCTGATGCAGAACCTGTTCTTCGATCCCCGGCGGTACGATCTGAGCATCGTGGGCCGGTATAAGTTCAACAAGAAGCTGACCCTGTGGACGCTGGCCAAGGGCCAGCAGCTGGCTATGCCTGTGGCCGACCCCGCCACCGGAGAGATCCTCTTCGACGAGGGCCACGTCCTCACCGGCGCAGAGTGCCGGGAGCTGGACGCCATCGGCGTGGCGGAGGTCTCCGTGAAGCTGGACAGCGGCGATGTGATCCGGGTGTTCACCAACCGGATGTGCGACATGAGCCGCTACGTGGATTTCGATCCCAAGGAGTGCTGCGGCATCAAGGAGCGGGTGCGCTTCGACGTGCTGCAGGAGCTGCTGAGCCAGTACAGCGGCGAGGAGCTGATGGAGCAGTGCAGGCTCCACGCCGACGATCTGGTGCCCAAGCACATCATCGTGGACGACATTCTGGCCTCCATCAACTATATGAATGCGCTGGCTCACGGGCTGGTCACCAAGGATGATATCGACCATCTGGGCAACCGTCGCCTGCGCTGCGTGGGCGAGCTGCTGCAAAACCAGTTCCGCATCGGCTTTAGCCGCATGGAGCGTGTCATCCGGGAGCGCATGACCATTCAGGATCTGGATATCGTCACGCCCCAGAGCCTCATCAACATCCGGCCCGTTACGGCGGCCATCAAGGAGTTCTTCGGCTCCAGCCCCCTGAGCCAGTTCATGGATCAGACCAACCCGCTGGCGGAGCTGACCCACAAGCGGCGTCTGTCCGCTCTGGGACCCGGCGGTCTGTCCCGTGAGCGTGCCAACATGGAGGTCCGTGACGTGCATTACAGCCACTATGGCCGTATGTGCCCCATCGAGACGCCTGAAGGCCCCAACATCGGCCTGATCTCCTATCTGGCCACCTATGCACGGGTCAATGAGTACGGCTTCATCGAGGCCCCCTTCCGCCGGGTGGAGCATCCCTCCGGCCGTGTCACCGACGAGATCACCTACATGACCGCCGACGTGGAGGATCAGTACATCGTCTGCCAGGCCGCCGAGCCGGTGGACGAGAACGGCTGCCTCATCGGGCCCCGTATCACCTGCCGCCATCAGGACGAGACCATTCAGGTGGAGCCGGAGTACGTGGACTATATGGACATCTCCCCCCGTATGATGGTGTCCATCGCTACGGCTATGATCCCTTTCCTGCCCAACGACGACGCCAACCGTGCGCTGATGGGCGCCAATATGCAGCGGCAGGCCGTGCCTCTGCTGCGGCCGGAGGCCCCCATCGTGGGCACCGGTATGGAGCATAAGATCTGCCTGGACTCCGCTGTGGCGGTGCTGGCCGAGGGCGACGGCATCGTCACCAAGGTGGACGCCACCAACGTGTCCGTCAAGTATGACGCCGGCGAGACCAAGGACTATAAGCTCATCAAGTTCCTGCGCTCCAACCACGGCACCTGCATCAACCAGAAGCCCATCGTTTCCGTGGGCGAGCGGGTCCACGGCGGCGACGATCCCACGGTGCTGGCCGACGGCCCTGCCACGCAGGAGGGCGAGATCGCTCTGGGCCGCAACATTCTGGTGGGCTTCATGACGTGGGAAGGCTACAACTACGAGGACGCCGTGCTGCTCAACGAGCGGCTGGTGAAGGAGGATGTGTATACCTCCATCCATATCGAGGAATATGAGATCGACGCCCGTGACACCAAGCTGGGGCCTGAGGAGATCACCCGTGACATCCCCAACGTGGGCGAGGATGCTCTGAAGGATCTGGACGAGCGGGGCATCATCCGGGTGGGTGCTGAGGTCCACGCCGGGGACATTCTGGTGGGTAAGGTCACCCCCAAGGGCGAGACCGACCTCACCGCTGAGGAGCGCCTGCTGCGGGCCATCTTCGGTGAGAAGGCCCGTGAGGTCCGTGATACCTCCCTGAAGGTGCCTCACGGCGAGAGCGGCATCATCGTAGATGCCAAGGTATTTACCCGCGAAAACGGCGACGAGCTGGGGCCGGGCGTGAATCAGGTGGTCCGTGTCTATATTGCTCAGCGCCGCAAGATCCAGGTGGGCGACAAGATGGCCGGCCGTCACGGCAACAAGGGTGTCGTGTCCCGTGTGCTGCCTCAGGAGGATATGCCCTTCCTGCCCGACGGCACGCCGCTGGATATCGTGCTGAACCCCCTGGGCGTTCCCTCCCGTATGAACATCGGTCAGGTGCTGGAGGTCCATCTGGGCTACGCCGCCAAGACTCTGGGCTGGAAGGTGGCTACCCCCATTTTTGACGGCGCCACCGATAAGGATATTTCCGAGGCCCTGCAGCTGGCGGGTCTGGACCCGGAGGGCAAGAGCTGGCTGTACGATGGCCGCACCGGCGAGCGCTTTGACAACAAGGTCACGGTGGGCTATGTGTACTTCCTGAAGCTGCACCATCTGGTGGATGATAAGATCCACGCCCGTTCCACCGGCCCCTACTCTTTGGTGACCCAGCAGCCCCTGGGCGGCAAGGCCCAGTTCGGCGGCCAGCGCTTCGGTGAGATGGAGGTGTGGGCGCTGGAGGCCTACGGCGCCAGCTACACCCTGCAGGAGATCCTCACCGTCAAGTCCGACGATGTGACGGGCCGTGTCCGCACCTACGAGGCCATCGTCAAGGGCCACAACGTGCCGACCCCCGGTGTACCGGAGTCCTTTAAGGTACTGGTGAAGGAGCTGCAGTCCCTGTGCCTGGATATTCAGGTGCTGGACGAGGACGGCAACCAGATCGAGCTGAAGGAGGACGAGGACGCTCTGGATACCTTCAATCTGGCCCGGATGGATGCTGACGACGAGCGCCAGAACCGCTATGCCGACGACAACGAGCTGGCGGATGCGGGCTTTGACTACGTGGCCGACGAGGAAGTGGACGCTTCCTACGACGGCGACGGGGAAGAATTTTAAGGACAGGAGGAGCAGCATACTATGAGTTACGCAACATTTGACGCCATTAAAATCGGAATCGCTTCTCCGGAAATGATCCGTGAGTGGTCCTACGGCGAGGTGAAGAAGCCGGAGACCATCAACTACCGCACCCTGAAGCCGGAGCGGGACGGCCTGTTCTGTGAGCGCATCTTCGGGCCCACCAAGGACTGGGAGTGCCACTGCGGCAAGTATAAGAAGATCCGCTATAAGGGCAAGATCTGCGACCGCTGCGGCGTGGAGGTCACACGGGCCAAGGTGCGCCGTGAGCGCATGGGCCACATCGAGCTGGCCACCCCCGTCAGCCATATCTGGTACTTCAAGGGTATCCCCTCCCGGATGGGCCTGCTGCTGGACATCAGCCCCCGCATTCTGGAGAAGGTGCTGTACTTCGCCGCCTATATCGTCACCGATCCCGGCGAGACGCCGCTGGTGAAGAACCAGATCCTCTCCGAGAAGGAATACCGGGATATGCGGGAGAAGTACGAGGATGACTTCGACGCCGGTATGGGTGCCGAGGCCGTGAAGAAGCTTTTGCAGCAGGTGGATCTGGAGGGCCTGAGCCAGCAGCTCCATGCCGAGCTGAAAACCGTCTCCGGCCAGAAGAAGGCCCGTGTGGTGAAGCGGCTGGAGGTGGTGGATGCCTTCCGCCTGTCCGGCAACAAGCCGGAGTGGATGGTCATCGACGTGCTGCCGGTGATCCCCCCGGAGCTGCGCCCCATGGTGCAGCTGGACGGCGGCCGGTTCGCTACCTCTGACCTCAACGACCTGTATCGCCGGGTCATCAACCGCAACAACCGCCTCAAGCGCCTGATGGAGCTCAACGCCCCCGATATCATCGTCCGCAACGAAAAGCGGATGCTGCAGGAGGCCGTGGACGCCCTCATCGACAACGGCCGCCGTGGCCGTCCCGTCACCGGCGCCAATAACCGTGCCCTCAAGTCTCTGAGCGATATGCTCAAGGGCAAGCAGGGCCGCTTCCGCCAGAATCTGCTGGGCAAGCGTGTGGACTACTCCGGCCGAAGCGTTATCGTGGTGGGCCCTGAGCTGAAGATCTACCAGTGCGGCGTACCCAAGGAGATGGCCGTGGAGCTGTTCCGCCCCTTCATCATGAAGAAGCTGGTGGAGGACGGCTCCGCCAACAACATCAAGTCCGCCAAGAAGATGGTGGATAAGGGCCGCACCGAGGTGTGGGACGCTCTGGACGAGATCATCAAGGATCACCCCGTGATGCTCAACCGTGCGCCTACGCTGCACCGTCTGGGCATTCAGGCCTTCGAGCCGGTGCTGGTGGAGGGCCGTGCTCTGAAGCTGCACCCCCTGAACTGCACCGCCTTCAACGCCGACTTCGACGGCGACCAGATGGCGATCCACGTCCCCCTGTCCGCCGAGGCTCAGGCCGAGGCTCGTCTGCTGATGCTGTCGGCCAACAACCTGCTGCGCCCGCAGGACGGCGGCCCCGTCACCGTGCCTACGCAGGATATGGTGCTGGGCTCCTACTATCTGACCTTCGAGCGGTTTGAAAACGGTATGTGCCAGATGACCAACGACGAGTTCTGGCCCGAGGGCATCGACTTTGCGCTGGCCGGCAAGAGCTACGACGAGCTCACCGACGAGGAGAAGGAGCAGAACCGCCTCAACGTCTACCGGGACGAGGACGAGGTGCTGATGGCCTACAACGAGCACATCATCGGCATCCACCAGCCCGTGTGGGTGCGGGTGGAGAAGAAACTGGGCGACGAGACGCTGCGCCATGTGGTGCGGGCGACTCCCGGCCGGATCATCTTCAACCGCAATATCCCCCAGGATCTGGGCTTTGTCAGGCGCTTCAACGAGGACGGTACGCCCTCCGATAAGTTCTTTGACTACGAGATCACCGAGACCTGCGGCAAGAAGCTGCTGGGCAAGATCGTGGACCGCACCATCAAGCAGTATGGCTTTACCATCGCCGCCGAGGTGCTGGACAACATCAAGGCCACCGGCTATAAGTACTCCACCCGTGGCTCCATCACCATCTCCATTGCGGATATGACGGTGCCTGAGAAGAAGTATTCCCTCATTGCCGAGACGGAGCAGCGAGTGGTGGATATCGAGGACCAGTACAACATGGGCTTCATCACCGACGAGGAGCGCTACAAGCTGGTGGTGCGTGAGTGGGAAAAGACCACCAACGACGTTACCGACGCCTTGACCGCCAGCCTGGATAAGTATAATCCCATCTTCATGATGGCTGACTCCGGCGCCCGTGGCTCCATGAAGCAGATCCGTCAGCTGACCGGTATGCGTGGCCTGATGGCCAACACCGCCGGTAAGACCATCGAGATCCCCATCAAGGCAAACTTCCGTGAGGGTATGTCCGTGCTGGACTACTTCACCTCCTCCCGTGGCGCCCGTAAGGGTCTGGCCGATACGGCTCTGCGTACCGCAGACTCCGGTTATCTGACCCGCCGCATGGTGGACGTGTGCCAGGATGTCATCATCCGTGAGGATGACTGCGGCGTGGACAAGGGCATCGTGGTGTCCGAGATCAGCGAGAACGGCCAGGTCATCGAGAAGTTCTCCGAGCGTGTCAAGGGCCGCTTCCCGGTGCGGGATATCCTGAAGCCCGGCACCGACGAGGTGCTGATCTCCAAGGATCACATGATGACCGAGGACGACGCCGCCCTGCTGGAGAAGTTCGATATCCACTCCGCCGAGATCCGCACCGTGCTGACCTGCAAGGCCCACAGCGGTATCTGCGCCAAGTGCTACGGCATGAACCTGGCCACCTCCAAGCCGGTGGGACCCGGCGAGGCCGTCGGCATCATCGCCGCACAGTCCATCGGTGAGCCCGGTACCCAGCTGACCATGCGTACCTTCCATACCGGCGGCGTGGCCGGCGGCGACATCACCCAGGGTCTTCCCCGAGTGGAGGAGCTGTTCGAGGCCCGCAAGCCCAAGAAGATGGCCACCCTGTCGGAGATCGCCGGTAAGGTCCGCTTCGAGGATGCCACCAAGGGCAGCCTGCTGAACATCATCGTCACCGCCGACGACGGCGATACCCGGACCTACTCCATGCCCCACACCGGTCTGCAGGTGCGGGACGGCGAGGTCATCGAGAAGGGCCGCCAGCTGCAGGACGGCGCACTGAATCCCCACGATGTGCTGCGGATCCGTGGCGCTTCGGCGGTGCATAACTACCTCATTCAGGAGGTCCTGAAGGTGTACCGTCAGCAGGGCGTGGACATCAACGATAAGCACATCGAGGTCATTGTCCGCCAGATGATGCGCAAGGTCCGGGTGGAGGACGCCAATGACGCCACCGGCCTGCTGTCCGGCGCCATGGCCGACGTGCTGGAGGTGGAGGACGAGAACGCCAAGGTGCGGGCCCGCATCGCCGCCGGTGAGGTCAACGCCGAGACCGGTGAGCCGCTGCAGGAGGCCACCTATACCCAACTGCTGATGGGTATCACCAAGGCATCTCTGGCCACCGATTCCTTCCTGTCCGCTGCCTCCTTCCAGGAGACGACCAAGGTTCTGACCGAGGCCGCCATCAAGGGCAAGGTGGACCATCTGGTGGGCCTGAAGGAGAACGTCATCATCGGTAAGCTGATCCCCGCCGGCGCCGGCCTGAACGCCTACCGCCATTTCGCTGAGGAGCTGGTGCCTGAGGAGGGCGCTGCCGACAGCGTATCCATGGAGGAGACCATGCCTGCGGAAGAACCTGCCGACGAGACGGAGGAGTAAGCGATCCCTATCATAACGTACTGAAAAGAGCGCCCTGCGGGGCGCTCTTTTTTCTGCCCGGAAACGGAGGCTTTTCCCGATGGGCTGCGTTGGCCCATTTCCGGGGAATTGGTCATTTCGACGGCATAGCGGAATCTGAGGCCGGAAAAACGCAGAAAAATTCCGCCATACGGAATGAACGCTTGACGCAGACCGGCGGAGACGGTATGATAGAGAAAAATATCCATTGCCGGGGAAGGGAGGACGCCATGATCTACTATACCGCCGATCTGCACTTTCACTATGCACTGCTGCTTCCCTCCCGGCCCTTTGCCACCGTGGAGGAGATGGATGAGACGCTGGTGAAAAACTGGAACACCACCGTGGGTCCGGAGGACACCGTCTATCTGGTGGGAGACATCGGCTGGAACGGCGGCCGGGTGCCGGGAGAGCTGCTGGAGCGGCTGTCGGGCCATAAGCACCTGATCCGTGGCAACCACGACACCGGCTATGAGGACGCCGGGCGGCTGTACCGCTGGTTCGAGACGGTGACGGACTTCAACGAGATCGACGACGGAGAGACGCACATCCTCCTGTGCCACTATCCCATGCTGTACCACAAGCGGGGCTACATGATCCACGGACACCTCCACCACGGACGGGGCCGGGACTATGAGCTGCTGCGGCAGCTGCCCCGTGTGCTGAATGCCGGGGTGGATGTGAACCGCTATCGTCCGGTGACGCTGGCGGAGCTGGTGGAGAACAACCGGGCCTTCTATGCCGGGGAGCGGGACGACGAGGTGCCACCACCGCCGCCTATGGAGCGAGGGCTGCCCGGCAGCTTGCCGGGAAAGCCGGACTTTCGGCCCATCCCCCGGCGGAAGGAGGACGTATGATGCCGCAGGAAAAGGGAAGCGTGCGGTCGCTGGGCAAGGCGCTGGAGCTGCTGGAGCTGCTGAACCGGAGCCGGGTCCCCATGACCCTTCAGGCGCTGAGTCAGGCCTCCGGCTACCCCAAGAGCACCATCCACTCGCTGCTGGCCACCCTGCGGAGCTACGGCTGCATCCGGCAGGAGTCGGATGGCCGGTACTACTTGGGGACAAAGCTGTTCGAGTGGGGCTGCGGTGTGTCCGCTGCGTGGGAGATCACCCGCTGCGCCCGCCCCCATTTGGAGCGGCTGGCCCAACAGACTCAGTATACGGCCCTGCTCTCCTGCGTGGAGGGCAGCAACATCGTGGTCATCGACCAGCGGGTCAGCGGCACGGGGATCCAGGTGGCCTCGGAGATCGGCGGCCGTACGCCCCTTCACGCCACGTCGCAGGGAAAGCTGCTGCTGTCCCGGCTGCCGGATGCCACGGTGCGCTATCTGATGAACGGGCAGGGAATGGATCCCTTTACCCCCCATACCATCGTGGACCTGGCGACGCTGACGAAGGAACTGGAGCGTATCCGCCAGTGGGGATATGCCATCGAAAACGGCGAGTACAAGATCGGCTTGCGGTCCGTGTCGGCTCCGGTGTTCGACAGGGAGGGGCAGATGCGCTACACCCTGACGGTGGTGGGCCTGTTTCGCCATGTTGCCTCCGGGGAGTTCGAGGAGGCAGTGGACATGGTCTGCGCCGCCGCCGGGAGTCTCAGCCGGGAGCTGGGCTATCATGCGTAGGGCGTTCCGCCATACGGAATTATGTTCTGCTTTGCGAAAAGGATATTTTCTTTTGCCGGGGCAGATGGTAAAATAGACTTACGATAGAAAAGACTGCCGCCATGGTGCGGCGCTCTTTTCGGCGAGCGTGATATGCAAATGAGGATAACGGAGGAAAAAACGGTGAAGAGAACGAGTGGAAAGCAGTGGATATCGCTGGTACTGGCGCTGTGCCTGTGCCTGCTGGTTGGCTGCGGCGGCAAGCAGGCGGGCTACGACCCCCTGAAAGGGGTGGAGACCCGGATGATCACCGACTCCGCCGGACGGCAGGTGGAGATCCCTGCCGAGATCACACGCATCGCACCCAGCGGCTCCACAGCCCAGATGATCCTGATGCCGGTGGCCTATGACCTGCTTGTGGGGCTCAGCAGCAGCCCCAGCACGGCACAGATGTCCTATTTTCCGGAGGAGATGCGGTATCTGCCCACCTTCGGCCAATTCTACGGCAGCAAGGCCAGCCTGAATATGGAGTCCCTCATCGCCGCCCAGCCCCAGCTCATTATCGACTTGGGCGACGCCAAGGACAGCATCGCCAAGGACATGGACACCATTCAGAAGCAGACGGGCATCCCCACCATCTTCATCGAAGCGGATCTGGATGATATGGCGGCGGCCTACCGGACGCTGGGGGACATTCTGGGGCGGCAGGAGCAGGCGGAGGAACTGGCGCAGTTCATTGACCGCACTGTCACCATGGCCCAGACCAACGCCGCAAAAATCCCGGAGTCGCAGCGGCTCAAGGTGCTCTTCGGCACCGGCTCCACGGGCCTTGCCTGCAACGCAGCCGGATCCGTACAGGCGGACGTCATCGACCTTGTGGGGGCGGTGAACGCCATCACCCCGGAAGAAGTTACCAACCGGGGCGGCGGTACCACCGTCAGTCTGGAGGAGGTATACGCCGTGGAGCCGGATGTTATTCTGCTGGCCTCCGGCGGCCCCTACGATACCCTGACGGAAGGGGACTGGGCGGGCCTCACCGCCGTGCAGCAGGGGCGGTACTACGAGATACCGGGCCTGCCCTACGACTGGATGAGTTCCCCGCCGTCGGTGAACCGGGTGCTGGGCATCTGGTGGCTGGGGAATCTGCTGTACCCCCAGCTGTATGACTACGACATGACGGCTGTGGCACAGGAGTACTACCGGCTGTTCTGGCACTATGACCTGTCGGCGGAGGAGGCGGCCGGGATGCTGAGCCGATCCACCCTGCGGACGTGACCCCATACGGGGAGGAGAACCTGCGAGGAAGAAGTGCAATATCCGCCTGCGGCGGCTGACCCTGTGGATGCTGGCCTGCCTGACGGCGGTATGCCTGCTGCCGGGAAGGACGGAGGCCGGCGGCATCGCCACCGACACCCTGACGGTGAAGGCAGGCTATTACGGTATGGACAGCAGCCAATATGTGGAGGCGGGGACGTACCACTGGACAGAGCTTCAGGAGAACCTCACCATGTACTCGAGGCATATACCTTCTTCCGTCCCACGGGGGAGGGAGACTACCGGGTGGTGGACTCTGCCTGCGGCATCCACATCGATGAGCTGCTGGAGTATACCCGCATCCATCTGAACGACGTACGGTCGGTGCAGTTCTATACACGGGATCAGGACGTGGAGGCCTTCCCCTCCTTTACGAAGTCCGAGCTGTTCCGGCCCCGGTACTATTTCGAGGATCTTCCGGCCCATCTGATGCCCGTCTACGACGAGAAGGGCCGCATTACCGGCGAACCCGGCGGCGCACGGGTGCTGTATTTCAAAAAAGAGAGGGACGAATAAATGAGCACCTTGTTTCACAATATCCTGCGGGCAGCAGCCAGCGCCATGGAGATTCCGCTGGTGATCTGCCTGCTGCTGCTGGCGTTTTCCGTGTTTTCACTGGGTTGGTGGCTGGCGGAACTGCTGGGAGAGTGGCGGCATATGAACGCCAGTCTGCCCCGGCTGCTGGAGGCCATGCGAAGCGGCGAAAAGCCCCTGCCGGACTGCATCGCCGCTCTGCGGGAGAGTCTGGCGGCCAACCTGCTGGAAAAGCGGGGGGAGGTGTACTATGATGCCAGGACCGGCACCTATTACATCGCCCCCAATGCGGCGGGGAACTGACCCATGGAGAAGTTGATGGCCGGGCGGACCTACCGGCGGCGCTTTCTCCTGCTGGGAGGTGTGTGCCTGCTGCTTCTGCTGGGTTCCATGCTGGTGGGGCGCTATAGTCTGTCCGTAGACAAGCTCCTGCATATGCTGTGGACAAGGCTCACCGGCGGCGCTGCGGACTGGTCCGTCAGCGACGAGAAGGTGGTGTTTGCCATCCGCCTGCCCCGCATTGCGGCGGCGGCGCTGGTGGGTGCGGCGCTGGCCGTCTCCGGCACGGCCTATCAGGGAATGTTCCGCAACCCCATGGTGTCGCCGGATATTCTGGGGGCCTCCACCGGCGCAGGCTTCGGCGCAGCGCTGGCTATCCTGCTGGGGGCCGGGTATTTCGGCATCTCCCTGTCCGCCTTCTGCTTCGGTCTGCTGGCCGTGGCAGCGGCGTGGCTGGTGAGCCGTCTGTCCCGCTCAGACCCCACGGTGGCGCTGATCCTGGCGGGTATGATGATCTCCTCCCTGTTTTCCGCCGGGACCTCCTTTATCAAGCTGGTGGCGGATACCCAGCAGCAGCTGCCTGCTATCACCTATTGGCTCATGGGCAGCCTCAGCTCCATCAAGGCCGAGGATGTGCGCTTTCTGGTGCTGCCGGTGGCGGTGGGACTGCTGCCGCTGTTTCTCCTGCGCTGGCGGATGAACCTGCTGACGGTGGGGGAGGAGGAGGCCCAGTCCATGGGCGTGCGGACGGGGGTACTGCGTCTGGTGGTGATCCTGTGCGCCACGCTGCTGACCGCCGCCAGTGTGGCGGTGTCCGGCATGATCGGCTGGGTGGGTCTGGTGATCCCCCACTTCTGTCGTATGCTGTTCGGCTACGACTACCGGCGGCTGATCCCGGCGGCGGCCCTGTTTGGAGCGGCTTTCCTGCTGGCGGTGGATGACATCGCTCGGCTGGTGACCACCGGTGAGCTGCCTCTGGGTATCCTGACGGCCTTCGTGGGAGCGCCGCTGTTTCTGTATCTCATCATCACGGGAGGGCGACGGCATGAGCATTGACGTGGAGAGACTCTCCTTTTCCTACGGCGCTCACCCGGTGCTGCGGGATGTCAGCTTCCGGGCCGAGCCCGGACAGCTGGTGGCAGTGCTGGGGCCCAATGGAGCGGGGAAGAGTAGCCTGTTCCGCTGTATGCTGGGCTTTCTGCCCCACTATCAGGGGAACATCTCCCTGTGCGGGCGGGACGTGCGGCATCTGCCCCGGCGGGAGCTGGCCCGCCTGGCGGCGTATATCCCCCAGTCCAGCCAGCCGTTGTTCGACTACACCGTCCGGGACACGGTGCTTATGGGCGCCGCCGGAGGGCTGGAGCCTCTGCGGCAGCCGGGACGGCAGCAGCTGGAGACGGCGCAGCGCATGATGGAGCTGGTGGGCATCGCCCCGCTGGCAGACCGGGGCATCCGCCGCATTTCCGGCGGCGAGCGGCAGCTGACCCTCATTGCACGGGCCTTGGCCCAGCAGGCGAGGATCCTTCTGATGGACGAGCCCGCCGCCAATCTGGATTACGGTAACCAGTTTAGGCTCCTGCAGCAGGTGCGCCGCCTGACGGAGCAGGGCTACACGGTGCTGCTGTCCACCCATGATCCGGAGCACGCCCTTCGCTTCGCCACCCATGTGCTGGCCCTCCACGGCGGCACGGTGGCGGCCTGCGGCCCGGTGGAGGAGATGCTGACGGAAGAGTTGCTGCACACCCTGTACCGCATCCCTCTGACGGTGGCGCAGGTGCCGGTCACCGGTGCCACGGTCCGCAGCTGCGTCTATGACCCGGCCAAGCCGTGAAGCTGTATATCATGCCCTGTGGGGCTGCATATAAAAATTTTCAGAGAGGAAGGGACCTGCACATAAAGCAACACAGGAAGTGTGTATCGGCGCTGCTGCTGGCTTTGTGCATGGTGCTGAGTTTGGTGATGCCGGTCTCGGCTCTGGACGGACAGGTGCAGGCAGAGCGGCGGGAAGGCTATGACGTTGCCACCATCCACTATACGGACGGCGAAGGCAATGAGCGGGCCATCCCCCTTACCGAGACGGCTTCCGGCTACGCCGATACCCTGCCGGAGGGCGTAACGGAAGAGCAGGTCATGGTGGAATACTTCTCCACCACCCGCTGGGACGGGGCAGTGGATCTCTCGTGGTATAACGGGACGGATACCGAGTTCACCCTGACCACCCCGGCACAGCTGGCGGGTGTGGCAGAGCTGGTGAACAGCAATACCACCGACTTCGCCGACAAGACCATCCGCCCGGGGGCGGACATCTCCCTGCTGCGGTATGAGAAGACGGGCAAGCCCTGGTGAGCCTTCCCAGCCCACCCAGCCGGAGAAACCCACTACGCCCGATACCCCCGCCACCGGCGACAGCAGCAACGTGACCGCCCTATGGGTTGTGTTGGCTGCGGCTGGCGTGGGCATCATCGTGCTGGTGGTGCTGCTTGTCACTAAGCGCAAGAATAAGAAGGACTAAGCTTCATCGGGAGAAAGCCCTGCGGCTCGTGTGGGCCGCAGGGCTTTCCTGCCCCCGTCTGTGCCGAAGGGGAGGAGATTTTGCGCCGCCGGAGCCTTTTTCCTATTGTGCATCTGCCGCCGACATGGTATGATAATGTCAGTAATGAGCAAGGGTAAACACGCCTGACAGCTTGTCCTTCCGGCGATTTTACGCTTCGTCTCGGTGGGCATCGGCCTGCCGGGGCGTCTCTATCCGGTAAAACTGGCGGCTCTGCCGCCTCTAAAGCATAAGGAGAGCGAAAAACCATGAAATTAGGTATCGTCGAAAGCGAGCCTGTTTCTGAAACTCTCCGCAAACGCACAAATGCCGATAAAGCTTGATAGGACAGGCATTTTCGGATGAGGGCAAAACATATAAGTTCCTATTTCCCTAGGCATCCCCACGCAGAAATGGCGTAAAAATGGCGTAGAGGAACCGGCGGTACGCAGTTGCGAAAATCGCCTGCTGCAACACTTACTAAGAATATTCAAGCTGCCCTGCGCACCGGCGCAGAGAGATACAAGGGTGTTTCACTCCTTTGATCCCCCAAACACAAATGAGCCTTCTCCGTTTGATATAGAAACGGAAAAAGCTCATTTGCATTGTACACGCCTGTCAAGCGGCGCAGAACTTTGGCAGCGCTATGCCTCATCCTCCGCCAGCATACGGTATCCGACGCCAAGCTCGTTGATGATGTAGCGCT
>OGXQ01001938.1_pt1 | contig 14927 bp, 12 predicted proteins | sample 1576291 | NCBI WGS metagenome assembly OGXQ01 (sample SAMEA3541575, study PRJEB24748) | human gut metagenome | biome: human gut; feature: human-associated habitat; material: faeces | place: China | collected 2012 | reverse complement strand
GGAGGTTCGTTCTATTTTATGCGGCAGCAGAACGGTTCATCCATTCCGAAGCAGGTCCCCTTGAACGGAGTACAGGTTTCCTATTCATCGGGCCGGTTCGAGGCGGTCGATACGGATGGAACGACATATTACTTTTCGTCCAGTGCCAAGGATCAGTGCAGTCCGAATGCGGGAACGACTCTTGACATGTCCTGGAAATGTGACCGGATAGTCAGTGCTTCCGGGGCTGATATCATTTCTTTCGATTATGTCAGCTATAAAAAATCATTGGTCAAAATGTGTAACGGGAAAGAAGAAGTTTACGATCGGATTCGTATCACGAACCGCGCCGCATCGAATGCTGTCCGAAACATGGTACGTGGACCGAAACACCTTATATACGGGGGTGAACTCACGTCACGCATGGAGCTTGTGCAGGTAGAAGAAGACGGTGGATATGCTTATTTCTGGGAAAGCGTCGGCCCCGTCGATGATTTACGTAATTATCAGAATCTGGTTATCCATAACCTTTCGGGTATTCGGTTCAAAAACGGGCGGGTCGAATTCGTCTATGACGATAATGAGGTCCTGACGCAGATAAAGCTATTTTCTGAGGGCCAGGCCGAACCTGTCCGGGTCGTCGCCCTGGCGCAGGAGGGCAGTGGCTATGCGCGGACGCTCAGAACCCTGACAGTCGGCAGGGACACCTATTCATTTGCATATGGGACGAAACACGAAGGCGAATGCTTTCCGGATTTCTGGGGGTATAAAAGCATGGGTACTTTTCTCAATGGGTGTGCCGGCGTTCCCCTGCATTTCATCACGGTTGAACCCGGACCGGACGGTCGCCTGATCAATGATCGGAACTTCTTTAATACGGACTTCGGCCTGCCGGTCGGATTGCAATCCGTCGCGGCGTATAGCACTACGGCGACGAAAGGTAGTCCTTTCCTTACGATTAAATATCCCACCGGTGGCTTAACGCAGTTTTCATGTGAACGAAACAATTACCTGTGCAATGACGGGAATTATTTTGGTTACATAATCGATGCAGGCGGATTACGCGTCAATGAGATCAATTATTTCGATACGGACACAACGCTAGTCAAGCAGAAAATCTATAAATACGGAGAAAATGAAAACGGCTACGGCATTATTCGCCGTGAGCCCACTTTCGACGAAGAGTACGGAACCTGTCATACCTGTCAGGAGGTCCGGTACTATACGCCCTACCTGGGATCATATTCGCTGGACGCCACGGCACGCCTGCGGAGTTACCTGCCCAATACGATTTATCAGATGAACTATTCTGATGGAAGTCGTATCAATTACAGCGAGGTTGCCGAATATAATAAAGACAGGGGTATTGAGACCGGGAAAACCGTCTATAAATACAATCTCGAAGACCCGTACGGCATGATGGGGCAGTATGCCGATCCGGAGGCGCCGTACCCGATCGGCGATGACGCGTGGTGGATCGGGGTTCCCGATTCCACGATTTATTACAGGTATGATAACGGAAAGTACGAATGGGTGAAGAAAACCGGCTACCGTTACGAATGCCATATGGAGCCGGAGCGGATTTTCCAGGGACGGGTTTGGCAGAGCGTCATTGCCGTTCTGGTTGATGGCTATTTATCCAGTTCTTTCGTAAAGGATTACAATGTCTTTTCTTACCGGACTTCTGCTATTCAGATCGGATGTATGCAGTTGGCTCAGGAAGACGAATATGTCCGCAATGACGATGGCCGGGTCCAAACCACGCGGACCCGCTATTACTACGATAATCCCGGTCATTACCTGCCAGGACGCAAGGTGACGACCTATCCGACCGGGGATATCGTGACTGAACATACGCTTTTTCCGGAAGATTATGTTCGGGATTCCTACGTGCAGTCCCTCCAGACGCGGAATCAGATTGCCCTGCCGATGGAGCGGGTCGTTCGCCGCAATGGCCGGGTTGTTTCCGGGGAGTCGTACCGCTATGATTTCTATGGCCGGATCGTCAGTGCGTATATGCTGGAAACGGATAACTTGTCCGAATCTCTTTTCCGCCTGTCGAACAAGAGTGCCGCGAATGATTTCGGCCCTTCCGGAACCTCGGCTTATACGCCGGACTCCGGCTATGTACAGCGGGCTGCCATCCTTTACGATGAAGATGACAATATCCGCCAGATCGTATCCCCCGGCAAAAGTCCGGTCTGCTACCTGTGGGGATATAACGGCCAGTATCTGATTGCCGAGATTCGGAATGCAACCTACGAGCAGGTGCAGCAGAAACTGGGCAGCGCCCTGCTCAGCCGTGTTCGGAAAGCGGCTGTTCCTGCCGTCGCCGACCTGGAGCAGATCGATAACCTGCGGACAGATAAAAAACTGCAGGTTACGACGGCGACTTACCGGCCTCTGTACGGCATGGCATCCCAGACCGATCCTGATGGACGTACCAGGTCGTATGTGTACAATACGGAGACCGGCCGTCTGCTTCGGGTTGAAGACGGAGATGGGAATATCGAAACTCAATACAGCTACTCACAAGACTTGTAAATGCCCTATGAAAGCTCAGATAGCAACAATCTGCATCTTGCTGGCACTGGTGTCGACCCTCAACGCCCAGCCCCGGTTTTCGCCCCGGGTAATCATCAGCGAGATCATGTACGATACCCCGTTGAACGAGGTAGTGACTACGCGTCCGTATAGCAACGGCGAATTTCTCGAACTTTATAACTGCGAGTCCGCAGAGGCTGACATCAGTGGCTGGATGCTTAAAGGCTCCGGGGTTACAGAACAGTTTCAACTGCCGGATGGTACGGTGATTCCCGGTCGGGGGACGTTGGTTATTGCCTATTGCTATGCGGGCAGTAATTTCCTGCTGACCGATCTTTATTCGGGGCTCGATGCTTCGGCGGTGCGCGGTATCGTGTACCAGAATAAGATTATCCTTGCAAACGGAGGCGAAGAGGTGCAATTGTCGGATAAATCCGGAGTAATCAAGGACCGGATTTATTACGACGGTACGTCCAACCGCAAGAAACCCGATCGGTTGGAGGCCGCCAACAGCGATACGATCGGGGATGGATCGGAGTGTAGCTCGTTACAGCGCATAACTGCGGACTTTGACGATAATGCCTGTGCGATCGGTTCGAATACGGATTGGATTACAGCCCGTACGACGCCGTTTCAGGCCGAGGTGTCGGTTACTGGCCCTGATATGAGTCAAGGTGCGAACTGGATCGAGACCCGCACGGCTACGGCGCCCGGTGGTGCGGGGATGTTGAGCGACATTCGCTATTTCAACGGTCTGGGCCTGCCTGTTCAGGACGTTAGCGTACAGAACACACCTCAGGGCAGGGATTTGGTTACTCCGATTGAATACGATGCCGTGCTGCGTGATGACGCCCGGAGTTACCTGCCCTATCCTGCTGAGGGACACGGAGGTGTTTTCCGCAGAGATGCAATCGGGGACCAGTCGCAATTCTATCGGGCACAATTCGGCGCGGAAGGGGCGAGACCCTATTCTGTGAAGGAGTACGAATCGTCTCCTTTGGGACGTGTACGGCGTACGGCAGGTCCGGGTACGCTCACGTCCGACGGCAGTGTGAAATATGTTTCAGTCGAATATCTTGGAAATGATTCCGGGGAAGTCCTTCGGTTGAAAGTGGACGATTCGGGTAATATCCTTTCTGCGGCAGGGTATTATCCCGAAGGGACATTATGTAAAACCCAGACGCTGGACGAAGACGGGAACGTTACCCGGGTTTTCGCCAATCAGGAAGGACTGACGCTTCTGAACCGTGTGTTCGATAGCAACGGTAATGCGATCGATACTTACAGCGTATATGATGATATGGGCCGTCTTCGTTGGGTTGTTTCTCCCGAAGGCGCTGCCGGCCTGGGTGCTTCATCGGTTCTTCCGGAGAGTGCGGCCGCCGCGCAGGAGTATTGTTATGTTTACAAGTACGGGGATCGGGGGAATGTGATCGAAAAGAAACTTCCCGGACGCGCGGCCGAGTACCTGGTTTATGACCGCGGCGATCGTCTGGTGATGAGCCAGGACGGTAACCTGCGGGCTGCCGATAACCGGTGGGCGTTGATCGGTTATGATGCTTTTGACCGGGAATCGACCCGTCGGATTCTTCCGACGACGTTGGACCGTGCCGGATTGACGGATGTTTTTGCCGAAGGCCGGGAGTCTGCGCTTTACGATTCGCCGTCGGCGCAGTTGGAATCGCAGTGTTTCTACGATTCGTCCCTGATTCCTGCGGAGTTGGAATTTGCCGAAGTCCCGGATATTGTGTCGGCGGGGGATATTGCCGGATCGAGTTTGCGCGCCTATGAGAAAATCCGGATTTTGAACGATTCCGCAGTAGACGAATATGTGGAGCGGGCATTCTATTACGATAAGAAAGGTCGGGTTATCCAGACAGTTATCCGGAATCAGTCGGGCGGTGTCGACCGGGTCAGCTATCGCTATGATTTTTGCGGCAATGTGCTTTTGAGTGCCGAGTCCCACCGGAAGAATCGCGATGCGGAAGAGGATGTGTTGATTCGGCGGTTCACCTACGATTCCAGGGGACGTTTGTTGGCCGAGAGTGCGTGTCTGAACGATGGGGCGGAGGCCTGTATGAACTACGGTTATGACGAACTGGGCAATTTGACAACTCGTCGATATGGCGGAGACAACCAGTTGCTTGCCGAAGAACTGTCGTACAACCTCCGGGGCTGGTTGACCTCCAAGTCGAATGAGAAGTTCTCGATGACGCTGGCTTATAACGCTCCGCACCATCCACAGGTCGCCCCCAGTTACACCGGCAACATTACCGAATGGAACTGGACCCACGCAGATTCCGGGGAAGAAAACACCTATTCCTTCACCTATGACAGCCAATCGCGTCTGACCGATACCCGCCAGTATATCGACGGGCTGGAAGTCGATCAATTCGTCGAACGCAACCTGTCCTACGACCGGAACGGCAATATCCAAAGCCTGCATCGGTATGAACACGGCGAATTGAAAAGTAATTTTGCATATACCTATACCGGGAATCGGCTGAAAACAATTTCCGATATGCAGGCTTCTCCGCGATCACGTTCTTTCGCAAATTGGGGTTCTGCAGATTCCCTCGGGGGTATTCGCCCCGACCCGATTGATCCGGGAATTCCGATCTGGCCCATCGATCCGGTCGATCCCGGGAATCCGGGTGTGATTATTCCTCCGGTTATCGATCCTGTCGAGCCCGTTGACCCCACCGATCCCATAGGCCCGATCGGTCCGGATAATCCGGGTCCGGGTATCGTCGTTCCCCCGGGAATCACAGACCCCACAGACCCCAATCCCGGAGGCGGCATTGATCCCGACATACCATCCGTGGTCGTACGTCCGGGTGATCCGGACAAACCGACCGAACCCCGGATTCGGCAAGACAGCATTTACAGCGGTTCCGAATATGTCTACGACGTGAACGGGAATATGCTGTACGATCCCATGGAAGGACTGAATATTCGATATAACCACCTGAATCTGATTGAAAAAGTGCTTCGCGGCGATACAATCGTGGCAAAATATTCGTATCTTTCGGATGGCACGAAACTCTCGGCGACGGATGCCGACGGCAACGGGCTTTATTACCTCGGTTCTTTGGTATATGGTTCCCGGAACGGCGATTTATCGCTGGAGAGCGCAGCTTTTAACGGCGGTCGTTTTATCGTCACTTCCAACGGGATCGAGTCTCATTATTTCGTGACAGACCATTTGGGGAGCGTGCGGGCAGTTGTCAATAACGACGGGGAGGTTATCGAACGCAACGACTACTATCCGTTCGGCCTTCGGTGGAACGCAGGCGAACTGTCGGACAACCGCTACCGTTACAACGGCAAAGAAGAGCAGAGTTTTGTAAATTTCCCAAGTTTAGACTATGGAGCCAGAATGTTCGACAGTCGGATTGGTCGGTTTAAAAATATGGATAAACGGGCCGAGAAGTATTATTATGCCAGTCCGTTTGCATACTGTTTGAATAATCCTGTTAATGCTATTGACCCAGATGGCAATTTAGTTATTTTTATTAATGGATTTAATATGGGGGATGGAGCATCAAATTATCCTCGGCCAGGAAAGGAATACTATGGTAGTAGTTGGACTGGAACCAGAGATTATTGGTGTAGTGCTAATGACTTCGATTATAAAGTCATGAGGCAAATAGATGATTATAATGCAATATATAGAGATGGAACATCGGGAAGTGCTAATGTCCGGGGAACGAATCTTTCGGCTAATAATCGCTTCAATGCGGGATTCGAGCAAGGGGTTTTCGATGCTAAGACAATAATTGGTAACTTGGCTCGAGATAAAGACGGTAACATCATTGAAACGATAAAAGTAATTACGCATAGTATGGGTGCTGCCTATGCAAAGGGTTATATTCGAGCTATTATCCGCGAACTGGATAAAAAAGGTTTAAATAGAGATATTATTGCTTTTGAGGCTGATTTTGCGCCATTTCAGCCGACAAAGCAAACAGCCGTAGAAGGTATATATACACTTCAATTTTCTCATTCGAAAGATCGTCTTGCGCTTGATATGCCAATGGAAGGAGCCGATTTCATGAGTACTGAGGATGATGATAACCAAGGGCATCGATTATCAAGTTTCTGGCAGCAAATCTGGAAACTTCCGACTGGGAATTACAAAATAGTAAACGGGGTAATAAAGTCGTATTAAAATTTAAATAGGATGAATCCAATTACAAGAACATTGATGGTTCTATTTTCATGGTTATGTTTATCTATGATTATAGCTTTCTTTTTAATTCCAGATATTTCGGAAACTCCCCTTGTGTTTATTGTTGATGCGCTGATTGTTGCCCCCTTAATTGTCGTATTATCATTTACTATTGATATTTTAATTCATAAAAAATGGATACGAAATCATAAAATAACAATCATAATAATTTATGTTCTGTTTTTGGCCTACGTAATATTAAATTTCAAATGGATTGTTATTGTTATTGAAGATTTAATAATGGGTACATCGGATTATATTCAAGTCTTTCGTCAATAAATTTTAGGTAGCCTGAAATTGTTATGGTCTTACGTAAAAACATGCGTGAGACCATTTTTTATAAAAGCTCCTTAATAATTTTAATACTACCTATAATTCGCTGAACCTTACCGAAAAAATGCTTCGCGGCGCTACAATCGTGGCAAAATATTCGTATCTTTCGGATGGCACGAAACTCTCGGCGACGGATGCCGACGGCAACGGGCTTTATTACCTCGGTTCTTTGGTATATGGTTCCCGGAACGGCGATTTATCGCTGGAGAGCGCAGCTTTTAACGGCGGTCGTTTTATCGTCACTTCCAACGGGATCGAGTCTCATTATTTCGTGACAGACCATTTGGGGAGCGTGCGGGCAGTTGTCAATAACGACGGGGAGGTTATCGAACGCAACGACTACTATCCGTTCGGCCTTCGGTGGAACGCAGGCGAACTGTCGGATAACCGCTACCGTTACAACGGCAAGGAGACACAGTCGTTTGTCGATGTGCCGTATACGGATTACGGCGCGAGAATGCTGGATTCGAAGTATCGTCTGGGTTGGAACGGGGTGGACTTAATGGCTGAAACTTATCGTCACATCGGCCCTTATGCATTCTGCGGGAATAATCCGATAAATCGGGTCGATCCGAACGGGATGTGGGTTGAGACATATGATGCATGGACGACAAATGACCCTGCGGAGATAGCTGCCATTATGGCTTATTTGGATGATAATTCAGAGCCTGAGTCTCCCGAGAATCTGGACGATAATAGCGAGTGGATAATTAAAGAGGATAGGGGAATATATCGAATGTATAATCCAACCACAGGCGAATATGGCAGATTGGTTGGTGAAAAAGGACTTGAACAAGTTAATTGGGATGTCGATATTCTCTGTTTCGGGAAGGTGATTTTTAAAGGTTTCGGGAGGGTATTAGTTTCTGCATTTGGGAAAAAATCGACAAATACCTTTTCTAAAAAAGCTATAAATGAGGCGATTGAACATGCAATGAATCCCAATAAACGCTGGCATATATTTACACAAACAAAACATCATTTAGGACCGATAGTGCAAAAACTAGGAGGGGAAGAGAAAACTATTAAAACAATCATAAAAAATATTACTACGCAAGGAAAACTGCCTTCATTTGGGAAATTTGAAGTGACAACTGATTTATGTGGATACAATGTTGTTGTCAGAGGTTTTGTTGATAATGGAGTGCCTAAAATATCTACTGTATTTGTACCATAAAACAACGATTATGGATAACTGGAAAAAAGAATTGGGACAACGTTTCGATAAAGAGAATTGGACAGGATGTATTAATTTTCTGAAAGAAAAAATAAATCAGTCCGATGATATGGATTTATATTTAAACATACTATATGTTTATATGTATTATTTAGTTGAAGTCAAGGATAATCAGGCGTATTGGGATATTTATCAAAATGAATTAATGCTGTACTACAAGCGCTCTTCCGATATTTACGCAGATAATGATGAATATCTGTTTTATATTTGTTTTATAGCCTCAATGTCGGAATGGTTCATGGACTTAACCATGAAGGATATAAAACAATTTATGCAGACGATATATCGGAGACATCCTGATAATCTATTGTTTAAATGGGGGTATAGCTTATTTTGCATGAATGATGAAAAATTATCGACCCAATATTGTTGGGCCATAATTAATAATATAGATGTTGTTAATGAATTGTCAAATCGGTCTTTGTTGGGGACTTATATATTGAATGGTATAAAATATAGGACCTCGGGGATATAAGATTTATCGTATTGTGCGTGCTGTCTGATTAGAGATGTTAGAACGATTGACCTTTCGGAATAATTGAATTATGATTAACTGGAGAAAAGAGGTTGAGCGACGGTTTGATAGAGATGATTGGATCGGATGTGTCAACTATCTGAAAGGTGAATTACGGCATTCCAATGATATGGACATGTACTTGAATTTATTGTATATTTATATGTACTACTTGGTGGATGTTGCTGATAATAAGGAGTATTTTCGTTTATATGAAATGGAAATAAAGCAATGTTATAAACAGGCCTCGGATATATATAAAAACGATGATAAATATTTGTTTTATGTTTGTTTTATAGCCTCAATGTCGGAGTGGTTTCTGGATTTAACGATGGATGATCTAAAACGTTATATGCAGACATTATATATTAAACATCCTGAAAATATATTATATAGATGGGGATATACTCTATTTTGTTTGAGAGATAGAGGTCTTTTACGTGAAAATGATTTAGCCGTGATTAATAGTAGTGTATTTCATGAGTTATCTGAAAAATCAGTTTTAGGGGTTGCTATGCAAAATTATATTAAATACGACTTGTCGGCAACTCATTAATATAATAAATCTAATACTGAATGTTGCTTATTTACAATCTGCATTAGAAGCCGTAGCAGCAATGAATTGACTTCTTTGGAGACCCTTTATTGAAAGGAGGGCAAACGCTGAATTGGATAAATGGAATTTCTCCGACAAATCCGAATTGACCGATATATATGAATGCCGCATATTCGATATTTGGACCATTGCCAAGTAAATAAATTTAACTAATTGATATGAAAAAAGAAGTAAATTCTGAAAAAATGGATTATTATCGAAAGCGGTTTTATGCATATTTTCATTATATTTTGGATACTCAGGATGAAGAATCCCATGAAATTATAAAAGAAGTTGCTGCGTTGTATGAAGATGCGTATAAATCTAACAATGAGCGATATTTGCACAGGTTGGATCGGGAGCTGACGGTCGAAATTAATGAATATCCTCTGGAATATCGTCGTGAGATTAACAGACGTATTGAGGCTGAGGTCGGGATTAATGCAGAAGAAGTTGAAAAGAAACGCTTGAAAAAACTTCAGACGATTATAAAGCGAGGTTCCATCAGGAACCGGGATGAATACGAGTTGGTCCACAGCCGCCTGGATGAGTTGATCCACGATGTTGCTAAGGATGATCCGGCGCGTCATGATATTCCGGAATTGGAACGTATCATCACGGACTATTCGACTGCTTTAAAGTCGGAATAACGGCGGGGGTTGGAGAGCAGTTGTTATTCAGTGCTGAGTGGAGATTTATGTAATATAATGTAATATGAAGAATCTGCAATATCCGAAACTTTCATTTTTTGAGTCCGTGTATATTTGGATCTACATATACACTATAAAATATAAATTTCTTTCCGGGAGGGGCCCTGCTGAAGGGCCTCCCGGTGTATATTTAGCATTTTTCCAGTTTTGTAATTTTGAGGTAATATGGCGATCGATAATCGTGATCTTCCATTTGAATATTACTTATTCTAAGTGGGTGGATGTTGGTATCTTAGCCTGTTTGATAATATTCAATGTGATCTTTTATGAACGGCGACTCGACAGTATTGCGGAAAGACACAATGCGCTCCCCGAGAAAAAACGATTGGGGAACAGGACGAGGATGTTTATTTATGTCGTTGTTTCTATTGGGACTGTCATCGGATTGATGTTTTATGTCTCCGGTGTGAATGATGCGAAGAAAGCGGAACAGGCCAAGGAGAAACGTGAAATACTAAGAATAATCAGACCCGAATAATCGGACATTCAGGTAATTGGTTCGATATCGGCGTTGGGCTATGCCTTTTTTCTATGAAGTATATTTACAGAGGGCAGCCGATCCGTTTTTGTATAGAAGGTTGTAAAAAGAAACCCGAAACCAATGTTCCGGGTTTCTTTTTTTCTCGATTTTATATATCTTTGTACGCTGAAAAAAATATCAATTTTCCTGAGCAGAGAAACGAATTTATAGTAAATATTTAAGCTAGCTTTACGCTGTTTATTCTTTCTTCTGAAAATCTCACAATCAATATATTATATAGGAGAATGAACAGGTGGAGACCGTGTATTGGTACAGCACGGCCTGCCTCTGTTCAACTATATAAGGTGGTGAGATACCTTCAGAAGATTGAACATAGTTGTGGTCGTGCTGTTTTTTAAATCAGCGTATGAAAAGAACGACCGCCTCTTTTGTTCTTGTGGCTGCGATTATCCAAATTGCGTGCCAATCGTCGATCCCGATCCGTGAGATTTTTCGGGATGCACACTCCCGGATAGATTTACACCCGGACAGCGCATTGCTGGTTTTGAAGACCCTCGATCCGAAAAAGCTCCGCCGCCGGGCGCTCCGGGCGCGTTATGCTCTGCTTTACTCCCAGGCACTGGATAATAGTCGTGTTGATCTGCGGAGCGATTCGGTCATAGCTCCTGCTGTCGCCTATTACTCCCGGCACGGCCGGGCTGAGGATCGTGCATATACGAACTATTACCTGGGATGTATTCGTTATAATGCCGGAAATATCGACGGGGCTGTCCAGGCAATGCTGGCTGCTGAAACCCATGCGGCCGGAACGAAGGATACCTGCCTTCTGGCGCGGATATGCAATTGCCTGGGGAATATGTATTGCGACCAGCATCGTTTTGAGGACGCCGGAATCATGTTCGGGAATGCCGAAACGTATTATCAGGCCCTGTGCGACACGCCCAATATGGCCTATGCGGCGATGAACAGGGCGGAGGTCCATTCGCTGACGGCGCGTTCTGCGGAGGCTGTCGGAGGTTATCTGCGGGCCCGGAATCTGTTCGAGCGGATGGGCGACAGCATGCTGGCGTCGGAAATGACCCGGGATATCGTCCGTGAAATGCTGGACAGGAACGATGTTGCCCCGGATTCCCTCAGGCGGCTTTTGTGCCGGGCCTATTCGGTTTCCGGATTCGACCGCATCCCTTGTGCCGATTATCCGATGTGGGCAGCGATCTGCCTGCGGGAAAAGAAACTGGATTCGGCCCGTCATTATGGGATGTCGGCGCTGGCGGACAGTTCCGTGTCCGGCAATAAACGATGCGGTATGATTTTGCAGATGTGCCGTATCGAAGAATCTTCGGGCAATTACCGGACGGCGACGGAGTATTGGCACGCCTATTACGATTTGTTCGACTCGGTCGTGAGTTGCGAACGGGAGCAGCTCGTTCAGGAGGCGGAACAGCGATACCGCAACCGGGAATTTGCCGGCGCCGATAAATTACTCCGGCGCAGAACCCGGTCCGCGAGTATCATTTGGGGTGCTATTCTTGTTTTATGCCTGGCGGTTTTTGTCGCAATACATGTCCGGCGAGGTCGTCGATACCGGCAGTTTGTCGAGACCCTGAACGAGGATTACGATGCGTTCAGGAACCGCTGTCTGCAACTCGCCGGGGAATTGGACCGCACGTCGGCCGAAGAGGCGAACCTGCTGGGGGTGCTCGGCCGGCTGCTGACGCAATTCCAGCATTTACTGGATAAAGGCTATGGGACGAGCAGTTCCCGGAACCTGATCAACGAATTTAAGAAATATGCAAAATCGATCGGGAATGATAAGTCGCTGTTTGCCGATTGGCAGTTCATCGTCAACAAACAGTATTACGGACTGATCGACCACCTGCGCAAAACCTATCCGGAGCTGACCGGCTATGAACTGGACCTGTTGTGTCTGCTGCAGTTGAAGTTTCCGTTCAATTGCATCCGTTTGCTCTACCAGCACGAGAATGTGTACAGCCTTTATTCCCGCCGGACCAAACTGCACAAGAAACTGGGTTTGTCGTCCGGCTGCCGTCTTGAGGATTTTTTATCGGAACAGGTCGAACGGCTGAAAGAAGATCGGCGTTATAGCGGCGGCCGGCCGGATTGAATCTTAAAATGCTGATTGTCAGTCGTTCGCGAGATTGTCTTTGTTTTGCCGGGACCGGGGTTATATTTGGGTGTTTTTATGTTGCTGATTATCAATGTATTATGTACGTAGGGCTTATATGATTTTTAAGCCCGGATGCGTACTGAAAGGAGTTGTTTGTATATAACTTTGTAATACCACCAAACTAACCCGCTCTTTTATGAAAAAACTTCTCCTCCTTCTGGCTTTGGGCTTTTCGTGTTCTGCGTTGGCCGGCGTTTTCGGTCGGAGTGTCTCGGACCGAACGCGCCAGGACGTTCAGATTAAAGAAGCCGTCCTTCCTTCCAATCCGGAGCCGACTCGTTCCGCGCTTTCAGCCGCGACCGTCTCTATTGTTAACGAGGCTGTTTCTCCGGACGAATTAACGATTCCCATTGCGGATATGTCCGGATGCGCCGCATGCCGCGATGCTGCGAACCCCGATGCCGGGGCCTGCGGTATTCCGATCCCCGGAGCGGCCTGTTGGACTTACGGTGACGTTATGATCGAATAAAATCCGGACCCGGGGGTGTGGCCTGTTCTGCCGCGTCGCGTCTCCATTTTACCTTCCTGCCATGATTTTGCTGTGCATTATTGCCGTACTGATTACGGCAACGGCCCTTGTTATGTCCTGTCGGTACATAATCGGGCGCGTGAGACATTATCGTCGGAGCAGCCACCTTGCCAGACAGCGCATGCAGTTGCTGCGCCGTTTGCTCAGGCTGGCTTATGTCTATGGGCCTAATCCGGCCCTTTTCCTGAAGAAGTTCCAGGAAGAGGTGAGCATCGGTCACCTGGAGTGCTGCGATGTGATCTGCAACTATACCGAGCAGCGCCAGCTCGAAGCTGTCCGGACGAACAGCCAGGCGGTCAAGAATCAGGATGTACTGCTGTGCATTCTGATCAATAAAGGGTTTACGCCGCAGGAACTGAGCGTCATGTACGGGATGACCAACTACAATTCGATCTACGTCCGCTATTCGCGTATCCGTAAATTCTGTAAAAAAGCAAAGGTCGAAGATATGGCTTCCCTTGCAAAAATACCTTAACGTTTGCTTTCATTTTGTGCTAAAATATTGTTTATGAGAAAATTTCCCTATGCCGGATTAAAACGGCTTCGCGCTTTTTCTTTGCCTGAGTTGCTGGTCGTTCTGGTTATTATCGGCATTTTGGTTCTGATCGCTTTGCCGAATCTGATGCCGTTGATATCGCGGGCTAAGGCCACGGAGGCGCAGCAGCAGTTGACCTACCTGCATACGCTCCAGAAGAGTAATTTCTACACCTATTCGCGCTACTCGCTGTCGCTGGACGAGTTGGGTTTCGAACAGTCGAAGCTGGTCACGGACGGCGGTCAGGCTAACTATCTGATCGAGATCGTGGAGGCTACTGAGCATGGTTTCCGGGCTACGGCTACGGCAGTTGTCGATTTCGACGGCGACGGGACGTATAACGTTTGGGAGATCAACCAGGACAAGGAGTTGAAAGAAACCGTCAAAGACTGAGCCCATGCTACCGTTTTCCTGGTCTTATCTGCTGTTGCTGGTTCCCGCCGCGCCGCTGGCATACGACGATTTCCGGCTGCGCCGTGTCGCTGTCGTGTGGCTTGCGGTGCTCGGAGTCGGGAGTTTCGGCGTGTCGTGGCGGGTGCAGGGCTTCGATGCGGCGCTGCTCGGCACGGTCTTGAATACGGTCCTGCTGTCGGTTCTCTGCGCAGCTTTGGCGGGCTGGCATCTGTTGCGTGGCAAATCCTTCGGAACGTTCTTTCGCCGTAGTTTCGGTGCGGGCGATGTGGCGATGATGTTCTCCGCGACGCCGCTTTTCAGCCCTGCGGGCTATGTGCGTTTTCTGCTTGCGGGATGCGTGGCGGCACTGGCGTGGTGGTGCGTGAAACGCCCTGCGACGCTTCCGTTTGCGGGAATCCTTGCCCTCGTACTTGCGGCTTTTGTCCTTTGTAAAACGTTCGGATTATGGAACTGACGCACCCGATCCCCACGGAGGTCATCCAGCTTCTGAGCGCTTCCGAGGCGGGCGAATACCGCCTTGTTCCGGTTCGGCGTCAGGGTGCGGATATCTGCTGCTATGGAGCCGCGGGCCGGGATTACGGGGACCAGATGGTCGCGGACGCCGAGAAAAAGTGCGCGCAGATGCTGCATGAGGCAG
>OGXQ01001929.1_pt1 | contig 14984 bp, 14 predicted proteins | sample 1576291 | NCBI WGS metagenome assembly OGXQ01 (sample SAMEA3541575, study PRJEB24748) | human gut metagenome | biome: human gut; feature: human-associated habitat; material: faeces | place: China | collected 2012 | reverse complement strand
GTCACCTTCGGTGACAGCTCTCCCAGTGGGAGAGCCAAGGACGCTTCGCTCCTCGGAATGACACGAAAAGGCGGCGCTTGCCATTCTGGCGATGGCCTGAGCTTATCGGCAGCACCTTTCCTGCCCTTTTCTGCCCAAATTTTTCTGCACAGGCCCTGTGCAATGTGCAGAAGTTTCCTGTTCACAGATTTTTGCCCGATTTTTCCGCACAAGCCCTGTTCAGAACGCTCTCTTTTTTCCACAGCCCCATGTGCATGGCCGCGCGTTGGGATTTCAGGGCTTGCGGGACTTTTGCACATAAGTTTTGCCTACGGACTACGAATACTAAAAATTATCCTACCTATCTTCTCAGATAGAGAAAGCGAGTGTTGTTATGAAGTTTACCTGTGAAAAAGCGCTGCTGGTCTCTGCCCTGTCCGTTGCGAGCCGCACCGTCGCACAGAAGAGCACCATTCCCTGTCTCGAGGGCGTGCTTCTCCGGGCGGGCGTCGCGCTGCAGCTCACGGGCTACAATCTGGAAACGGGCATCACCGTCCACGTCGGTGCCCAGATCCAGGAGGCAGGCTCGTGCGTCATGCCCGCTCGCCTGTTCTTTGATATCGTCCGGAAGCTGCCGGATGAGATGGTCTCCATCACCGTCGACCACAAGCAGCAGGTCTCCATCCGTGCGGGCGCGGCCTTCTTCCAGATCACGGCCATGGATTCCGAGGACTATCCCGAGCTGCCGGACGTCAACGGCAAGAGCGGCGTGACCATGCCGCAGTCCGCGCTGAAGGCCATGATCTCCGGCACGATCTTCTCCGTGTCTGAAAATCAGGCCCGCCCCATCCAGACCGGCTGCCTGATGGAGGTCACGGAGGATTCCGTCACCATGGTCGCCGTGGACAGCTTCCGGTTGGCCCGCCGCACCTGGCACACGGAAAACGCCGCGAACCATACCCTGAAATTCGTCGTCCCCGCCGCCGGCCTCAAGGAGATCGAGCGCATTCTGGAGGATTCCGACGAGCCCGTCACCTTCACGCTCGGCGACAAGCACATCCTCTTCTCCATCGGCGACGCCCTGCTCGTCAGCCGCGTGCTTGAGGGCGAATTCATCGATTGGCGCCGCGTTGTCCCCACAAACTGCGGCACCGTCCTCACCGCGAACGTCGCGGAGCTGACGTCCTCCATCGAGCGCGTGAGCCTCATCATCTCCGAAAAGGTCAAAAGTCCCGTCCGCTGCGTCTTCGGCGACAATATGGCCGATTTCCGCACGGCGAACACCATCGGCTCCGCGCACGACACCTGCTCCATCGCCGGGAACGGCGGCGAGCTGGAGATCGGCTTCAACAGCCGCTACCTCCTCGATGCGCTGCGCGTCATCCCGAGCGAGGAGGTCACGCTGGAGCTGCAGAACGGCCTGAGTCCCATCGTCTTCACCCCGTGCGACAAAAAATATGACTTTGCCTATATGGTCCTGCCGGTCCGCCTGCGCAGCAACAGCTAAGACCGGATGAACGTTCCATTTCTCGTCAGCAATATTCTCTCCGGCGTGGGCATGTGCGCGATGCTGGCAAGCACCGCCCTGCGCAGCCGGAGAAAGATCCTCGCGGTCCAGTCTGTGAACCACGCCCTTTCCATGGCGGCCTGCTCGCTGCTGCGCGGCTGGAGCGGCGCGGTGCAGGAGGCCGTGAACCTCGTGCGTGACCTCGCCATTCTGCTGTTCGGCAAATTGAACCGCTTCTGGCAGATCTCTTTTGTGGCGGCGGCGCTGGGACTCGGCGCGGCGGTCACGTTTGCGGGAGGCTTTCAGTGGTACGGCCTGCTTCCCGTTCTGGCCACGGCCCTCTATTCCGCCGTCGTCGTCCACCCGCGGTGCAATGCCCGCTGGATCAAGGCCTCTACGGCCGTCTGCACGATGATGTGGGCGGTCTACAGCCTCTTTATCCGCAATTATGTCTACGTTCTGACGAACGTCATCACCTCGGCCTCCGCGGTTATTTTCCTGCTGCGGAGCCGAAAGCAAGGAGAAACAACCGTATGAAAGTTCGTGTCCGGCGGGTGTCCGCCGAGGATGTCCCCGTGGCCATCACCACGGAATTTATCAAGCTGGAGAGCTTTTTGAAGCTGGCCAACGCCGTCCCGTCCGGCGGCATGGCGAAAAACTTCATCCAGAACGGCGAGGTACTCGTCAACGGCGAGCCGTGCACCATGCGCGGCAAAAAGCTCCGCCCCGGCGACGACGTCCGGTTTGACGGCGTGACGTACTGCGTCCGCGCCGCGCATGCAGATTGACCGCCTCATCCTGCGCGGCTTCCGGAATTACGAGGATGCGCAGGCGCAGTTCGTCCCAGGCGTGAACCTGCTGGTCGGCGGGAACGCCAACGGCAAGACGAATCTGCTCGAGGCCGTCAGCTATCTCTCCACGGGCCGCTCGTTCCGCACCCGCCGCGAGGCGGAGCTCATCCGCTTCGGCGCAGACTTTGCGGAGCTGCGCGCGCAGGTGCAGTCGCAGGAGCGCACACGCGAGCTGCGCGCCGTGCTGTTTTCCGGCAGGCGGCCGCGCCAGCTGTGGCTCGCCGGGGTAAAGCAGCGCAGCCGCGCCGCCCTGTCCGGCGTGCTTACGAGCGTGCTGTTCTGCCCGGAGGACCTTATGATCCTCAAAAAGGGCGCGTCCGGCCGCCGCAGACTGATGGACGGCGTCATCTGCCAGCTCCGTCCGAATTACGAGGCCGCGCTGGCCGAATACGGCCGCCTGCTCGACCAGAAGTCCGCCCTGCTGCGCGAGCGCTATGACAACCCTTCCCTCCTGCAGGTCCTGCCGGAGTATGACCTCCGCATGGCCCAGACGGGCGCCCTCGTCATTTCGTACCGCGCCCGCTATGTCAAGGCGCTGGCGCAGGAGGCCGCGCGCTATCACCGCGAATTTTCCGGCGACAGCGAGTCACTCGAGCTGACCTACCGCACGGTTTCGACCGTGACGGACCCCTTTGCCCCGCCCGAGACACTCTGCGCCCAGCTGCAGGAGCATCAGCGCAGCCACGCCCGCGCCGAGCTCGAGAGCGCGCAGTGCCTGTCCGGCCCGCATAAGGACGACTTCGAGGCCGTCATCAACGGCCTGCCCGTGGCGCAGTTCGCCTCGCAGGGGCAGACGCGCACGGCCGTCATCTCCCTCAAGCTCGCCGAGCGCGCCCTGCTGCGGCAGGGAACGGGCGAAACGCCCGTGCTGCTGCTCGACGACGTGCTGTCCGAGCTGGATGCCGGGCGGCAGGACTTTGTTTTGAACCAGCTCCGCGAGGGGCAGGTCTTTATCACCTGCTGCGAAACGGACCGCCTGACCAGCCTTGGTCAGGTGCTGTCCATCCGCAGCGGCACCATCGGAGGGGCGCAGTAATGTATCTATCCATCGGCGGCGATATGGCCGTGCGGGACCGCACCCTCATCGGGATCTTTGATCTGGACAATACGACCTGCTCCCGCGACACGCGCGCGTTTTTAACGGCCGCGGAGCAGGGCGGTCAGGTGGTCGACGTCTCCGGCGCTCTGCCGAAGAGCTTCGTCCTGACCGAGGAATTCGGCATGGACCGCGTGTATCTCACGCAGTTCAACGCCGCAATTCTGGAAAAGCGCATGGAACAAAAGGAGAACACAATTCATGTCTGAAGAACTGCTGAATACGACTGTGGAACAGGAATACGACGCCTCACAGATCCAGGTCCTGGAGGGGCTGGAGGCCGTCCGGAAACGTCCGGGCATGTATATCGGCTCGACGTCCGCCAGCGGCCTGCACCATCTCGTCTATGAGATCGTGGACAACGCCATCGACGAGGCGCTTGCGGGCTACTGCACCCACATCACCGTGACGATCAACCCCGGCGACACCATCACCGTCACCGATAACGGCCGCGGTATCCCCGTGGACATTCAGGCCCAGACCGGCCGCCCCGCGCTCGAGGTCGTCTATACGGTCCTGCATGCGGGCGGCAAATTCGGCGGCGGCGGCTATAAGGTCTCCGGCGGCCTGCACGGCGTCGGCGCGTCCGTCGTCAACGCCCTTTCCGAGTGGCTCACGGTCGAGGTCCATAAGGATGGCAAAATCTATCAGATGAAGTTCGCCCGCGGCAATATCACGCAGGAGATGCGCGTCATCGGCAATACGGACAGGCACGGCACCATCGTCACCTTCAAGCCCGACCCCGAGATGTTCGACACCCTCACCTACGACTACGAGACGCTTCACACCCGCATGCGCGAGCAGGCCTTCCTGAACGCCGGTCTGCGCATTGAGATCGCCGACCGCCGCACGGAGGACGGCCCGTCCGATTCCATGTGCTACGAGGGCGGCATCCGCGAGTTTGTCCTCTGGCACAACCGCCACAAGACGCCCCTGCACGAGGAGGTCGTCTATATGGCGGGCGTCCGCCGCGACGCCGAGGCCGAGGTCGCCCTGCAGTACCACGACGGCTATAACGAGACCATCGTCTCGTTTGCCAATAACATCCACACGCCGGAGGGCGGCATGCACGAGACGGGCTTCAAAACGGCCCTGACCCGCGTGCTCAATGCCTACGGCGTGAAGACCGGCGTCATCAAGACCGACGCCGATAAGGTCTCCGGCGAGGACTGCCGCGAGGGCCTGACCGCCGTCATCTCCGTCAAGCTGACAGACGCCCAGTTCGAGGGCCAGACCAAGGCCAAGCTCGGCAATGCCTATATCCGCACGCTGGTCGATTCCATCGTCAACGAGCAGCTTTCCACCTATTTTGAGGAGCATCCTGCCGTCGCCCGCACCATTCTCGAAAAGGCCATGACCGCCAACCGCGCCCGCGAGGCCGCCCGCAAGGCCCGCGAGTCCATCCGCCGCAAGACGGCGCTCGGCGGGGCGGCCATGCCGGACAAGCTGCGCGACTGCAACGAGACGGACGCCAGCCTGACCGAGATCTATATCGTCGAGGGCGATTCCGCAGGCGGCTCGGCCACACAGGGCCGCGACTCCCGCTTCCAGGCCATCCTGCCGCTGTGGGGCAAGATGCTCAATGTCGAGAAGGTCCGCGAGGACAAGGTCATCGGCAACGACAAGCTCCAGCCCGTCATCACGGCCCTCGGCGCGGGCATCGGCGAGGAATTCCACCTTGATAAGCTCCGCTATCACAAGATCATCATCATGGCCGATGCCGATGTCGACGGCAGCCATATCCGCACCCTGCTGCTGACCTTCTTCTTCCGCTATATGCGCCCGCTCATCGAGAACGGCTATGTCTATTCCGCCATGCCGCCCCTGTATAAGCTCACCCGCGGCAAGACGTCCCGCGTCGCCTTCTCCGACGACGAGCGCGACCGCATCTCCGCCGAGCTCCGCGCGGACAATCCCAATGCCAAGGTCGATATCTCCCGCTATAAGGGCCTCGGCGAGATGGACGCCCACGAGCTGTGGGAGACCACCATGGACCCCGAAAAGCGCACCCTGCGCCGCATCACGCTCGAGGACGCCATCCTCGCCGACGAGACCTTCACCGTCCTCATGGGCGAAAAGGTCGAGCCGCGCAAGGAGTTCATCGAGAAGAACGCGCAGTATGCCGTCAATCTTGACTTCTGAGAAAGGAGGACATCTTCAAAATGGCTCACAAAAACACAGACTACAAGCCCGAGGACATTCGCTTCCCCGAGCAGAAGATCGTCACGAGCGAGCTCGTGCATGAAATGACGTCCTCCTACATCGAGTACGCCATGTCCGTCATCGTCGGCCGCGCTCTGCCCGACGTGCGCGACGGTCTCAAGCCCGTCCACCGCCGCATCCTCTACGCCATGTATGAGGACGGTCTGACGAACGACAAGCCCTTCAAAAAATCCGCCACCTGCGTCGGCGACGTGCTCGGCCGCTACCATCCCCACGGCGACGCGTCGGTCTACGACGCCCTCGTCCGTCTCGCGCAGGACTTCTCCATGCGCTATATGCTCGTCGACGGCCACGGCAACTTCGGCTCGGTCGATGGCGACCCCCCGGCGGCCTACCGTTATACCGAGGCGCGTATGTCCAAGCTCGCCAACGAGATGCTGCGCGACATTGATAAGGACACCGTCGATTGGGACCCCAACTTCGACGAGTCCCGCAAGGAGCCGCGCGTGCTCCCCAGCCGCTTCCCGAACCTGCTCGTCAACGGCTCCTCAGGCATCGCCGTCGGCATGGCGACCAATATCCCGCCCCACAACCTCACCGAGGTCATCAACGCCTGCATCTGCGTGCTCGACGATCCCGAGGCCACGCTCTCGGACCTCATGCAGCACGTCACCGGCCCCGACTTCCCGACGAAGGGCATCATCATGGGCCGCGCGGGCATCCGCGCCGCCTACGCCACCGGACGCGGCAAGATCGTGCTCCGCGCCCGCACGGAGTTTGAGGACTTCGGCAAGGACCGCGTGCGCATCATCGTCACAGAGCTTCCCTATCAGGTCAACAAGCGTATGCTCATCAAGAGCATGGCCGATCAGGTCAACGAAAAGAAGCTGGAGGGCATCTCCGATATCCGCGACGAGACCGACCGCACCGGTATGCGCATCGTCATCGAGCTCAAGCGCGACGCGAACCCGCAGGTTGTTTTGAACCGCCTGTTCACACAGACGCAGCTCCAGACCAGCTTCGCCATCAATATGCTCGCGCTGGTCAATAACCAGAAGCAGCCGAAGATCCTCTCCCTGCGCCACATTCTCGATGAATACCTCGCCTATCAGGAGCAGGTCATCACCCGCCGTACGCAGTACGACCTCAAGAAGGCGCGCGAGCGCGAGCACCTGCTGCAAGGACTCCTCATCGCACAAGACAACATCGACGAGGTCATCCACATCATCCGCACCAGCTACGACGACGCGAAGGAAAAGCTCATGGAGCGCTTCTCCCTCTCCGACATTCAGGCGCAGGCCATTCTCGATATGCGCCTGAAGGCCTTGCAGGGCCTCGACCGCGAAAAGCTCCAGAACGAGTATGACGAGCTGGAAAAGAAGATCGCCTACTTCGTTGAGCTTCTTTCCAACGAAACGATGCTCAAGGGCGTCCTCAAGGACGAGCTGATCGAAATTCGCGACAAGTACGGCGACGAGCGCAAGACCGAAATCCAGGACGTCGAGGACGAGATCGACATTGAGGACCTCATCGAGGAGGAGCAGTGCGTCTTCACCCTCACGCAGAACGGCTACATCAAGCGCACCGGCGTGAGCGAGTATGCCGCGCAGGGCAAGGGCGGCATGGGCAAAAAGGGCATCACCACCCGCGAGGAGGACACCGTCGTGGACGTGTTCACCGCCTCCACGCACGACTATATCCTCTTCTTCACCGACACCGGCAAGGTCTACCGCAAGAAGGGCTATCAGATCCCCGAGAGCGGCAAGGCCGCCAAGGGCACGAACATCGTCAACATCATCCAGGTCGAGACCGGAGAGCGCGTGCAGGCCATGCTCCACTTCCGCGAAAAGGGCGACGAAAAGCTCTACCTCACCATGGTCACACGCAACGGCACGGTCAAGCGCCTGCCCGTTGAAACGCTCAAGAACCTGCGCAGCAACGGCATCCGCGCCTTGAGCCTTGACGAGGGCGACGAGCTGGTGGCGGTCCGCGAGACGGACGGCAGCCAGCGCATCCTCATCGCCACGCACGACGGCATGGCCTGCGTCTTTGACGAGACCGACGTCCGCGCCATGGGCCGCACCGCCGTCGGCGTGCGCGGCATCCGTCTGCGCGAGGGCGACTACGTCGTCGGCGCCGCCCGCGCACAGGCGGGCAAGCAGGTCCTTTCCATCACCGAGAACGGCTTCGGCAAGAAGACGCCGGTCGAGGAATACCGCATCACCAACCGCGGCGGCCTCGGCATCAAGAACTATTCTGTCACCGAAAAGACCGGCGGCGTCGTGGGCGTCAAGGTCGTGGACGGCAGCGAGGACCTGCTCCTCGTCACCCGCGCGGGCATTTTGATCCGCACCCCCGTCGCGGACATCCGCTCCACGGGCCGCGCCACGCAGGGCGTCATCGTTATGCGCTTCAAGGAGGAGGGCGATCAGGTCATCTCCATGGCCCTCGCCGAGCATGAGGAAGCCCCCGCGCCGGAGACGGCGGAGGTCCCCACCCCTGTGGAAAACGCGGACGAATAAGCCCCATGTAAAAGCAAAGTTGCGTCGGAATGCTCCGGCGCAACTTTATTGTTGTAGACTTTTTTCCGGTTTTATGCGATACTGTGGATAGAAAAGAACAAAACCCCGTCAGACGCAGAAAGGAGAAAACACCATGAAGTACCTTCTGATCGCCGCTCTGCTCCTCGCCTTCGCCGCCTTCGGCAAGCTCATCGGCAGCGGCGTAGGCCCCGCGGAGGACGAGCGCCGCGCGAAGTGGCAGGGCAAGCGCAAGCCGGCGCTCGATGAAGACCCCGACATTCAGGGCAGTATGCACGCTGCGTCTGAGGAACCGACTGAGGAGGCATGAGATGAGAAGACGGCGCATCACCCGTAAACCCACAAAGGGCGAGAGCATTTTCGGCGGCATCGTCTGCTTTGCGATGGGCTGCTTCGGCCTGTTTGCCCTTCCGTCGGGCTTCGACCCGGTCTTTGCAGGCTTCAAGGCCATCTGGTGTCTGCTGGCCTTCGGCATGGGGGTTTATAATTTTCTGATCGCCGCGGGCAAGGTTAAAATGGGCGGCTACGAGATCTCGGACGACGAGCCGGACGACCGCCGCGCCGCTCCGCGCTCCGACGCGGAAGCGCGCCTGACCGAGCTGCGCAGCCTCTACGACCGCGGCCTCATCACCGAGGAGGAGTACGAGGCCAAGCGCCGTGACATTCTAAGCGACCTGTAAGGAGGAGAGCAGAATGGATTTTTTAATAATGATCGTTGCCGCTGTCATCGTCTTTGGCAAGCTCGCTGCAAAAAGTGAGGGGGAGGGCAATAAGAAGCGCACACAGAACGTCGGCCCCACCGCGGAGGAATGGGCGGAAAGGCTCCGCCAGTCTGCCGCCGGCGGTGAGGTGTCCGACAAGCTCAACAGCGCCGTCAATGCCCTCAAAAAGAGTCCGCGCCGCCCGAGCGGGCGCGATATCGAAGCGGAGCAGGCGCGCCGCAACGCCGCCGAGCGCCATCACAGCGAGAAGCGCTGGGCGGAGGCCCGCCGCCAGCAGGCGGATTCCCTGCGCGTCCACGCCGCCGGCGTCGACAGCTGCGAGGGCCGTCTCGAGAGCCTGAAGGTCCTCTACGACGCCGGCATCCTCGACCGCGAGGAGTACACCCAGCGTGTCGCGCGCGTCAAATCCCGCCACACACTCCGTCAGTAACCCGAAAAGCAAACGACATTCGCCGCAGCAGCGGCTGAGCGGAAAGAGAAGCACACCAAATCGTTCAGAAGAAAAATACCGCCATATTGTTCCCCAAAAGTAGTTCAATACGGGCAGTTCGGGGGTCAAGGGGCGGATAGCCCCTTGCGTTCTCTTGGGGTCGCGCAGGGGTGATTCTCTTTCGCAAAGAGAACCACCCCTGCGAAATACGCCGTACACAGCGGCGAAACAGAGGTGTTCTATGAAAACCGTCACCATCTATACCGACGGCGCGTGCAGCGGCAACCCCGGTCCCGGGGGCTGGGGCGCGGTGCTTAGATACGGGGCGCACGAGCGCGAGCTCTCCGGCGGCGAGGCGCAGACCACCAACAACCGCATGGAGCTTACCGCCGTCATCGAGGCTCTGCGCCTTTTGAAGGAGCCGTGCGAGGTCGAGCTGTACTCGGATTCCAAGTACGTCATCGACGCGCTGAGCAAGGGCTGGGTGTACGGCTGGCAGAAAAAGGGCTGGGTCAAGAGCGACAAGAAGCCCGCGCTGAACGTGGACCTTTGGGAGCGGCTGCTGCCGCTCATCGCGACGCACGACATCCGCTACCACTGGGTCAAGGGGCACGCGGAGAACGAATACAACAACCGCTGCGACGAGCTCGCCGTGGCCGAGAGCCGGAAATACAAATAAAGCCGCGCGTAAAGCCGCGCGGCAAAAAGGGGGTATTCTCTACGGCAGAGAATACCCCCTTTGGTTATGTGTGCCGCAAAGTGCGGCAGGATGATCTCAGAACGCGCACTTCTCGCGCAGATACGCCTTGACCTCGCTGATGGGCATACGCACCTGCTGCATCGTGTCGCGCTCGCGCACGGTCACGCAGTGGTCGGCGGGCGTGTTCTCGTCGCCGACGGTCTCGAAGTCAAAGGTGATGCAGAACGGCGTGCCGATCTCGTCCTCGCGGCGATAGCGCTTGCCGATGGAGCCGGTCTCGTCGTAATCGACCATGAACTCCTTGCTCAGCTCGGCATACAGCTCCTGTGCGGGGCCGGTGAGAACTTCTTTCTTGCTCAGCGGCAGGATCGCGGCCTTGAACGGCGCGAGCGCGGGATGGAAGTGCAGCACCACGCGCACATCGTCGTTGCCCTTCTTGTCCTGCCCGACGACCTCCTCGTCGTAGGCGTCGCACAGCACAGCCAGCACGCTGCGCTCCACGCCGAGGCTCGGCTCGATGACATAGGGGATATACTCCACCATGTCCTTGCCCTCGCCCTCGCGGTAGACCAGCTTCTCGCCGCTCGTGTTGGAATGCTGCGTCAGGTCGTAGTCCGTGCGGTCGGCGACGCCCCAAAGCTCGCCCCAGCCGAAGGGGAACAGGAACTCGAAGTCCGTCGTTGCCTTGGAGTAGAAGCACAGCTCCTCGGGATCGTGGTCGCGCAGACGCAGATTCTCGTCCTTCAGACCGATGGACAGCAGCCAGTTGTGGCAGAACGTGCGCCAATACTGGAACCATTCGAGGTCGGTGCCGGGCTTGCAGAAGAACTCCAGCTCCATCTGCTCAAACTCGCGCACGCGGAAGATGAAGTTGCCCGGGGTGATCTCGTTGCGGAAGCTCTTGCCGATCTGGCCGATGCCGAACGGCAGCTTCTTGCGTGTCGTGCGCTGGACGTTGTTGAAGTTGACGAAGATGCCCTGCGCCGTCTCGGGACGCAGATACACGGTGTTCTTCGCGTCCTCGGTCACGCCCTGGAACGTCTTGAACATCAGGTTAAACTGACGGATATCGGTAAAGTTGTGCTTGCCGCAGGTGGGGCAGGGGATGTTGTGCTCCTCAACAAAGTCCTTCATCTCGCTCTGGGAGAAGGCGTCGATGGGCTTACTCAGCTCGAAGCCGTTCTCCGCGCACCAGTCCTCGATGAGCTTATCCGCGCGGAAGCGCTCGTGGCACTCGCGGCAGTCCATCAGAGGATCGGAGAAGCCGCTCAGATGGCCGCTCGCCACCCAGGTCTGGGGATTCATCAGGATCGCCGCGTCGAGGCCGACGTTGTAGGGATTCTCCTGCACGAACTTCTTCCACCAGGCGTTCTTGATGTTCTTCTTCAGCTCCGCGCCGAGCGGGCCATAGTCCCAGGTGTTGGCAAGGCCGCCGTAGATCTCGCTGCCGGGGAACACAAAGCCGCGGTTCTTGCACAGGGCAACGATCTTGTCCATCGTCTTTTCGGTGTTTTTCATGGTTTCTTCTCCTTTTCGTTTGGTGGCCCGGAGCGTTTTCAAAATTGCGTGTACGCAATTTTGACGCCATGCGCCCCGATTGCCGCGATGGCGGCGAGGGACGAAGCTCAAAACCTTGCGTTTTTGCGCAGCAAAAACGCCCTGAGCCTATTTCAGTAGGCTCAGGGCGAACAAAGCATTGTCCGTGGTTCCACCTGAATTCCCCGTTGGAGGCGGGGCACTTCATTCCCGATAACGGCGGGGACCGGCGCGGCATTTCCGCCGCGCGGCTCAAAAGCGCCGCCCTTTCCCTGCCGCGAGGACTCGCACCGACCGTCCTCTCTCTGCTGCGCCGAAGGGAAAAGGCTTCTTTCTCACAGCCTTTTGTTGTGCGTAGCATAGCACGCCGCCGCGCGCTTGTCAAGTCACTTTTCCGCAAAGAACGCCTCGATGGCTTCGCGCTCCGCGCCGACGCTGCCCTGCACGAACTCCGGCATGCCGCCGCCGCGCCCCGAGAGCGCCGCGTTCAGCTCCTTTGTCAGCGCGCGCAGATCGCCGCCGCGCTGTCCGATGGCGTATTTCCACGCGCTGCCCGCGCCCGCGAACACCGCGCAGCGCCCGCCGCAGGTCTCCGCCACCGCGTCGCAGAGCCTGCGCACGCTCTCGCCGCCCATCTCGTCCTCGAAAAGCAGCACATCGCCGCTGCCCGCATACCGCGCCGCGACGCCCGCGAACACGCTCTCCTCCAATTTTGCGCAGCGCAGCTTAAGCGCGGAAAGCTCGCCCTGCAAGCGCTCGACCGCCGCGGCGGAGGCCGTCGGCTTGACCGAGAGCGCCTGCGCGGCCGCCACGTCCTGCGCCCAGCAGGCGGAGAGATAGCGGTATGCCCGCCCGCCGCACAGCAGCTCGATGCGCACGCCCTCGCGGAACTTCTGCACGGAGAGGAATTTCACGATGCCGACCTGTCCGCTCCGCATGACGTGCGTGCCGCAGCACGCGCAGCAGTCCGCGCCGGGGAAGGTCACGATGCGCACGTCGCCCTCAAGCGGCTTTTTGCTGCGGTAGTCGATCGCGTCCAGCTCCGCGCCGCGGTGGAGCTGGATGTCGATGGCGTGATCCTCATAGATGTACCGGTTCGCCGCTGCCTCGATCTCCAGCAGCTCCTCCCACGGAATGTCGGCGTTGAAGTCGATGGTCACGCTCTCCGCGCCCATGTGAAAGCCCACGTTGTCGCAGCCGTAGCGCGCGCAGATCAGCCCCGAGCAGATGTGCTCGCCGGAGTGCTGCTGCATGTGGTCGAAGCGCCGCGCCCAGTCGAGCTTCCCATGCACCGTCTCGCCCACGGGCAGGGGAGCGGCGCATTTGTGCGTGACGACGCCCGCCTTTTCATGTACCTCGCTCACCTCGACGCCGCCGAGCACGCCGGTGTCATACGGCTGCCCGCCGCCCTCGGGATAGAACGCCGTGCGGTCGAGCACCACGGCATAGCCGCCCTTTTCCGCCTCGCAGGCAAGCACCCGCGCGTCAAATTCCGTCAGAAAGGGGTCGGCATAGTATAGCTTTTCGGTCTCCATGAAAAAATTTCCTTTCGTTTCCGCGCCCGTGCGGGGCGCAAAATAGTTTCTAAGAAATGCTGACGATGAACCTCCACAGCGGGTCGATGAGCAGCAACCCCACCGTCGCGGAGCAGACATTTGCGGCGACGGCGTAGCCCACCGCGCGCCCTCGGCCCTTCTCCGTCAGCAGCCGGCGGTAGCACAGCAGCTCGACTGCGGTAATGATAATTTCGATGGGAATGTAGAACAGCAGCGACCACCCGCTCACGCCGTGGTTGAGCACCGTCACGGCAAGGTAGAGCGCGAAGCCGCCTTGCGTCACAAGGTTCACGAGCAGAAACACCAGCAAGCTCCGACGGCTCCGATAGCCGAAGGCGAGCAGCAGCACGCCCTCGATCAGCAGGGTAGGGAGGAGGGTGCAGAAAAATTGCAGCAGATAGGCGGTCGCCGCGCTCGGCGCGCTCGCGGTCCTTTTCGCCCAATCCACCGTCGCGCTCGATTGCAGCGTCGCGCGGTGCAGCGTATCGGACACCCAGCTCTCGCCGCTTTTTGTCACGAGAATGATCCGATACGTATCCGGTACGCCATGGTAGCGGAAGGAGTGGAGCCGCACCCCGCCTGCGTCGCTGCCGATCAGGTCGCCCCACATCGGCGCGCCGTTTGTCCCCTGCGCGGTGCAGGCGTGCCAGCCCTCCGGCACCGCTGCCCGCAGCGCGTCCAGCAGCTCGTCATCCAGCGCGGCGATTTCCTCCTCGGAGTAGCTCCAATCCAGCCCGCTGTATGTGTCATCCCCGTCTCCGGAGCCATAGGTGTGCCCCTGATAATCCCCCTTTTCCAAAAGATCGAGGTAGTACGGCTCGCTCGGCGCGTTTACCACCTTCACCGTCAGCTGGGCCTTCGGCCCCGAGTCGGCAAGGGCCGATACTGTCAGCAGCATCGCCGTCAGCAGCAAGAGAATACTGTTTCGCAGAGACCTTTTCATTTCTTTCGCTCCTTTCTGTTTCCGTCCTGCCTCTTCCAAAAGCAGGACCTTTGCATCTTTTGACGCAAAGCCGCGCCGTTTTGTTCCGAAATTCCAAAAAATCCTATTCGATCCACCCCTGCGCCTGCTTATAGCGCAGAATACGCAGCACGTGCGCGTCGATCTCGCGCTCCGCGATGCGCCCGTCCGCCACCGCCGCGAGCACGGCGGGAATGTCGTTTTGGTAGTCACTCGTGATGAGCATATCGTTTCCTGCGAGCACCGCCAGCACCGCGGCCTCGCCGTTCGCGTACTGCTTCACCGCGTCCATCGCGAGGTCGTCCGTGATCACGATGCCGTCGAAGCCCAGCGTCTCCCGCAGTACCTCATGCACGGCGGGGGAGAGGGACGCCGGCAGCGCAGCGTCCATGCACTCCGCCACGTTGTGGCTCACGAGCACGAACGGCGCGCCCGCTTCCATGCCCGCCCGGAACGGCAAGAAGTCGCTCTGCTCGAACGTCTCATACGGCCGCTTGTCGATGGCGACGCCCGTGTGCGTGTCGGCGTTGTTCCCATAGCCGGGGAAGTGCTTGAGGACCGCCGCCACCCCCGCGTCCCGGATCGCGCCGACCGCCGCCGTCACAAATTCGCTCGTCGCCGCGGCGTCTCCGCCGAACGAGCGCGCGTAGATGAAGTCACCCGCGTCGGTGGATACGTCGCACACCGGCGCAAGGTTTACGTTGATGCCGAGCGCCAGAAGCTGCTTGTTATAGTCCAGCGTCTCCGCGGCAAGACCGTCCATGCCGCGCGCGGCATACAGCTCCTGCGGCGAGGGCAGCGGCTGCGCGAAGAGCTTCGGGTCGCGGCTCGCGCGCGTTACCGTGCCGCCCTCCTCGTCGCTGCCGATGAAGAGCGGAATGTCCGCCGCGGCCTGATAGCTCTCGAGCTTCGCCGTCAGCTCCTCCGCGCTCAGCCAGCCGCC
>OGXQ01001928.1_pt1 | contig 14987 bp, 13 predicted proteins | sample 1576291 | NCBI WGS metagenome assembly OGXQ01 (sample SAMEA3541575, study PRJEB24748) | human gut metagenome | biome: human gut; feature: human-associated habitat; material: faeces | place: China | collected 2012 | reverse complement strand
CCGCTCGGCCGCCTGATGGCGGGCCTTGGACAGCTCCTCCGCCGCAGATTGGGCAGCAGACAGGGCCTTCTTCTCCAGCTGCTGCAGGTGCAGCAGGGTGTCGCCGGCGTCCTCAATGGCGTCCAGCTCCTTGGTGCTGCGGTCCAGATAGGCCAGCATACTCTCTATATCCGGGCCATACTTCTTTTTCAGCCGATACAGCTGATCCAGACGGCCCTCCACCTCGTCCAGCTCCTGCGGGGAGAAATCGAAGGCATCCCGCTTGTCCTGCACAGTGTAGGCCAGATCGTAAACCTCGCTGTACACCGCCTCCAGCCGCTGGTACAGCTCCTCGAAGCTGTCGTCCAGACGGCGGATGGGCTCCAGAGCGCTCTGGGCCTGCCGCAGCAGGGCCAGTGCGCCGCTGGTGCTGTCGTCGCCGCTGAGGCAGAAGTCCGCCTCGGAGACGGCGGACATGAATTTTTCGCCGTTACGCAGCAGGTTGCGGCGGGAGGTCAGCTCCTCCTCCTCACCGGGCCTCAGCTTGGCCCGCTGAAGCTCCTGGATCTGGTAGCGCAGGGTATCCATGCGGCGGGCCTTCTCTGCCTCGTCCATTTGCAGGGCGTGCATCTGGCGACGGATATCCGTCAGCTTGGCGTATTTCTCCCGATAGGCGGTCAGCAGCGGCTCGGTGCGGCCGAAGCTGTCCAGATACAGCAGGTGCTGCTCCTCGTCCAGCAGCTGCTGGCCGTCGTGCTGACCGTGGATGTTCAGCAGGCGGCTGCCCAAGGTGCGCAGCTGCGTCACCGTGACGGGGCGGCTGCCCACCCGGCAGACGTTTTTACCGTCGGCGTGGATCTCCCGCTGCAGCAGCAGCTCCTCATCCCATGTGATGCCCAAGTCCTCCCCTACCTCCGGCGGGATGCCGGTGAAGCAGGCGCTGACGTAGGCCTTGTCGGCCCCGGTGCGGATCAGGTCACGGGAGGTGCGCTGACCCAGCACAGCACTCAGCGAGTCAATGACGATGGATTTACCGGCGCCGGTCTCGCCGGTGAGGGCGTTGAAGCCCGGCTCAAAGGTGATATCCGCCCGGTCGATGATGGCGATATTTTCGATATGGAGCAATTCCAGCATCTGTCATCCCTCCGTACAGGCGCTGTTTCAGCGCAGCATCTCCTTGATCTCGTCGGCAAACTCCGCCGCTGCGGCGTTGTCACGCAGCACCAGCAGGACGGTGTCGTCCCCCGCCAGAGACCCCACCAGATAGGGAACCTCCATGCCGTCCAGCGCTGCGGCGGCGCCGTTGGCCAGACCCGGCATGGTCTTGATGACCACCAGATTCTGGGCGTAGTCCACGCTGAGGACACCCTCCCGGAAGATGGTACGCAGGCGGTCGGCAAAGTTCAGCTTTGTCCGATGGGCGGACACGGCATAGCGGTAGCGGCCCTGCCCTACCGGCTCCTTGATGAGGTGCAGCTCCTTGATGTCCCGTGAAATGGTGGCTTGGGTGCTGCGGATGCCCCGCTCCTGAAGCCGTTCCAGCAGCTGTTCCTGTGTCTCCACCGTCTCCTCGGCAATGATCTGCAGCAGCTGCTCCTGACGCTGATTTTTCATGCTTTTGTGACCTCCCCGCCCATTTTCTTATCCAGAATCTCGCAGAAGCTCTTCTTGGACAGCCGCACCAGCTTTGTGGTGTATCTGGAGGTGCTGACACGCACCTGATCGTTGTTTTTCAGAGAGAATGCCTTGCCGCCGTCCACGGACAGGTAGACGAACTTGCGGTTGGCGTCCGGTGCCTCCACGGTGATGACGTGCTCCGGCGAGAGGACGTAGCTGCTGGAGCGGGTGGAGTGGGGGCAGATGGGGGTCAGCAGCAGGTTCCGGGCGGTGGGCTCCACGATGGGGCCGCCGGCGGCCATGGAGTAGCCGGTGGATCCGGTGGGGGTGCTGGCGATAATGCCGTCGCCGCCGACCTTGGTGAGCTGGCCCTCCTCTGTAAAGATATTCAGCCTTACAACCCTTGCAATAGAGCCCTTGGAGATGACAGCGTCGTTGAGGGCGATGTTGTTATACACGGACTTTCCGCCCCGGAGGACGGACACGTCCAGCATCATCCGGGACTCCACGTCGAAGCTCCAGTCCGCCAGATCCCGCAGGCGGTCCAGCTCGTCCACCTCCAGCTCCGACATGAATCCGAGGCTTCCCAGATTCACTCCCAGCACCGGGACGCTGTGCAGCGCCACCGTCCGGGCCAGATGCAGAATGGTGCCGTCGCCGCCGAAGGCGATGAGCAGGTCCGCCGAGCGGATCTCCTGATGCAGCGGGGTGATTCGCAGGCCCAGCTCCGCACCATAGCCCTCCCGCTGGAAGGGCAGGCACACCACCGTCTGAAAATGCAGGGCATCCAGCAGCTTTTTGGCCTCCTTGCACACCCGCAGCTCGCTATCCCGATAGGGATTGGGGCAGAGGATCACTTTTTTCATATCTACTCCTCCTCAGTCCTTCAGCTGACTGTGCGACTCCGCCACCAGTGTCGGTAGGTCAAAGCTGCCGTCCGGCTCATCGCACTTCTTCAAATAGCCCAGATATTCAATGTTCCCCTCCGGTCCACGGATAGGAGAATAAGTAATTCCAAGCACTGTAAAGCGACTCTCCTTGGCATGGGTCAGGAAGTGCTCCAGCACTTCGAGATGTACAGCAGGGTCCCGTACCACACCTTTTTTGCCCACCTTTTCCCGACCGGCCTCGAACTGGGGCTTGATGAGGCAGGCGATCTCACCCCCCTGCCGCAGCAGGCCGTACAGTGCCGGGAAGATCAGCTTCAGGGAGATGAAGGACACGTCGATACTGGCAAAGTCCAGAGGATCGGGGATCTGCTCCGGGGTCAGATACCGGGCGTTGGTGCGCTCCATGCACACCACACGGGGGTCGCTGCGGAGCTTCCAGTCCAGCTGGCCGTAGCCCACGTCCACGGAATAGACCTTCCGGGCGCCATTTTGCAGCATACAGTCCGTAAAGCCCCCGGTGGAGGCGCCGATGTCGGCGCAGATCTTATCGGTCAGGGTGATGGGAAAGGTCTTCATGGCCTTTTCCAGCTTTAATCCGCCCCGGCTCACATAAGGCAGAGCGTGGCCACGAACCTCGATAGGGGCGTCGCTCAGCACCGCCGTGCCGGGCTTATCCACCCGCTGGCCCGCCACGAACACGTGGCCCGCCATGATGACGGCCTGTGCCTTCTGGCGGCTCTCCGCCAGACCACGCTCCGTCAGGAGTACGTCCAGCCTTGTTTTATTGCTCATGCACAGCCTCCTCTGCCGCAGCGGCGACGCCCTCAGCGTCCAGTCCGCAGAGATGACGCAGCTCCGCTACACTGCCCTGTGGGATAAAGCGGTCGCCTGTATTTTTCAGCACCAGTCGCCGGGGGGCCATGCCCAGCTGGGCCATGACGGCCGCCACCCGCTGGCCCACGCAGCCGGTCTCCACGCAGTCCTCCAGCACCAGCAGGCGCTTCGTGCCGGTCAGGGTCGTGCGGATGGTCTCCGGGGACAAAGGGGCAATGGTGCTGAGCTTCAGCACCTGAGCGGAGATACCCCGCTGCGCCAGCAGATCGGCGGCGGACAGGGCTTCGTTGATGAGGGTGCCGTAGGTCAGGAGGGTGATATCCGTCCCCGGACGCAGGCAGGCGATGGCCTCATCGCTGCGATCCTCCTGATAGGCACCCTCCCCGCCACGGGGATAGCGCACCGCCACGGGACCGGTCTCCTCCTGCACCGCACGGCGCAGCATGGTCCGCAGTTCGGCAAAGCTGGCGGGGCAGAACACCTTCATGCCCGGCACCTGAGACAGGTACATCACGTCGAAGCAGCCGTGGTGGGTCTCGCCGTCGGCCCCCACCAGTCCGGCCCGGTCCACCCCCAGCACCACATGAAGCCCACTGAGGGCCACGTCGTGCAGCAGCATATCATAGCCACGCTGCAAAAAGCTGGAGTACACCGCCAGCACCGGCACAAGGCCCTGCTTGGCCATACCCGCCGCCGTGGCCACGGCGTGGCCCTCGGCAATGCCCACATCGAAAAAGCGGCTGGGGTAGGTCTTGGAGAATTTCGTCAGCCCCGTACCGTCCACCATGGCGGCAGTCAGGGCGCAGATGCGGCGGTCCTCCCCCGCCAGTCGGGTCAGTGTTTCACCGAAGACGGAGGAAAAACTGGGTGCGGCGGGCTTGCCGCTGCCGGTACGGACATCGAAGGGCCCGATGCCGTGGAACCGGCCGGGATCCGCCTCGGCGGGGCCGTAGCCCTGCCCCTTCACCGTGTGGACATGGAGCAGCACCGGACAGTGGAGATCTTTAGCCTCCCGCAGCATCCGGGTCAGCTGGACCACATCGTGGCCATCCACCGGCCCCATATACGTAAAGCCCATGTTTTCAAACAGGGTGCTGCCGGGAAGCAGGGACTTTTTCAGCGCCGTTTTCACGTCGTGGCTGACGGAATAGAGCCTCTGTCCCGTCTGGGAGGACTCCAGCACCTGGCGGTAGCGCTTTTTGAAGGCGTAGTAGCCGGGCTTGCTGCGAAGGCGTGACAAATGCCGGGACATCCCGCCCACATTGGGGTCGATGGACATCCCGTTATCGTTCAAAATCACGATCATAGGCTCGTGAGAGGCCCCGGCGTCATTCAGTCCCTCGAAGCTCAGACCGCCGCCCAAGGCTCCGTCGCCGATCAGGGCCAGCACCTGATAGTGCTGATGCAGCAGCGTCCGGGCCCGTGCCATGCCCAAGGCCACGGACACGGAGTTGGAGGCGTGGCCGGCGATGAAGGCATCATGGGGACTCTCCCACGGCTTGGGGAAGCCGGAGAGGCCGCCCAGCTGGCGCAGGGTGCCAAACAGCTCCCGCCGCCCGGTGAGGGCCTTGTGGACGTAGCACTGGTGGCCCACGTCGAACACCAGACGATCCTGCGACGTGTCGAACACCCGGTGGATGGCTACCGTCAGCTCCACCACGCCCAGATTGGACGCCAGATGCCCGCCTGTCCGTGACACCTGCTCCAGCAGGAAGGTGCGCAGCTCACGGCACAGCAGGCGGGCCTGTTCATCATTCAGTTTCCTCACATCGGAGGGGTCATGTATCTGTTCCAACAGCAAGTTGATCGCTCCATTTCATCGGTAAAGATGCAGGGTATGCATGAGCCGGGCCACCCGGTACACCACGCCGGTACACTCGTTGATGGCCACCGTCTTTCCCAGTGCCTTGCCGCCGATGGTGATACCGGAGATCAGCGCCGTCACGGCGATGGAGATAAGAATGGAGGTAGTGCTCAGGTCCTTCTGCAGCTCCACCACGATGACAGCCGCCGTGGAGCCGCTGACGATGCCGCAGATGTCGCCCACCACGTCGTTGCAGAAGGAGCTGACCTGATTGGCGTTTTTCAGCAGACGGATGGCCTCCTTGGCGCCTTTTTCCTTGTGGGCCGCCATGGAGTGGAAGGGCTTGGGATCGGCGGCGGTGACGGCCACGCCGATCATATCAAACACGATGCCGAGGGCGATGAACACCGCCAGCACGATGATGGCCACGGCGTAGCCGGTCCCCTCCAGCGCAGTGGAGGAGAAAAAACTCAGCAGCGCCGACAGCGCCACCGCCAGCAGAAAGACCCGCAGCGCCCAGCTGCAGCCGCTTTTCTTCTTGTTCTTACTCTTGCTCTTTCCCTTATTTCTATCGGTTTTATCGCTTTCGCTCAAAGGAATATCCCTCTCTTTGCTTTGCAAAAATATAGATGCTTCATAAGAAAATACTGAACAGGGCAGCGCCGAGGGTTAATCTTGCGGCTTAGGTACGGGTAGGATTTCCCCACAGCACACCTCTCGTTGCCGATCAGGCGGTTTCCCGTTCGGTGCTGCGCCATGATGTTACCGGTCATGGGACCCGACTGCCACTTAGTCCGCACTGCAATCCCCCCTGCGCCCCTGTGGGACAGCCTAGGTGATTTCCACAGCAGTCAAACCGTCTCTTAGCCTCTTTTGCAGGCAGGGTTTCGAGAGAATCAACACGCTGCCCCTGGCCGGGGGCAGTGGTGCTTCCACTTCCCTATCTACCCTACCCACGCAAGGCAGGCTACTCTGCACACAGCGTTCACGGCACAAGGCCGGGTAGCACCGCATTGCAGGTTCACAATCTGCCTCGTACACAGGTCGCTTGACCACAAAGGGAGTACGCCTGTGCACAACAGCAGGTCTCCACAGAGGCAGGGTCGGGTCCTCCATGCCATTGGAGGGCGCCCCACCACCGCAGATGCGGGGGCTCCCGCATCTCCTCCCAGCACCCACCCCAAACTGGGCGTAAGCAGCAGGCACCAGGAGTTTCACAGTTGTGCCCTTAAAAGGATTTTTAGGCCCTTCTTAGAAGACGGCAGATCTGACTAGGATACTGCGCCGCTGTTCAGTGATTCAATATATTATCATACTTCCGCCGAATTTACAACTGATTTATGCAAGATATTCCGTATATTTTAAGTCATCCGGGGAAAAATCGGCCGTTAAGAAATTTGCAAGCCCCGGAGGAAGGGCCTCCGGGGGCTTCAGCGTGTCGAAAAAGTCTTTTCGCCACGCTGTAGCATTTTTCAGAGCTTCAAAAAGCTCTGAAAAATGGGGATCATCATCGTGCAGGACACCCTTCCGGGTTTCCCGCACACACCCTTCCGCCCCGTTGACGAAAGGTTTCTTCTTTTTGACAGGCTCAAGCCCCGGAGGAAGGGCCTCCGGGGCTTGTCTTATTTCACCGACAGGCGGCGGGCCAGCGCCTCGTCCGGTACAGCGTAGATCGTCTGATAGGTGGTATAGACTACCATGCCGGGCTTCCCCCCGGCGGGCTTTTTCACGAATTTCACCGGGGTATAATCCACCGGCACCTTGCCGCCCTCCCGGCCCTGAGAATAGTAGGCGGCCAGCGAAGCGGCCTCCTCAATGCTCCGGCGGTCCGGTTCTATGCCGCCGGTGCAGAGGATCACGTGGGAGCCGTGGATCTTTTGGGTGTGGAACCAGATATCCCGGCGGTCGGCGTCCTTGCACGTCAGCTTGTCGTTCTGACGGTTGCTGCGGCCCACCAGAATTCGCAGGCCCGCCGTGGAGCGGAACTCCCGTGGACGGGAGGCCCGCTGGAAGCCGGGCTGCTTTTTGCCCCGGCCCCGAAGGTAGCCGCCCTCCGTCAGCTCGGTACGGATGTCGTTGAAGTCCTGCTCCAGCTCCGCCTGCTGCAGTTCCTGCACCACGCTCTCCAGATAGGAGAACTCCTGCCGGCCCTTTTCCAGCTGCTCCGTCAGGATGCGCTCCGCCGTCTTGGCCTTGGCATACTGCTTGAAATAGCGGGCGGCGTTCTGCTGAGGCGTCAGCAGCGGGTCCAGACGGATATCCAGCTGGGGGCAGCCCTCCTCGTAGTAGTTCTCCGCCGTCAGGTGGGTCATGCCCCGCTCCAAGCGGTAGAGATTGGCGGTGATGAGCTCACCGGCCAGTCGCAGAGGCTCCCGGTCCTGTGCGGCGGCGTACTCCTTCTCCTGAAGGGCCAGCTTCCGGCGGACACGATCCCGTGCGGCGGTGGCGGCCTTCATCAGGTCCTGCCCCTTCTGGCGGACACGGTCCGCCTGTTCCCGGCCCTGATAGAAGTCATCCAGCAGTTGGGCGAAGGTGTCGTAGGTGCGGCAGGTGACCGAGGGTCCGTACTGGGTCACGGGGAAATAGGAGAAGTCCGCCGGTCGGCCCTCACGCTCCAGCAGCTGCGGGAGAAAGCGGCCCTCCTGCACCTGCTGCTGCCATGTGTGGAAGGTCTGCCACAGGGTGTCGGGGTCGGTGCTGCGGGCGTCCGTCTCGCCGCAGGTGCGGCAGACCAGCTCCCGTGCCAGCAGGGGCGGAATGGCGGTGAAGGTGTCCATGAGCCAGCGGTCCAGCGGACTGTCCTCCGGGCGCCGGGCCAGCAGGCGGCGGAAGGTGTCCTCCTCCGTCGTCAGCGGGTCGCACTTGTCCTGACGGGGCGGCAGGCGGTAGTAGAGCCCCGGCAGCACCTGACGCTGCTGGGACATCTCGAAGTCCACCCGGCGCAGGCAGTCCACGATGCGGCCCTCCCGATCCACCAGAATGAGGTTGGCGTGGCGGGGCATGGCCTCCAGGATCAGGCGGTAGTCGCTCTGCTCCCCCAGCTCGTCCACGGCCCGGATGGTCAGTGTCACCACACGCTCCAGCGGCTCCTGCTCCAGACGCAGTAACCGTCCCCCGGCCAGATGCTTCCGCAGCAGCATACAGAACATGGGGGGCTGGGCGGGGTTGTCCCGCAGCTGCCATGTCAGATGCAGCCGGGGCTGGCTGGCTCCGGCGTTGAGCAGCAGGCGCCGCCCGCCCCGCAGCAGCAGGATCACCTGATCTCGTGCCGGCTGCTGGATCTTCTCAATGCGGGCATTTTCTATCTGGGCGGCGGTCTCACGGACCACGGCCTGCATACAAATGGCGTCCAGCGGCATATTATTCCTCCTCCATCATCACAGCGAACAGCTGCTCCACCCGGTCGTGACGGCCGCTGAGGTGCAGCCAGCCCAGCAGCGCTTCCAGCGCCGTGGCCTGCTGGTACTGCGCACGGCTGGCGTGGGCGGGAATGGAGTGGACGTTAGCGTTGCGGCCCCGACGGAACACCGCCTGCTCCTCCTCTGTCAGCAGGGGCAGGATGCGCTGAGCCAGCTCCGCCTGCTTGGGGGCGCACACCAGCGCCACCGTGGCCCGGTGCAGGCCCTTGCCGGTGGCCTTGCCGTGGGCGCAGAGCCATGTCCGCACCAGCAGCTCATACACGGCATCCCCCATATGGGCCAATCCGATGCTGCTGATGCCCCGGATCTGATCCGGCGGCAGCTGTATGTGAAGGTAGTCGGTCATATGCGTTATCTCCTGAATCTATATATGTGCTTCAGTGTATCACAAAGCAGGGTGAGATGCAAGCGCACCGGCGGAGAGGGCTTTTTCTCCCAAAATTTTCAATACCCCTTGACTTGGTAGGTTAATCCTGCTATACTACTAACATACCAAAATGGTAGGTAAATCTTTTCAGGAGGAATCCCTATGATATACGCAGATAATGCCGCTACCACCAAGATGAGTCCTGTGGCACTGGCCGCCATGCTGCCGGCGCTGGAGGACAACTACGGAAACCCCTCCAGCCTGCACAGTGTGGGCCAGCACGCCGCCGAGCTGCTGCAGAGCGCCCGTGAGACCATGGCCCGGTGCCTGAACTGCAAGCCCCGTGAGATCCTCTTCACCTCCGGCGGCAGTGAGGCCGACAACCAGGCTCTGCTGTCCGCTGCGGAGCTGGGGCGGCTGAAGGGCAAGAAGCACATCATCTCCACCGCCTTCGAGCACCACGCCGTCCTCCACTCCCTGAAGCGTCTGGAGAAGCAGGGCTTCGAGGTGACGCTGCTGCCGGTGGGCCACACCGGCACCATTACCGCCCAGCAGGTGAAGGAGGCTATCCGGCCGGATACCTGTCTGGTAACGGTGATGTACGCCAACAACGAGATCGGCAGTATCCTCCCCATTGAGGAGATCGGTGCCGTGTGCCGGGAGGCGGGCGTGCTGTTCCACACCGACGCCGTGCAGGCAGTGGGACACCTGCCCATTGACGTCAAGGCCCAGCACATCGATATGCTGAGTCTCTCCGGCCACAAGTTCCACGGCCCCAAGGGCGTAGGTGCTCTGTATGTCCGGCAGGGCGTACCCATCACCAGTCTCATCGAGGGCGGCGCACAGGAGCGGGGCAAGCGAGCCGGTACGGAGAACGTCCCCGGCATTGCCGCTATGGCCGCTGCGCTGGAGGATGCCTGCGCCCACATGGAGGAGAACCGGGCCAAGGTGACGGCTCTGCGGGACAAGCTCATTGCGGGGCTGTCCCAGATCCCCCACAGCGCTCTCAACGGCGACCCGGTGAACCGGCTGCCCGGCAACGTCAACTTCTGCTTCGAGGGCATTGAGGGCGAGTCTCTCCTGCTGCTGCTGGATGATGCAGGCATCTGCGCCTCCTCCGGCTCCGCCTGTACCTCCGGCTCGCTGGATCCCAGCCATGTGCTGTTGGCCATCGGGCGGCCCCATGAGGTGGCCCATGGCTCCCTGCGGCTGAGTCTCAGCGAGTGGAACCAGCCGTGGGAGATCGACCACATCCTGCGGGAGGTTCCCCGTGTGGTGGCGTATCTGCGGTCCATGTCCCCGGTATGGAAGGATCTGGAATCCGGTAAGAAGCAATTCATGCTGTAAGCGTTGATTTAGTGAAAGGAGTACTATCATGGCACTGTATACCGATACTGTAATGGATCATTTCATGCACCCCCGGAATGTGGGTGAGATTCCCGATGCCGACGGCGTGGGGCAGGTGGGCAACGCCAAGTGCGGCGACATTATGAAGATGTACCTGAAAATCAAGGACGGCGTGATCGAGGATGTGAAATTCGAGACCTTTGGCTGCGGCAGCGCCATCGCCTCCTCCTCCATAGCTACGGAGATGATCAAGGGCAAGACCATCGATGAGGCACTGGCCGTCACCAACCGGCAGGTGGTGGAGGCGCTGGGCGGTCTGCCGGCCCACAAGCTGCACTGTTCTGTACTGGCAGAGGAGTCCATCAAGTCCGCCATCAAGAACTACTATGACCGCAACGGCATCGAGTACGACCACAGTAGGTTCCCGGATGACTGCGGCGAGGTGGAGTCCTGCCGCATGGTGTAAGGGTAAAATAGTTTACAGGTCAAAAGTCCCTCAGCTGTATCTGACAGCTGAGGGACTCAGCGTGTCGAAAAGTTTTTTTCGACACGCTGCAATCATTTTTCAGAACTTCAAAAAAGTTCTAAAAAATGGTGATTATTATCGTGCAGGACACCCCTTCCGGGTTTCCCGCACACACCCTTCCGCCCCGTTGACGAAAGTGTTCCCCCTTTTTGACAGCCAAGAGGCTTTCTCTATTCTCCGTCGAATGTGCGCTCCGTCGAATGTGCGGGATTTTTGTCACGCCGTATAAGCCGCCTATCTGCGGGAAATACTGTCATCATCCAAGTGGTGGAGGCGGCGTATGCAGGGGAAGGTGGAAATCTGCGGGATCAATACAGCCCGGCTGGAGATCCTGAAAAACGACGAGATGATGGAGCTTCTCCGGCGCACCAAGCAGGGGGATATGGCGGCCCGTGAGCGGCTGATCCGGGGCAATCTCCGGCTGGTGCTGTCGGTGATCCAGCGGTTCAGCAGCCGGGGCGAGAACGCCGACGATCTGTTTCAGGTGGGGTGCATCGGTCTTATCAAGGCCATCGACAACTTCGACATCCGTCAGCCGGTGCGGTTCTCCACCTATGGCGTTCCCATGATCGTGGGGGAGATCCGCCGCTATCTCCGGGACAACAGCACCCTGCGGGTCAGCCGGAGTATGCGGGACACTGCCTATAAGGTCCTGCAGGCCCGTGAGCGGCTCCTGCGCCAGCAGCAGCGGGAGCCTACGGTGGAGCAGATCGCCCAGGAGCTGGAGCTGCCCCGTGAGGAGGTGGTGTTCGCCATGGACGCCATGTCGGCCCCGGTGTCTCTGTATGAGCCGGTGTACGCCGACGGCGGGGACGCCGTGTGCGTCATGGATCAGATCCGGGACGACCACAGCAGCGATGAGGGCTGGCTGCAGCAGCTGGCGCTGAAGGACGCCATCTCCCACTTGCAGCCCCGTGAGCGGAACATTCTGGCCCTGCGGTTCTGTCAGGGCAAGACCCAGATGGAGGTGTCCTCCGAGATCGGCATCTCGCAGGCGCAGGTGAGCCGGTTGGAGAAAAATGCCATACGCTCCATCAAGCAGGAGCTGTGAAAAAGGAGGTGGGACCCACAGGTCACACCTCCTTCGGTCATTCTTCAGTTGCTCCACGGGGCGTTGCTCTCAGGTGACAATGGCCATGAGATATTCTGCCAGTCCGTTCGGTCGGTGTAGTAGGAGTAGGTGTTCCCCTCCAGCGATACAAAGGAAATGAACACACCCTCCCAACGGCCGGAGCTGCTGCGCTTCAGCGGATAGCACCACAGGCGCATCACCGAGGTGTCGCTGTAATAGAGGGTGGCATCCGGCTCCCCCTCCGGCAGCCGGTCGGTGAAGTGGCCCACGCCCAAAGCGGCCAGACTGCTGTATATGGAGCGGGCGTTACTCTCTCGCAGGCGCAGCTCCTGTCCGTCCACCAGCGCCCGGACGCCCCGGTGGCGCTTGGCATAGATGGTGCTGGCGGAGACGGCGTCCATGCAGGCCTCGTAGCGGTTCTTGATGCGCTGGGGCCGGCTGAGGAACAGGCCGATGCAGGTCAGCACTACCAGAGCGATCGCCAGAATGACCGCCCACCACGGGAAGGTTTTTTGCCGGGGGCTGCGCTGCACCCGGTCATAGAGTCCCGACATTTTACCGCCCCCTTTCCTTTTGTGTTCTTACACAGGATACCACACATCCGGTGATCTGTAAGGGCCTACCGGCCGCCGCTGATCTGCTGGCACAGCCACTGGGCAAACAGCGCTGCATCCTTGGCGTAGGGATGGACGCCGTCGCTGGTGTACTCCTCCTTCATGTAGCCTTCGTCATCGCAGTAGAGGTGGGCGGCATCCAGACAGTGAACCTTCTTGCCGTCGGCCAGACCGGCGATGCCGTCGTTGATCTCCTGCAGGCGCTGGGGGCTGAAGTAGCTGGTACCCTCCGCCACGGAGCGGGACACGCCGTAGACCTTCAGCAGGTAGATGGTGGCATCCGGCTGGAGCCTTTTCAAGGTGTCGATGTCCTCCTGATAGGCGCTCAGCAGGCTGCTCATGGGGTAGCCGCACTCGTTGATGCCCAGCATGATGAAGATCTTCTTATAGGTACGGTTTTGCAGCAGGGTCGTCAGGTCCGTGGCATCGAAGTTATCGTCCGAGGCGGTAACGGAGAACATCTGGAAAACATTCATGCCAACGTCTGTGAAGTAATCCGCCTTGCCAAGCCTTGCATAGTAGGCGGAGCTGACCATACGGGAATCTCCGATGAACAGGGCATCGTCGAAAAAGCTCTCGTCCTCGCCGTACTTGGCCCCCGGCACCACGGTGGGAAGCTCCGTAGGCACTCCCGACACCTGCGGTTTCTCCGGTTCGTCGGGTTTTTCCGGTTCAGTGGGCTGCTCCGGCTCGGCAGGCTTTTCCGGTTCAGTGGGCTGCTCCGGCTGCTTTGGCTCATCCTGACTACGCTGCTTGGCCTGCTCCATGCGGCGGAGGTCCGTGTCGTCATGCAGCAGCATGAATGGCACGGCGATGGCCAGACGGTCCTCCCAGCCCCCTACATACTTTTGCAGCTGGGCCTTCAGCACAAGGCCCGTTACGGTGGCTGCCAGGGAGGTGGCCACCAGCAGGATGGCCAGCGCGGCCAGTCCTCTCTGTTTTGGTTCTAATCTCTTCATGGCTGCTCGTCCTCAAAAGCTGAAATACATAAAGGGGTCGTTGGTGGCCACCGCCATACAGTAAACGCATACCCAGAACAGCACCAGCAGGAGCACCGTTCCCAGCGGGGAGGTGCGGATGCGGCGCCAGAGCTTCTCCGGTAAGGGCGTGGACACCAGCAGACCGATGACCAACACCACGGCGTACTGCCGTCCGTAGACCAGAAAGTCCCGTGCATGGACCGCCGTGCCGACGGAGAAGGCAAAGAGCCGCCCGATATAGCTGCCGATGTCCTTCAGGGAGGGGATGGCGAAGAGCATCCAACTTAGGGGGATCACCAGGAGCATATAGAGCCGGGAGATCACCTGACTGCGCCGGAGCACCTTGCCCCAGCCCAGACGTTCCAGAGAGATGAGGGCAAAGAGGAACAGTCCCCACAGCAGGAAGTTCAGCGTACTGCCGTGCCACAGGCCCGTAAACAGCCACACCACCAGCAGGTTCAGGTAGGTACGGCCCTCCCCCTTTTTGCTGCCGCCCAGCGGGATGTACACATAGTCCCGGAACCAAGAGCTGAGACTGATGTGCCAGCGGCGCCAGAAGTCCCGCATGGAGCGGGCGGCATAGGGATGCTCGAAGTTCCGGGGCAGCCGGAAGCCCAGCATCTCCCCCACGCCGATGGCCATCCAGGAATAGCCGCAGAAGTCCAGATACAGCTGCAGGGAGTAGGCCACAAGGCCCAGCCACGCCATAGGGGTGGAGACGCTCTCGAAGCCGATGGTCTTGACCTGACGCCACAGGCCGCCGATCTGGTTGGCCAGCAGCACCTTCATGGAAAGGCCGATGATGAAGTCCCGCAGGCCCGCATCCAGCTCCCGCAGGGTGCAGGTGCGGCGGTACATCTGCGCTTTCAGATCCGCCGGATCCATGAGAGGGCCGGAGAGGAGCTTGGGGAACATCAGGATCTCAGCGGCGTAGGACACCGGACACTCCTCCGGCTCCATGCGGCCACGGTACACGTCGATGACGTAGGCGGCCATCTGGAAGGAGTAAAAGCTCAGGCCCAGCGGCAGGGCGATGCCACTGCCCAGCAGGCCGGCATATTTGAAGCCGAAAAGGCACAGGCCCAGCACCAGCAGGTTCCCCACCAGCAGGGGCTTGCTCCCCGCCAGCTTCCGGCCGGAGAGCCACGTCAGAGCCATGAGCCCCATCAGCAGCGCCAGACACCACGGCCGCTTCCATGTGCCGAGCAGGTAAAAGACAAGACTCCCTAATGCCAGAACGCCGTTTCGCAGTCGCTCCGGCATCAGGTAATATACTGCCAGAAACACCGGCAGAAAGATGAAAATAAAGGGTAGTGTGTTAAAGCCCATGCGATTCTCCTATGGTATTGAACGTGACCGATGCTGTCTATCCAGAAAGACAGCCCGCAGATCACTCTGCAGGCTGTCCCGTAAGCTGCGTGAAACTGTATTCTATTATGGTCTATCCCCATGGGAATTACAATTACAAAATATGCACAAAATGGTTACAATTTGTCTTTTATCTCCGGACAGGGAGATGGCCACGTCACTGCCGTGGG
>OGXQ01001920.1_pt1 | contig 15021 bp, 10 predicted proteins | sample 1576291 | NCBI WGS metagenome assembly OGXQ01 (sample SAMEA3541575, study PRJEB24748) | human gut metagenome | biome: human gut; feature: human-associated habitat; material: faeces | place: China | collected 2012 | reverse complement strand
CAGGTCCTTGGTCATATCTGTCTGGATAAAGCCCGGGGCCACCGCGTTGCAGGTGATCCCCTTGGGGGCCAGTTCCTTGGCCACCGCCTTGGTCAGGCCGATGAGGCCCGCCTTGGCGGCGGAGTAGTTGGCCTGGCCGGCGTTGCCCATCAGGCCGGAGACCGAGCTCACGTTCACGATGGCCCCCGCCTTCTGGCGCAAAAACAGGCCGGCACAGTGGCGGATGCAGTTGAAGGCCCCCTTCAGGTCCACGTCCAGCACCCGGTCGAAGCTCTCCTCCTTCATCATGGCCAGCAGGCCGTCCTGGGTCACCCCGGCGTTGTTGACCAGGATATCCAGCCGCCCAAACCGGGACAGCACCTCTTTGACCATGGCGTCACAGGCCGCGGCATCCGCCACGTCGGCCTGTACGGAAAAGGCATCCACTCCCATCGCTTTGCAGGACTCCACAGTCTCCTCCGCTGCCGCCGCGTTTCCCGCATAATTCACGGCCACACATGCGCCGCGCCGGGCCAGCTCCAGGCAGACCGCCCTTCCAATGCCGCGGCTGCCGCCGGTGACCAGCGCCGCTTTCCCTTTCAGCTCCATGGGTCACGCTCCTTTCAGGACGGAGACGACATGTTCCAGGTCCTCTGCCGTCTCTACCGCATAGGTCTTGATTCCCTTGGCTGTCTTTTTTACAAAGCCGGAGAGCGCCTTACCGGGCCCGATCTCCACCACGGTGTCCACACCCAGGTCGGCCAGACGGCGGATGGTGTCCTCCAGGTACACGCTGGACTGGACCTGCCGCTCCAGCAGGGCGGGGATGGTGTCCCCCTCCCCCATCTCCCGGCCCAGGCAGTTGAACAGGACAGGGATCTCCATGTCGTGGAAGTCCACACTCTTGAACTTCTCCCGCAGGGCGTCTCCGGCGGGGGCCATGAGGGAGGTGTGGAAGGGGCCGCTCACCTTCAGGGGCAGGACCCGTTTGGCCCCCGCCGCCTTGGCCAGCTCCCCGGCCTTGTCCACCGCCGCCGCGTCGCCGGAGATGACGATCTGCCCGGGGCAGTTGAAGTTGGTGCACTCCACCACCCCCAGGTCGGAGGCCTCCTCACATGCCTTCTTCAGGGTGTCCCGGTCCAGGTTCAGCACCGCAGCCATGCCGCAGGGGCGTTTTGCGCGCTTCGACCTTCGCACGCTCGGCAAGCGCGGCCTGCAGCTCTTCCTGCCTGGCCTGCGCCGCGGCGTCCTGCCCGGCCAGCTTGTCCTGCTCGGCCTGCAGCGTCTTTTCCAGCTCAGCGGCCTCCTGCGTATAGCGGTCGATGAGCTGCAGCTTCTGCTCGCGGTCGCCGCGCATGGCATGCTCCAGCCCGCGCAGCTGCTCGGCGGAGCTCTTCGCCGTGGCGCGCTCGGCCTCCAGTCTGGCCGCCTCCATGCGCAGCGCCGTCAGGCGCTCCGAAAGGCGGCTGCTCTGCTCCGAAGCAACGCTCTGGCCGTCCGAAACGACGGAAAGCTCCTGCTCAGCCTCCTCCAGTGCCTTCTGCAGGTCGGCAACGGCCTTCTGCAGCGCCGCGCGGCGGCCGCTGTCGGCGCCGATCCGCTTTTCGAGCAGCTCCTGCTCGCGCTGCGAGCCGGTGATCGCGTCCGTCAGGGCCTGCACAAGAACGTGGTGCTGCTTTTCCTCGCCCTGCAGGCGCAGAGCGGCGTCTTCGGCCGTGCGGAGGTCCGTCTCCGCGTTCGTCAGGTCATAATTCGCCTGCTCCAGCAGGCGCTGCGCCTCCTTCTGCTCTCCGCGGAGCTTGTCCAGCGCGGCGGCGGCCTCCTTCTGCTGGGCCTGCAGACGCTCGATCTCGTTGGCGCGCGACAGGATGCCCGCACTGCGGGAGACGGAGCCGCCCGTCATGGAGCCGCCTGCATTCAGGACCTGCCCGTCCAGCGTGACGATGCGGAAGCGGTGGCCGAATTGGTTGGCAATGGAAATGGCCGCGTCAAGGTCCTGCGCCACGACCGTGCGGCCGAGCAGATTCAGGATGATCTCGCGATAGCGCGGCTCACACGAGACAAGGTCGGAGGCTACGCCGCAGAAACCGGCACAGCGCTCGATGCCGTTCTCGTTCAGCGGCCGGCCGTGGATGACAGACAGCGGCAGGAACGTGGCGCGGCCGTTGTCCGAGCGTTTCAGATATTGGATGGCAGCCTTGGCGCAGCCCTCGTCCTCCACGACGATATTCTGCATGGCGCTGCCGAGCGCGACCTCGATGGCAACGGTGTAGCTGTCCTGTGTGCGCAGCAGCATGGACACCGCGCCATGGATGCCGCGGAGCTTGCCGCGTCGGCTCTCCTGCATGACGGTGCGGACAGCGCGGGAATAGCCCTCCAGCTCACGCTCCATCTCCTGAAAGAGCTTCAGACGGGAGCTGACCGTGTCGAGCCGGACACCGGCGTCCGTGGCCTGCTTCTGCAGGGCCTCGCTCCGCTCCGCTCGGGTGCGGCTGCGCAAACGGTAGCCGTTGATGCGGTTCTGCGCGGCCGTGATATCGGCCTGCGCTTTGGAGAGCTGCTTCTGTGCGGTCTCGAGCGCGCGCTGTGCCTCTGCACAGCGGCTCTGCGCCGCCTGCAGATCCTGTGCCAGCTGGGTCTGCCGCTCCGTGCTCTGGGCAAGACTCTCTTCCACGGCTGTCAGGTCCGCGCCGCGGGCGGAGAGCTCCTCACGCTTCCGGCCCTGCAGATCGCGCAGGGCGAGATAACGCTTTGTCATGCCGTCGGCGGAGTCCGCCAGTCTGCGGCCCTCCTCCTCGGCCAGCTTCTGCTTTTCGGCCAGCGCGGCGGTCTGAGTGTCGATCTCGCCCATGCGCTGCTCCAGTGCTTCGATCTGCGCGGAGATGCTGCCGCTGCGGCTGTCCTGATCCTCCAGCTCGTGCTGCACGCGCTTCAGGTTGCTCTGCGCGTTGCCGCGGTTCGTCTCCAGCACGGCGATCCGGCTGCGCTGCTCCTGCGAGGCGGCCTCCGCCTGCCGGATCGCATCACGGATCTGATCCGTCTGCAGGTCGCGGTTGTGGAGGTCGAACGTCAGGGATTCCGAGGTGACATAGAGCTTGTCCAGCGCGTCGTGCTCCTGCTGCAGGATGAAGGCGGCGGAATGATAGTCCTCCTCGGCCTTGCGCGCCGTGGCGCTCAGGCGCTCGAGCGACTGCAGCCACAGCGCGACCTCGAGGCCCTTGAGCTCCTCACGGTAGGTCAGGTAGCGCTTTGCCTTTTCCGCCTGATCGCGCAGCGGGCCAACCTGCAGCTCCAGCTCCGAGATTTTGTCGCCGATGCGGGTCAGATTGTCCTGCGTCGTGGCGAGGCGGCGCTCCGTTTCCTCCTTGCGGTGGCGGTATTTCGAGATACCGGCGGCCTCCTCGAAAATTTCGCGGCGGTCCGTGCTCTTGAGGGACAGAATTTCGTCGATGCGTCCCTGGCTGATGTTGGAATAGCCGTCGCGGCCGAGACCGGTATCCATGAACAGCTCGTTGACGTCGCGCAGACGCACGCTCTGCTTGTTGATGTAGTATTCGCTCTCGCCGGAGCGGTAATACCGGCGCGTGACCATCAGCTCGTCGGCGTCATAATGCAGGGCGCGGTCGCTGTTGTCCAGCACGAGCGTCGCCTCGGCAAAGCCGACGGGGGTGCGCTTCTCCGTGCCGCCGAAAATGACATCCTCCATCTTCTGGCCGCGCAGCGAGCGGGAATTCTGCTCGCCCATGACCCAGCGGATGGCATCTGAGATATTGGATTTTCCGCTGCCGTTCGGCCCGACGATGGCGGTGATATCATGGCCAAATCCCACGACCGTCTTGTCCGGGAAGGATTTGAAGCCCTGAATGACTAGCTGTTTCAGATACATATGGACAGATTGCTCCTATTGTATTTCAATGTCTGATTATACCATTGCGCCCCGAAAATTGCAAGACCGGGATTTCACCCCTGCAGGCGGTGCGGCATAGGATGACGCGGAGGTGATCGGAATGCTGCCGATCTTTCGGGGCGCCGCCACGGCGCTCCTCACCCCGTTCCGGCCGGACGGGAGCATCGATCTTCCGGCATGGGACCGCCTGCTTGAGCGGCAGCTGGATGCCGGGATCGCAGCGCTCGTTGTCTGCGGCACGACCGGCGAGGCTGCGGCCCTGACGCAGGACGAGCGGCTGACACTCCTGCGCCGCGCAAAGCAGGACGCCTGCGGCCATTGTCCCGTTATCATGGGCGTCGGGACGAACTGCACGGCCGGTTCCGTGGAGAATGCAGAGCTTGCGGCACAGAACGGCGCGGATGCGCTGCTGGCCGTCACGCCCTACTATAATAAAGGGACACAAGCAGGCCTGCTTGCGCACTATACCGCGATCGCGGACGCGTCTCCCCTGCCGCTCGTGCTCTATAATGTTCCGTCGCGCACCGGCGTCGACCTCCTGCCGGAGACGGTGCGGGCGCTCGCCCGCCATCCGCATATTGCAGGCATCAAGGAAGCCTGCGGCAGCATCAGCCGAGCCGCACAGCTGCTGGGCCGGTGCGGTCTACCGGTTTGGAGCGGCAACGACGACCAGACGGCCGCGATCATGGCGCTCGGCGGCAGCGGCGTGATCTCCGTGGTGTCGAACGTCGCGCCGGAGGCCGTCGTTGCCATGACGGATGCCTGCCTTGCCGGAGATTTCCGCGAAGGCGCGCGCCGCCAGCTGGAGCTGCTGCCGCTGTGCGAGGCGCTGTTCTGCGTCGTGAACCCCATCCCGGTCAAGGCCGCCATGGAGGAGCTTGGCCTGTGCAGCGGGACGCTCCGCCTGCCGCTGTCACCGCTGGAGGAGCCGTACCGCAGCCGCCTGCGGGCAGTGCTGCGGGGGTATGGGCTCCTCTCATAAGAGTATCCCCGCGCAGCACCGGGACTGCTTCCTCCGCGGCATGAAAAAGCTCCCCCTATGTGACGGTGTCTTTCATCGTCTCATAGAGGGAGCATATCACTTCACCAGCTCCGAAGCTTTTTCTTTAAGCGCGCGGGTGGTATTTTTCATAGACGCTCTTGAGCGTCTTTTTCACGACCTGCGCATAGACCTGCGTGGAGGAGATATCGCTGTGGCCGAGCATCTCCTGCAGGGAATGCAGGTCCGCGCCGTTTTCGAGCAGATGGGCCGCAAAGCTGTGGCGCAGCGTATGCGGCGTGATCTCCTTGTCGATCTGCGCGGTCTGCTGATAGTGCTTGATGATCTTCCAAAAGCCCTGTCTGGAAATGCGGCCGCCGTTCAGGTTGACGAACAGGGCCTGCTCGTCCGGCTCGGCGATCATATTCGGCCGGATGTCCGTCACATAGGCCGTCAGGGCACGGATGGCCGCCGGGTAGATCGGGATGATGCGGGACTTCCCGTTCCCGATGCAGCGGACAAAGCCGCCTGCCAGACTGACGTCCGAAACGTTCAAGGCGATCATCTCGCTGACGCGCATGCCGGTGGCATAGAGCGTCTCGAGCATGGCCTTGTCGCGGTAGCCCTTCATATCCGTACACTTCGGCTGCTCGAGCAGCAGCTCGACCTCGCGGCCGGTTAAAATCTGAGGAAGGCGCTTTTCCGCCTTCTGCTGCGGGATATCGTGCACAGGAGACTGCGCGACCGCGCCGGTGGAGACGCAGTAGCCATAGAAGCTCTTGAGCGATGCCACACACCGGGAGACCGTCGCAGGCGATTTGCCGATACTCGTCAAATGGCGCACATAGGCACAGACCGTCTCCTGTGTGCACGCCTCCAGCGCAGGGCCGTCCGTCTGCTCCAGATAGGTGGTGAATTGCCGCACATCGCGCAGATAGGAAGCGACCGTATTGTCCGATGCGTGCCTGATATTCATAAGGTAGGATTCATATGCAGCCACGAGCTTCCCCATCTTGCGTTCCCTCTCGCCAGCAAAAAACTATGCCGCAGCGGCCCGGCGCATACAGGAGGCAACCGGAGCATTCTGCAAACATTTCTGGCAGTGTAGAATATAATAACGCATATTTTCCCAGATTTCAATCCTTTCCGGCCCGGAAAGGAAAACTTTGTATATTATGCTCAAGAATTATGTTAACAATATTATGTTAACCAATGCAACGGAGACATCGTAATTCAGCGGCTCATCTGCATATTCCACCAGATGTTGTATTCATTATCTGCATATTCACCACATGCTGTGTTTTGCATATTTGCAAGTCCTCCTGCATTTATCCGTTTTCGATTTATGCATAGCGGCGCTTTTTCCGGCGCCCGGCCCCGAGCAGAGCGCCGAGCAGCCCCGCACCGGCCAGCGGCAGCAGGACCGGCAGTGCTTCCCCGTAATGTACGCCGAAGAACAGCAGGTTCCCCAGCAGCAAAAACAGCGCATAGCCGCCTGCCGCCCCAAGCCCGCAAAGCAGCTTCCGCCGTCCGCTGTGCAGGGCTGCGATCAGCGCACCAAGAAAGGCGACCAGCCCCGCGATCACGCCCGCGGCGACCGGCAGACTGCTTTCCGGCAGCTTCCCGCCCAGGATCAGGCGCGCAGCCAATGCGGCCAGCGCCAGCGTTGCCAGCGGCATGGCCGCCGCCAGCTGCAGCGGCAGCCAATTCCGTTTTTTCCTTCCCTGTTTTCCACCCATGGCGATCCCCTCTCCCATTGTTCTGTTCCAGCCTATGCCGCCACGCAGAAAAAAAGACCCGCCGTCCGGTTTGCCGGGCAGCGGGCTTGCAGAAGGATCACTTGCGAACGAAGGACATGCAGTCCGTGCACTGCTTCATCGTGGGATCGGACTCGTGGGTGCCGACCTGGATGCGCTCGAGCGAGCAGTAGTTTTCGTCGCTGCAGTGGTTCCGGCACTGGGTAACGGAGCACTGGATGCAATGGTTGGCATGGCAATCACAGCTCATGAACGGTTCCTCCTTTGCTTGATTTCGAGCCTAGTTTGCGCCGCTCCGCCGGGAAAAATCATGGAAATTCCATCCATTTTCAAATTGACAGCCCCGGAAAATCCGCTATAATGAAGAGCAGAGGTTCAGGAAGAACTGCAAGGAGGTTATTTACACTATGATCAAGGTCGCACCGTCCATTTTGTCCGCGGATTTTGTCAATCTGGAGCGAGATATCCGCTCTCTGCCCGCCGCAGGAGCCGATTATGTCCACGTCGACGTCATGGACGGCATGTTTGTTCCGAATATCACCATCGGCATCCCGGTCGTCGCTGCCATTTCGCGCATCGCCCCCCTGCCGCTGGATGTCCATCTGATGATCGAGCGGCCCATCCGCTATGTTGACGCGTTCTGCAAGGCCGGAAGCAGCATCCTCACGCTCCATGTTGAGGCCGACACGCAGGAAAACACGCTCGAGGCCCTGCGCCGCATCCGGGAAAACGGTGTGCGCGCTGCCATTTCCGTCAAGCCGAACACCCCGGCAGAGGCCGTGCTGCCGTTCCTGCCGCTGTGCGATCTCATCCTTGTGATGACAGTCGAGCCGGGCTTTGGCGGACAGTCGTTCCTGCACAGTACCATGCCGAAGCTGCATCAGCTCCGCCAGTGGATCGACGAGCAGAACCCAGCCTGCGAGCTGGAGGTTGACGGCGGCGTCAATGTGGAGACGGCAAAGATCTGCCGCGATAACGGCGCGAACGTCCTCGTCGCGGGCAGCGCCTATTTCAAGGCCGCCGACCCCGCAGCCTTTGTCCGCGCGGTAAAGGCCTGACGCAGCATAAAAGCCTCCCGGCCGAAGGCAAAGGAAATCGTCAGGGTTTCCTCAGTTTGTGCAAAAAGCCTCGCAGAGTTTGCGCTCGCAAGCGCAAAGAAAATGGAAATCATTTTCTCCGGCGGCGTGTACGTCGGAGAAAATACCGCTCGGCTCGCAAACGTGCGAAGGGCACGCCTGCGGCGTGCCCTTCGTGCGCTGCAGCGAGCCGCTGCCCCATTCAAACGAGAGCCCAGTGAAACGGGTCTCGTTTGAGAGCTTGTCAAAAATCCTTTTTTGACAAGCTTCCCGGCCCTGCATGGTGTTTTTCCATGCAGGGCCGGGATTTTTTACAGGCTGACGGCGGTGTCCGTTGCAAAGAAATACACAATGCGCTCCGACACCGGCAGCTCAAAAATACGCGACAGCGCGCGGCTGTAGGCATCAAGCTGACCGCGATAGTATTCCGCGCGCTCGCGCTCCGCACCGGGGCGCAGGCGGTCACTCTTGAAATCAAGAATGACCAGGCCGTCCAGCTCGATGAGGCAGCAGTCCGTAACGCCCTGCAGCAAAATCTCCTCCCCCTCCAGCGCCGGATCATAATTCGCGCCGTCGTCCAGCACGGAGAATTTGAACTCCCGCACAACCTGTGGGGCCTGCAGCACACGCAGCCCCAGCGGAGAGGCAAAGAAGCGGCGCAGCCGTTCCGGGTCGACAGCCTCAAGCTGCTGCGGCGTCAGGAATTTTTGCCGTCCGAGCCGCTCCAGTTCCGAACGAAGCCCTGACTCGTCTGCGCAGGCTGCATAGTTCAGGTGCTGCATGGCAAGGTGCAGCGCCGTGCCGCGCTCCGCCGCTGTCAATGCCCTTCTCCCCTCTTCGAAGCGCGGGACCGGGAAATGAAGCTTCGGCGCCTGTGCGGTCTGCTCGGCCGCCTCGTTATCCAGTTCGCGGCCCTTGAGCTGCGTCGCTGTCAGCTTTGTCGGCATCGTCACCGCCGCTGCGTGGCCATAGGGTGGAAGGAAGCGCGGCTCCGGCGGCTGCTCACACGCCGGTTCGGCCGATGCGGCATTCCCCGCCTCCGGGGCGGCCTGCACAGCAGTATGGAGTTGAATGCGCCACGGGTGGCCGCCCTGCAGCGCACAGTCCGGCTGCCCGGCCGCAGCGAACAGCTCGCCCGCCTCCGGCCGGGTCATCGCAGCAAGCAGGATCCAGTCGCCCAGGGAATCCGCGCCCTCCAGCAGGGCGGCATCCGGCGGCAGGCTCAGTCCCTGCGCATAGCTCTCGAGCCTGCGCGTCAGGCGGGCGGCGCAGCAGGTCATGATCAGGCGGTACTGCGGCCGCGTCATGGCGACATAGAGCACGCGCATCTCCTCCGAAACGGCCTCCTGATCCAATCTGCGCGCAATGGCCTGCCGCGCAATGGTCGGGCAAAGGATACGCGCTGCGGGGTCATAGCAGTTTGAGCCAAGCCCCAGCACCGGGTCGGTGAGCACATTGGCCCGCGAGTCCGTCCGATTGAAGCTCTTGCAGAGGTCCGCCAGAAATACGACCGGGAATTCCAGCCCCTTGGAGCTGTGGATGGTCATCAGCCGAACGGCCCCGGCCGCCGCGCCGCCGCTTGACGGCACACCACGCTCCCGCAGGCCCTCCAGATGGCGCAGGAAGCCGGGCAGGCCGCAGCCGCCTGCGCGCTCATAGGAATCCGCGATCGAGCGGAACGCCGCCAGATTCCGCTGCCGCTGCGGGCCGTTCGGCAGAGCGGCGCAGAGCGCGGGCAGCAGGAGCCGCTCCTCCGCCTCCTCGAGCAGAGTGCGCAGCGGCGCCTCCTGCGCCGTGCGCCGCAGGTCCTCCAGCACGGCGCAGATGGGCGCTTTGCTTTCGCAAAGCAGCGTGTAAAGGTCAGCGTCCCGGTCCCCGGCGCGCAGCCGGGCCAACGCGTCGGCAGGATAGCCGCCAAACGGCGAGAGCAGCACCGTCAGCAGCGGGATATCCTGATGCGGGTTGTCGATGATCTGCAGCAGTGCGAAGAGGAAGCGGATCTCCTCTGCGGCAAACAGGTCGTCGCTGCCGCAGGAAGCCGGAATGCCGTGCCGCCGCAGGGCGTCGAGATAGGTCTGCGTCCGGCCGGAGAGCGAGCGCATCAGGATGACGATATCACCGGGCCGGACGGGCCGCAGTCCGTCGCCGTCCGGGATCTTCTCCTCCTGCCGCAGCATCTCCGCGATGCGCGCGGCGACAAACTCCGCCTCGGCCGCCGCGCGGTCCGGCGGTGCGCCGTCTCCGGCCGGGCTGTAGTCGATGGCATGCAGCTCCACGGCAGGCTGACCCATGTCCAGGAATGTCCGGTTGGCGCGCAGCGCCTCGGCATCGCCGTAGACAAGGCCGCCGGTCCGCTCCGTCATCGTCAGGCGGAAAACGTCGTTCGCTGCAGACAGGATTTCCGCATGGGAACGGAAATTATCCGAAAGCAGGATGCGGCGCGACTCTCCTGCAGCAGGTTCCTCCGCAAACGTGCGGTATTTTTCCAGAAAAATGGTCGGGTCGGCCAGACGGAAGCGGTAGATGGACTGCTTCACGTCGCCGACAAGGAACACATTGCGGCCCTCCCGCGAGATCGCGGAATAAATTGCCTCCTGCACGCGGTTCGTATCCTGATATTCGTCCACGAGAATTTCGGCGTAGCGCCCGGCCACCTCGCGGGCGGCCGCCGTCGGCGCGCCGGAGCGGTCCGTCAGCAGGCGAAGGGCAAAATGCTCCAGATCGTTGTAGTCGAGCAGGTGCCTTCTGCTCTTTTCCGCCGCAAAGCGCGCGGAAAATGCCCGCGTCAGGGCCAGCAGTCCGCGCAGCGCCTCCGCGCTTCCGCTGAGCTCCCGCAGCGTCTCGTCCGGCTGCAAAGAGAACGGCTCGAGCCTGCGCCGCACGCGCGCGACGGTGTCCGTGCGCAGGCGCTTGATGCGCTCCTGCGTCTCCGGGTCGGCGCATTTTCGGATCGCCGGGAAACGGCCGAAATCCGGCGGGATGCGCGCAAGCGCCTCCCACGATCCGGCAGAGGCCAGCGCCTCGAGCAGCAGGAGATTGGCCTGCAGCACGGGCACATAGGCGGAAACGGCCTCGTTCTCCTCAGCAAGCGCCAGCGCGCGGCGCAGCATGGCGGCATCGCTCTGCAGGCCGCGCTGCAGCTCCCGCAGCAGCCACTCGCCCCAGATCGTCTGGCCGGGGTCCGTGCAGTCCGTCACATCCAGCATGACCTCCCAGCGGTCCGCCGTCGCAGCCGGATCGGGATAGCACTGCAGGTTCGTGTAGACGCGCACGATCAACTCCTGCAGTGCGCGGTCGTCCCGTCCTGCGCCGGGCAGATCCAGCGCAGCGCGCACGGCGGGCGACGGATCTGCATAGGCCTCCTCGAGAACGGCGCGCACGGCGCGTTCGCGCAGGGCGGCCGCCTCCTGCTCGTCCGCCAGGCGGAAATCGGCGGGCAGCTCCAGAACATGGGCATAGTCCCGCAGGAGCGCCGCGCAGAAGCTGTGGACCGTGGAAATCTGCGCCAGATAGACGCGACTGAGCTGCCGCTGCAGGTGGCGGTTCTCCGGGTCGGCGGCAAGGCGGCGGTTCAGCTCCGCCAGCAGCTTGCCGCGCAGCTCCGCTGCGGCAGCCTGCGTGAAGGTAATGAGCAGGAATTCATCGACGCGCCTGCCCTCGCGGATGACCTGATCGAGCACGCGGTCGATCAGAACGCGGGTCTTGCCGGAGCCCGCAGCCGCCGCGACCAGCAGGGCGCAGCCGCGGCTCTCCACCGCCGCCCGCTGTCCGGGCGTCAATATGATCTCAGCCATGCTCTCTCCTTTCCAGCGTCTGCCAGAATTCCTCCGCCGTGATCTTCTTCAGCCAGCGAGGCTGCTCATGCCCGGCGCAGACCTCAGAATAGGGGCAGAACGCACAGGCGCTGTCCTTCGCATCCCGGATGCAGGGATCCGGGTCGATGCGGCCGTCCGCCAGCTCGTCGCCAAGCGCGGCCACGGTCCGGAACACGAAGCGCTCCAGCTGGGAAAGCTGGGCAAACGAGGCAAGGTCGCCCGTTTTCCGCCCCTCCTTGTCCAGCGTATACGGCAGAAAACGCGGGGTCCCGCCGCACGGCTCCATAGCCTCGAGCACCGGATCGCTGTTCAGCAGCACGCCGGAGCGGCGCAGCTGCTTGCGGCGCTCCTTTTCGATCTCGGCCTGCGCAAGACGGTCGCGCACGGAGACGCGCTCGATGCGCGCCGGGAAATACAGCACGCCCGCAGGCAGCGGCTCGCCATGGAGCAGATGTCCGCCCTGCCGGACGAGGGCAAAGAGATACAGCAGCATCTGCAGCCCGCGCCCGTTCAGCACGTTCGTATAATCGAAGCTCTTTTTTCCGGTCTTGTAGTCCACAACGCGGACATAGGGCCGTCCTCCGCTCTGCCAGACGTCTACACGGTCAACAAAGCCCTCCACAACGCCGCGGCAGCGTTCCCCGGCAAAGGCCACGCCCGGCAGTGCGCCGCGCGCCGAGAATTCCAGCTCACAGAATTTCGGGCGGAAGACGGAGACGGACAGCTCGTCATACAGCTCGTCGACGACCTGCGTCACCTCGTCAAACGTCCGCCGGAGCAGATAGCCCGTCCGGCCCGAGTCCGGGAAGGTCTCGAGCAGGGTCTGTGCGTTCTGCTCCATGCGCTCCTGCGCCAGTTCCTGCACCCGGCTGCGCGGCACGGCGGCAAACCCTCCCTCGCGCTCCGTCTGCTGCACGACATGCTCCAGCACGTCGTGCACGAACGTGCCGTAGAACCGGCTGTCGAATTCCGCCGGTTCGCGTTCCTGCGCCCGCAGGCCGTACTGCAGAAAATGCGCAAAGCGGCACCCGGCCAGCACATCGATGCGCGAGGATGAGAAGTGCAGCTCCGCGCCATAGAGCGCCCGCGCCGTCTCCGGCCGGAGCGAGCCGGGCGAATAGGTCCTGGCCTGCTCCGCACGCGCGGCAGCCCCGGCAAACATCGGCTCCTGCAGCAGGCCGCCCGCGGCGGGCAGCCAACGCTCCAGATAGGCCTGCGGCGCGCGCAGCACCAGCGCCTCATCCGTCGCCCCGCGCACCGCCTGCGGCTGCAGCTCCGTCAGCCGGTGGAAAAAGTAGGATTCCCGCTCCTGCACGGCGCTGACCCACAGTGAGCGCCGCGGCGCTTCCAGCACGCTCGCCATGGCGGCAAGCTCGCGGTCGAGCCGGGCCGAAGCAGCAGGGCCGACCTCCAGCCCCATGCGCTGCAGGCTGGCGCGTTCGGCATCCGTCAAGAGGCTGCGCGGCGCGGCAGCAGCCGGGAACGCCCCCTCGTTCGCGCCGAGCAGCAGCAGATGCGGCACATCCGCACGGCGGAGCGACATGACGCTGCCGACCGTGACGCTGTCGAGCTGAGCCGGGATCGTGCCAATGTCATATTGACTCAGCACAACACGGAAAATATGGAAAAATGCATCTGCCGTGCGGACGGTACGGCCAAGCACGCCGTACAGCTGCTCCAGCACCGTGCAGACAATGCCGTAGACCTGCGTCAGCTCCTGTGCCTTCTGCAGGCTCCCGCTCCGATAGGCCTCCTGCGCACGCTCGTTCAGCCGCTCGCGCAGACCGGTCTGCTCCAGAAAATGATAGAGCGCCAGCACCATCTCGCCCGTATTCTGCGCGGCGCGCAAACCGCGCCGCAGGGCGGACAGGGGGGCGATCGCCTCTGCGCGCCATGCGTTCAGCTCGGCCAATCGCTCCGGCGGCGCAGCGCGGCCGTGCAGCCCGGCCGGGTCCATCGTCCATTCGCGCTCCCAGCGCGCACCCTGAATGTTCCAGATCACGGCATAGTTCTCCAGTGCGTCGCACGCGGCGGCGTCCAGCGGAGAAAGGCCGGATTTTAAGTACGCCAGAACGGCCTCCTGCTCCATGCCGCCCGAGGCCGCCTCCAGCGCGGCAAGCAGCATGCGCACGACCGGCTCACGGAGCAGATCGCGCGTTCCGGCAAAATAGGCCGGGATGCCCGCACGGCGCAGGACGGTCTCGAGCACCGGACGATAGGTCTCCGGGTCGGCGCAGGCCACAGCAATGTCGCGCCAGCGCGCGCCGCCCTCCATCCTTTGCAGAATTTCACCCGCCGCAGCGCGGCACTCCGTCTCGATATCCGGCGCACACGGAAGGCAGACGCCCGGAAGCGCCGGGCAGGCCGCTCCCCTGCCGAACAGCGCGCGCAGCAGAGGTGAAAAAGCCTCATCCTCTGCCGGGAATTCCCGGAGCTGTACCGCCGCGCCCGCCTGCCGGGCCGCTCTCTGCAGGCTGCGGATCGTATCCCGCGCAGCATCGAAAATTTGCGCACCGCCCGCCGGGCTGTCGCAGCTCAGCCCAACGGTCACCTCCGCCCCGCCTGCAAGGAGCTGCGTCAGGATCTCCAGCTCCACGCCGTTCAGGTCGGTAAAGCCGTCAAGATACAGCTGCCGTCCCGCGGCAAACGTCCCCGTCTCCAGCGCGGCGGCAAGCCGCGTCAGGCGGCTGGACGGATCCTGTCCCGCATTGGCGCAGGCGGCGTCATAGCTCTCCATCAGGAGGGCAAATTCCTCGGTCTTCACGGCCAGCGCACCGCTGAGCTTCTCCGATGCCGCGCGCAGCAGCTCCGGCCGCAGGCAGTAGGCACGGAATTCCTCCAGCGTGTCGAGCAGCTGCAGCAAAAATTCCGGCCGGGACGTGCTGGCACCGAACAGCTTCAGCCGCGGGCGCACCTGCTCCACAGCCAGCGCCATCAGCAGCAGCCGTCCGCCCGCGTCCGTCTCCTCGCAGGCGGAGCCGCCCTCGATGGAAAACACGCGCGAGGCCAGCCGGGAAAAGCTCAGGACCTCGGCAAAGCGGCTGATCGTGTCGCCGCCCGCGCGGCAGAGCATGCGTTCGGCCTCGTGGGAGAACTGCTCCGGCACGACCAGGATGCGCTGCGCCGTTTTTTCGCAGAGCGCCTGCATCACGCGGGCCGTGTTCTGTTTTCTGCTCGGACAAAGCCAAAGCTCCAGCATGTTCCTCACCTCTTTTTACCTATTGTAACACACGCCGTGCGAAAAGAAAAGCCCACGCCGGATCACGGCGTGAGCTGCGGACTGTTGAAAAAACTGCCCAGCCAAAGGTTCCGGAGGGAAGAAAAGTGTGAAAGGAAACCGTCAGGGTTTCCTTTCGCGTTCAATCATCCGCCGCAGCGGCAGAATTGCAAAATAATGATACAAAATTCTATTTTGCAATTCTGAAAGCAGCTTGTCAAAAAAGCCCAAAGGGGCCGTGGCAAGCTCGCAGCGCCCGGCCGGATCACAGGCTGCCCACAGCGAATTCGA
>OGXQ01001918.1_pt1 | contig 15027 bp, 12 predicted proteins | sample 1576291 | NCBI WGS metagenome assembly OGXQ01 (sample SAMEA3541575, study PRJEB24748) | human gut metagenome | biome: human gut; feature: human-associated habitat; material: faeces | place: China | collected 2012 | reverse complement strand
CTCGAACCCCTGACCCACTGCTTAGAAGGCAGTTGCTCTATCCACCTGAGCTACAAGCGCATATTGGAGCGGGTGATGGGAATCGAACCCACGTAACCAGCTTGGAAGGCTGGAATTCTACCATTGAACTACACCCGCAGTTAATTGCCGCTCTGTGACGACGGCAATTATTTTAACAAATAACTTTCGATATGTCAAGTGTTATGGCAAGATTTATTTAAAAAATCATTCACATTTTGTCGGCTCGTATCCGGCATCCTTGACAGCGTTCATTATAACGGCGTTATCGACATCATTTTTGAGCGTAAGTACCGCTTTTTTGTCCTCAAGGCTGACTTCAACGCTCTCAACTCCGTCGAGCGCTTCGAGTGCCTTCTGAACATGAGCTGTGCAGTGGTTGCACATCATACCTTCGATATAAACTGTCTTTTTCATAGCTGTTTCCTCCGTATTTTTTATATTCTCTTCTGCCGGCATGAGCTCAGGGAGCTTGACCGGCGGTTTTGACTTGCCTTTGAACGGGCGATCGGGCTTGAAGAAATTGAGTCTGAGCGCATTGGTGACAACGCAGAAGCTCGAAAGACTCATTGCCGCCGCACCGAACATGGGATTGAGCGCGATATTGAACACGGGTATCAGCGCGCCTGCGGCTATCGGAATACCGATGCAGTTATAGAAGAATGCCCAAAACAGATTCTCGTGAATATTCCTGAGAACCTGGCGCGAAAGGCGTATCGATGCCGCAACATCGCGGACGCTCGACTTCATCAGCACAACATCAGCCGCATCGAGCGCAACATCGGCTCCTGCACCTATAGCGATACCCGTATCCGCCTGAGTGAGCGCTGGAGCATCGTTTATGCCGTCGCCGACCATGGCGACCGTGCCATATTTCTGGAGCTTTTTGACTACATCCGCCTTGTCACCCGGGAGCACATCTGACACGACATTTTCTACGCCTATCTGCTTTGCCACAGCGAGTGCCGTACGCCTGTTATCGCCAGTGAGCATAACGGTTCTGACACCCATGCTCTGGAGTTCGGATATTGCCTGTTTGCTGTCGTCTTTTACTACATCGGCAACCGCGATTATACCGGCAAGCTTGCCGTCAATGGCGAAATACAACGGCGTTTTACCCTCACCTGCGAGTCTCTCGCCGGCGGCTTCCATTGCAGAATCTAGAATTCCTTTTGATTTGAGCAGAGATGCATTGCCGCCTATCGCGGATTTTCCGTTTATCTCCGCACTGACTCCGTGACCGGGCAGAGCGGAGAAGCCCTGCGCCTCATCAGTGATTATATTGCTCTCCCCTGCCTTGCGCGTTATCGCCGCGGCGAGCGGATGTTCGCTCTTGCTTTCGAGAGAAGCCGCGAGTTTCAGCAGCGAATCATTATTAAATCCGTCGGCGGGCACGATATCGGTGACCTGCGGCTTGCCCTGAGTCAGCGTTCCGGTCTTGTCGAGGACGGCTATCTGAGTTTTTCCGGTCTGTTCAAGCGCGGTCGCAGTCTTGAACAGCACTCCGCGCTTTGCGCCCATACCGCTGCCGACCATTATCGCAACAGGAGTTGCAAGTCCGAGGGCGCACGGGCAGCTGATGACAAGAACGCTTATTGCGCGGGCAAGCGCAAAGCTGAACGGGCGACCGGAAATAAGCCACGCAACGCCCGCAACAAGAGCTATCGCCATAACAGTCGGGACGAATACACTGGACACTTTATCGGCGATTTTCGCTATTGGGGCTTTTGTTGCCGAGGCATTTTCGACCATATCTATTATCTGGCTGAGCGTTGTATCCTCGCCGACACGCGTCGCTTCGCAAGTAAGAAATCCGTTCTGATTGAGCGTAGCCGCGCTGACGAGACTGCCCGGCGCCTTGTCAACAGGGATGCTCTCGCCGGTAAGTGCCGATTCATCAACCGCGCTCTCGCCGCTTATAACTCTGCCGTCAACAGGGATGCTCTCGCCTGGTCTGACAACGAAAGTATCGCCTTTTACGACTTCCTCCGCGGGTATAACCTGCTCCTTGCCGTCTCTTATTACACAAGCGGTTTTCGGAGCGAGATCCATGAGGCTCTTTATCGCATCTGTAGTGCGCCCTTTGCTGACGGCTTCAAGATATTTGCCGACGGTTATAAGCGTCAGTATCATTGCCGCCGACTCAAAATAGAGTCTGTGAAGATGGTGCATCGCCATCTGAACATTGCCGTTCACCGCCGCGTTGCACATTTCAAAGAGCACCGCTGTACTGTATATATAAGCTGCCGCGCTTCCGAGCGACACTAGCGTGTCCATGTTCGGCGCACCGTGAAAAAGGCTCTTGGTTCCGCTGATGAAAAATCGCTGATTTATAACCATAACAGCTGTCGTCAACAGGAGCTGATAAAGTCCTATCGCAAGCGGATCCGAAGCAAATATATGCGGCACGGGCCAGCCCCACATCAGATGTCCCATCGAGACATACATCAGCGGGAGGAGCAGCACGACCGAGGCTATGAGCCTATGGAGTATTTTTTTCGGCTCGTTGCTTTCAAGCAATGTTTTTTTGTTTTCTTTTTTGCCGCCCTGATTCTGCGGCGATGCGCCATAACCCGCCGCAGATACGGCTGAGCATATTTTCTCGGCAGTGGCGGGTGAAGAGAAATCGACGGTCATGGAATTTGTCAGCAGACTGACCGTCACCTCTTTCACACCCTCAACTCCGCGCACCGCGCGTTCAACATGGGCGCTGCACGCGGCACAGGTCATGCCGGTAACATCAAATTTTTCCATCTGTCTCACTCCGATTATTTGAGCTTCTTAATGAGTTCCACAGCCTCAGCTATGACCTCATCGTCGCCGTTTTTTATACCCTCAGCGACACAGGTTTCCATATGCTCTTCAAGTATAATATAGCCGACATTTCTCAGCGCATTCTGTGCGGCGGCAAGCTGAATGAGGATATCGCCGCAATATCGGTTATCGTCGAGCATATTTTTTATTCCGCCGAGCTGACCGATTATCCGGCTGAGCCTGTTTTGAAGAGCTTTTACTGTATCGTCGCTCCGCGGCGTCGACTTATGCCGACAGCATTCGCAGCATTTATTTTCATTTTCCATTCTGTCATCTCCCGTTTCTGTCTTTAGTTTGATTATATACCCCCATGGGGTATTTGTCAACACCGCTTTTATATTATTTTATCCAAACCGCGCCAAAGCAAATAAAAAAGAGCCGCCCATTTCTGAGCAGCTCCCAAAAAATTTGATTTTTTAAGCGATTATATATTCTCGAAGCCGCTGAAGCCCTTGAATATACGCTCGTCGTACTCGTTGTTCTCGTCCTTATCGTGGAGGGGATACCAAACCTGAGCAAAGAACGGATTGACCTTTGCTTCGGCGTCATATGCCCAGTGGAACTTCTTGCCTTCGCTGTCGGAGGGAAGCTCCTTCGGGCACCAGTGGCCGCCCTTGAGAACAAGGTTCGGGGTCATCTCAAACTCATGGCCGTGAGCGCACTTCCACTTCAGAGGAGTGAACAGGTCGCCCTTGGTCATCTCGGTCGAGAGGCACTCGCCGCCGCGGAAAGCAGCAGCCTTCTTCATATCCTCGAGGTCAAGCTCGCTCTCGGGCTTGCTCTCATCATAACCGTGGTCAAGAAGGGTAACTTCCTCGGTGGGACGCTCGATCTTGAAGGTATCCCAGTTGCCGATAGCTTCCCAGTTCTTCTTGGAACCATAGTAAGCGGTGATTCTGTCTTCAACATTGTTGGAGATCCACCACATGGTGCCGTAAATCTCGGTGTTTGCAAGCTTCTTCATGAAGGTCTTCTTGAGAATACCAGCGAAGGGCTTTGCAAGGAAAGCGAGTTTATAGTAAGGTGCAACCTGAGTCATCATCTGCTTGAAGTATGCCTTCACGGGGATGTTGGCTCTGAAGTGCAGGTACTCCTCGAGCTTATCCGAGTCAGCATACCACTGACCGTGGAAGTTGCGGAGGATGAACCAGTTGGCATCAAAGAGCTTCTTGGTGGAGCCGATGCCAAGAGTGCCGAGGAGCAGCTCCTCGAACTCGAAGTTGGTGAGTCTGTATTCCTTACCGCTGCCGATGTTGTAGAACTTTCTCCAGAAGTCCTCGGGAACGTCGGGCTCGCAGATGTTTGCAAGAAGGCGGCCGGAATCCTCAACAGTTGCCCACTCAAGCACGCCGTTTATCGGAACATGGAACATGATTGGGTCGATGTTCTTGAGGATGTCGGGATAAAGGATACCGGACTGGCGAAGAGATACCCAATGCTTAAGACCGGACTCGGCGAAAATGCTCTCGGCGATGGTCTTGCTTATCGCATAGTGATCGTAGATGCTGATTTTAATCGGGTCACCGGTTCTTGCCCAATGGATAGGAGCGTTTCTGTCGCCCGTCTGAGCAACGGTGCCGATGTAAACGACCTTGATGTCGTCCTTGTTGGGCTGAGCCTTAACGGCGTCAACTATGTTCTTAGCAGCGGTGGTGTTGGTCTGAATGGTCTTTGTCGGATAATAGTCAGCCGAAGGCGAGACCATTCCGCCGACATGAAGAACATAATCAGAACCCTCAACGCACTTGAGGACATCGTCATATTTCTTCAGGTCGCCCCAGACGATTTTAACGCTGGGATCATTAAGGTAATTTGCGAATTTCTTTCTGTTTTTCTCACTGTCGCGAAGAAGCAGGACTATGTTAAGCTTATCTTTTTTCTTGTAAAGCTCTTTGAAGCCTGCCCAGCCCATATGGCCGGAAGCGCCTGTGAGAAACACTGTCTTTTTTTCTGCCATGAGTGTTTTCCCTCCATTTGCATTATTACAGGATGTATAATAGCACATTAAAATGCATTTTATTTTATATTTTAGCATTATATGTCAAAAATTACACTCAAGTGCAAAAAATATAAGCGCAAATGTATCGATAAAGCCTTATCGGTGTATCTCGAGAAAGCGGGATATATTTTCGACAGTTCTTCTGTCGAGAAAGTGTTCAATAAGCTCGGTCTGGCGCAGCTCGGATTCACTCGAATTCATTCGGCGCAACAGGCTCTCTATAACATCGTGGCGGAAGATAAGATACTCCCCTATTCCCCTTCCTCGCTTGGTGAGATATATCGTTCCGTATTTTTCAAATGTCACGAGCCCTGTCTCGCTGAGCTTATGCACCATTTTAGATGCGGACGATTCGCTGACATTTATCTTTCGCGCGAGCACGCCGAGGCGAACCGAGCCGGACTGAGGACAGTTGCGGCAAATCATCTCAAGATAGTCTTCCTGCGACGCCGTGAGTCCGTATTCGCCCCTGTATTCGCTGCCGTTGAAAGTAAAAAATTTTTCGCCGCCGTCCATGCCCATTCACCCTTTTCGCAGATGCCGATATTATGGTATCGGGAAACTTTCTTTCCCCGGGTAAACTTATATTAAAGGGTGAATCAAATTATGAGTCTTGTCTCTTTGAATACATTATCGGTCGGCGAACAGGCATATGTAAACAAACTCGGATTCGGCGCGAACGACCGACGCAGAATGCAGGACATCGGTCTTATCGACGGAACGCGCGTTGAGTGTCTCGGCAAAGCGATATCCGGCGACCCGGCGGCGTATTTAATTCGCGGCGCGGTCATAGCACTCAGAAGCGAAGACGCCGCAAAAATAGCGGTCAGCAAGATATGACGGCGCGGAGGCGGTAAAATTGGGACTGACGCGCACTTCAACGGGAAAGCATAGCATGGACGCAAATACGCCCGCTCTCAAATCTGATCCCGGCGATATTGTGATAGCCCTCGCCGGGAATCCGAACGTCGGCAAAAGTACGGTGTTCAACGCTCTGACCGGCATGAATCAGCACACCGGCAACTGGACGGGAAAAACAGTTGCCACCGCCTGCGGGTCGTTCAGAAAAAACGGAAAGAATCATATTCTGGTCGATCTTCCCGGCACATACTCGCTCTTCACGCACTCGGTTGAAGAGGAAGTGGCGCGGGACTTTATACTCAGCGAAAATGCCGACGCCTGCATAGTTGTTTGCGACGCAACATGCCTTGAGCGAAATCTGAATCTTGTTTTGCAAATAATTGAAATAACTCCGCGCACTGTCGTTTGCATTAATCTCATGGACGAGGCGAAGAGAAAGAAGATATCAGTTGATATTCCCGCTCTGTCGCGCGAGCTCGGTGTACCCGTAATCGGAACGAGCGCGCGCAGCGGCAAGGGGCTCGACGAGCTGATTGACGCAGTTGACTCGGTAATATCAAAAAAGTCCGCTCCCATAGAGCCTGTGCATTATGGGAGCGGAATCGAAGAAGCACTAAAAATACTCACGCCCGCTCTGAGCGAAAAATCAAGCCACCCACGGCGCGATGCAATGCGGATACTCTCGGGAGAAATTGAAGCTCCCGACCCGGCGCAAGATGAGGCAAAGCTCGCAAATGAAGTAATTGACAGATTCGGGCTTACGCATGAAATGATACGCGACAAAGCGGCAATAGCCGCCGTTATGAGGGCCGAAGATATATTCAAAAAATGCGTCACAACAAGCGCAAAGCACTCGGCGGCAGACAGAAAGCTCGACCGCATATTCACGGGTCGCGCCGGGATATTCGCCATGCTCCTGCTGCTCGCCGCCGTGCTGTGGCTGACTGTATACGGGGCCAACTATCCGTCAAATCTGCTGTTTTCGGCTTTTGACGCGCTCGGGGCAAAACTGCGGCAATTACTATATTTGATAAACGCTCCCGATATTCTGACGAGCGCGCTCATTGACGGAGTATACAGAGTTCTGACATGGGTCGTCGCTGTCATGCTCCCGCCGATGGCGATATTCTTTCCGCTGTTCACGCTGCTCGAAGATTCAGGATATCTTCCAAGGGTAGCTTTCAATCTCGACCACAGGTTCAAGAAATCCGGCGCGTGCGGAAAGCAGGCATTAACAATGTGCATGGGATTCGGCTGCAACGCGGCAGGAGTTACGGGATGCCGGATAATCGATTCGCCGCGCGAGCGCCTCATGGCGGCAGTCACGAACGGATTCGTGCCGTGCAACGGGCGATTCCCGACGCTGATATCGCTGATTTCCCTGTTTATCGTCGGCGCACTGCCCGCTCCGTTTGACTCGTTCGCCGGAGCCGCTCTGCTGACGGCGCTCATAGTTCTGTCCGTCTTTGCGACCTTTGCGGCGTGTTCCCTGCTTTCAAAGACGATACTTCGCGGAGTACCTTCATCATTCACGCTCGAGCTGCCGCCGTATCGCCGACCTCAGATAGGCAAAGTTATAGTGCGCTCCGTATTCGACCGCACGCTCTTTGTGCTGGGGCGCGCCGCGGCTGTTGCGGCTCCCGCCGGGCTTATAATATGGATTAGCGCAAACATAAAAATAAGTGGCACAAGCATTTTTTCATACTGTTCGGATTTTCTTGACCCGCTCGCGCGGATCTTCGGCATGGATGGAGTCATTCTGACTGCGTTCATTCTCGGATTCCCGGCAAACGAGACAGTCGTGCCGATAATGCTCATGGGTTATCTCGCCGACAGCGGCATCTCACAGACTGACGGCGCCGCACTGCACACACTGCTTACAGCAAACGGCTGGGACATAAAAACGGCCATATGCGTGATAATATTCATGCTTTTCCACTGGCCGTGCTCAACAACGCTGATAACGGTAAAGAAAGAGACGGGCAGCATGAAATGGGCTGTTATCGCCGCACTTCTGCCGACCGCCGCAGGGCTTATATTATGTTTTGCCGTTTCTCATATTTTCGCGCTGATCTGAGAGAGCAAACCGGGAACTTCCGAAAGCTCTTTTATTGTGTAATCCGGCTTTATGTCGTTGTCGTTTTCTATTCCTTTGGGATTGAACCAGACTGTTGTTATTCCGGCGTTTATGCCGCCTTTTATGTCAGAGCTCAGGCTGTCACCGATTATGACCGTTTCGCTGAGCGAGAAATCGGGTATCTCCGCAAAGCAGATATCAAAGAACTGCTTGTCCGGCTTATTGGCGCCGAGAATCTGAGAGATAAATATGCCGTCCATATATTTTGCGATTCCGGAGCTTCCTATCCTGCCCTCCTGTACCTTTGCGGTGCCGTTTGAGACTATATAAAGTCTATACTTTCTGTAAAGCTCCTCGAGCAGCTCGGGTGCACCGGGCATAAAATAGTGGCCGATTGCGAGCATACTTTCATAATACGCAGTCGCCTTTACGGGATCGCATTCGACGCCTATCGTTTTAAACAGCTCGCGGTAGCGCCCAACTTTAACTTCTTCGCGCGAGATTTCGCCGAGTTCGAGGCGCTTCCAGTGGGCTGCGTTTATTGTGCTGTAGAGAGCCAGTGTCTCCTCGGTCGGGTCGATGCCGAAATGCACAAGTGTTTTCGTGAGGGCTATTTTCTCCGCCTTATGAAAATCGAAGAGCGTATCATCCAAATCAAAGAGCACATTTCTTATCATCATAAACCTCCGCGGACTTTTTCGACTATTATAACACCGATTTTATTTCTATATAGTATATATCAGAATTTTTTACCGAATATTTTTCGTTGCGAGGCACTTGTTCACAATTTGTTTAAATTCGAGTGGTACGATTGTCGCGGTCATTATATGGGAACACTTGGGAGGCCGCACAAAAATGAATAATGCAGCAGAAAACAGACGAAAAAAAGCACTTCTGATAGTCAATCCCTGCGCGGGAAAGAACAGAACGAGATCAGATCTCGGTGAGATAGTCAACGCCTTTCCGGACGGCGTTTTTGACTTCACCATCAAATACACCACCTGTCAGGGCGACGCAGTGAATATAGCGCACGACTTTGCGGAGGGACACGACCTTGTTATCTGCTGCGGCGGAGACGGCACGCTCAACGAGACTATAAACGGACTGATGAGCGCGGGAGCAAATATTCCGATAGGCTATCTGCCGATGGGTTCGACAAACGACCTCGCGGTGACGCTCGGAATACCGACAAAGCTCAATGAAGCCGCCGAGCTTATCGCTTCCGGGCACACAAACGGATACGATGTCGGCGACTACAACGGACATCAGTTTTCATATGTCGCCTGCTTCGGCCCTGGCACAAAGATATCATACAGCACCCCGCAGAAGATGAAAAATCTGCTCGGATACAGCGCATATATGATAAACGGCTTTTTCCTGCATCTTATCCCCGCTCTCGCCGATGTCAAGCCGAGACACATTAAAATAGAATATGACGGAAATGTGCTTGAGGACGATTTCTATTTCGGCTCGTTTTCAAATTCCACTTCTGTTGCGGGACTTTTCAAATTTGACAAAGATGATGTCAAGCTTGACGACGGTCAGTTTGAGCTTCTGCTCGTGCGCAAGCTCTCTAATCCGCTTGCGGCGTTCAACATGCTACACAGAATAATGAAACGCGACTTCGACGGCGACTCTCTTATATACATAAAAGCTTCCGAAGTAAAGCTCACATTTGAAAAGCCCGAGATATGGACGCTTGACGGAGAATGCGGCGGCGAAGCAACACAGGTAGACCTCAAGGTTCTCCACCGCGCCGTGAACATATTCTCGCCCGAAAATCCGATGTTCTCGCACAGAGAAAGCAAAGAAGAAGCAACCGTATAACCGCAAAAGTTTTATCCGCAGACTAAGCTCTGCGGATATTTTTTGTGTTTTTATATTGCTATTGATTTCTTGCGGATGAGCTATTATATTATAATGTTGTAGATTTTGCGGTGTATATGTGGTATTATATTTACATATATAGTGTTGCATTCAACCGCCTATCTTATCGGCGCAATCCACAGGAGGACACAGCATGAATCTTGTTCATCTGAAATACGCAGTTGAAGTGGCTGAGACCGGGTCTATAAACAAAGCTTCTGAGAAGCTCTATGTCAGCCAGCCCAACCTCAGCAGAGCGATAAAAGAGCTCGAAGCGAGCCTCGGAGTTACCATATTCGACCGAAGCGCAAAGGGAATGGTGCTGACGCCGGACGGCGAGGTTTTTGTTCGTTACGCCCGCTCGATACTCCGTCAGGTCGACGCTATCGAAGAAGTGTTCAGCAAGGGTACGACCGAGAAGAAAAAATTCTCGATATCCGTGCCGAGGGCGAGCTATGTGACCGACGCATTCGCCGAGTTTTCAAAGCTTCTCGACAAGGACACGCCGGTTGAGATATTCTACAAAGAGACTAACTCCATGCGCTCGATGAAAAACATTCTCCAGGATGAATACAAGCTCTGCATAATCCGCTACGCCGAAGGATACGACAAATATTACAAATCGACATTCGACGAAAAGGGGCTCACCTACGAGCTTATAACCGAGTTTCAATATGTTCTGCTCATGAGTAAGAACAGCACGCTCGCAGAGAAAGAGAACATCACTTTCGACGATCTCCGCGACCGCATTGAGATAGCACACGCCGATCCGTATGTGCCGTCCCTTCCGCTGTCCGAAGTCAAGAAAGAAGAACTGCCGGACAATTCGCAAAGGCGCATATTCGTGTTCGAGAGAGCGAGTCAGTTTGAGCTGCTCTCGCGCAACCCCGACACTTTCATGTGGGTCTCCCCCATTCCGCAGGAGCTGCTCGACAGATACGGGCTTATCCAGCGCGTCTGCCCGGAGAACACACGCAAATATAAAGATGTGTTGGTTCACCGCAAGGATTATGAGCTGACCGAGCTTGACAACATTTTTATAGAGCAGCTTGTCAAAGCGAAGCGAAAGACTTTCGGATAAAGGAGAAAATATAAAATGAAATGGTTTATAGCATCCGACATTCACGGCAGCGCGTACTACTGCCGAAAGATGCTTGAAAGATACAAGGCCGAAAACGCCGACCGTATGCTTCTGCTCGGCGATATACTCTATCACGGTCCGCGAAACGACCTGCCGGAGGGCTACGCTCCCAAAGAGGTCATCGAAATGCTCAACGCGATGAAAGATGAGATTCTCTGCGTGCGCGGAAACTGCGAAGCTGAAGTCGATCAGATGGTGCTGAAATTCCCGGTTCTCGCCGACTACGCGATAATAGACCTAGGGAACAGCATTATTTACGCGACGCACGGACATATATACAATGAAAACAATCTTCCGCCTATGAAAAAAGGTGACATTCTTCTGCATGGACACACGCATGTTCCGAAGTGCGTTGAGCATGAAGATTATACATATATGAATCCCGGTTCGGTTTCGATACCGAAAGAGAACAGCCATCACGGCTACATGACGCTTGAAAATAAAAAATTTGTCTGGAAAGATCTCGACGGAAACGCCAAAAAAGAGTTCATTTCAGGTTAATAACACCATAAAAAAACTGAATATCCCCCACTATCTGTAAACTATGCCAAATAAAGGTAAAGGTATATCGATATCAATAATATCGATATATAAAAGTCGTAATTCCCTTTTGCCCCGTTATGCGATAGAATAGTATTGGTCAGAAGTCAGACTACTACTTTTCGGGAGGTGCAGCATGAAAACTACGGACGTGTCCAGAGCTGCTCTGGGGCGCATCCCTGTTTATCTCAAATTTATTGAGAGTCTGCCACAAGATGTCGAAACGGTCTCGGCGACAACGATAGCAAAGGCATTGGGCTTCGGCGAAGTTCAGGTTCGAAAGGATCTCGGAGTGATATGCGGCTCCGGCAAGCCGAGGATAGGTTACACCGTATCCGACCTCAAAGCGAGCCTTGAATGTCTTATCGACAGCCGCAACGGCAAAACGGTGATAGTCGGCGCGGGAAAGCTCGGAAGGGCGCTGCTCGACTACGGCGGATTTTCCGACTACGGGCTTGACATTCTCGCGGCGTTCGATACGGATGTTTCGCAGAATAACACAAGCGGAAAACCTATACTGCCGATTGACGGACTACACGATTTCTGCAAAGAAAACAATGTCAGCATCGGAGTAATTACAGTGCCGGCAAAGGCGGCGCAGGAAGTATGCGACAAGCTCTGTCAAAGCGGCATAAAAGCCATAATGAGCTTTGCACCGTGCAAACTCACAGCACCCGAGGGCGTAGCGATCCAATACGAAAACATGGCTCTCTCGCTCGCACACCTGAAAACACAGATAAAACAGTAAACCGTTTAGGGGGATAAAAATCATGAACAACGAAAGAAAAATCATCGACAGCGTTGAAACACTCGAATCAGCTCTTGCTTCGCTCAAAGATGCGGAGAAGAAGTTTTCAACTTACACCCAGGAGCAGGTAGACAAAATCTTCCTCGCCGCCGCTTCCGCCGCAAATAAAGCGAGAATACCGCTTGCAAAGATGGCGGTTGAGGAGACCGGCATGGGCGTTGTTGAAGATAAGGTCATAAAGAACAACTACGCGGCAGAATATATTTACAATGCCTACAAAAACACAAAAACCTGTGGTATAATTGAAGAGGACAAGGCATACGGCATAAAGAAGATTGCCGAACCCGTCGGCGTTATCGCGGCGGTCATACCCACGACGAACCCAACCTCCACCGCTATATTCAAGTGCCTGCTTGCCCTCAAGACCAGAAACGCTATTATCATCAGCCCCCATCCCCGCGCCAAGAAATCAACCGCGGCGGCCGCAAAGGTAGTTCTCGACGCGGCAGTCAAGGCAGGTGCGCCCGAGGGCATCATTGAGTGGATCGACACTCCGAGCCTTGAGATGACGAACCTCGTCATGAAAGAGGCGGATATAATCCTCGCCACCGGCGGCCCCGGAATGGTCAAGGCGGCATATTCCTCCGGCAAGCCCGCAGTCGGCGTCGGCGCCGGCAACACTCCCGCTATAATCGACGACACCGCTGATATTGTCCTCGCTGTCAACTCGATAATCCACTCCAAGACATTCGACAACGGCATGATCTGCGCATCCGAGCAGTCCGTTATAGTTCATCAGAATGTCTATGACGCAGTCAAGACAGAGTTTGCGGCTCGCGGATGCTACTTCCTTGACCCCGAGGAGACCGAGAAGGTCAGAAAGACCATTCTTATAAACGGCGCACTCAACGCCAAGATAGTCGGTCAGTCGGCTTTCAGAATCGCAGAGCTTGCGGGAGTAACCGTTCCCGAGGGCACAAAGATACTTATCGGCGAAGTCGAGAGCGTCGACCTCTCCGAGGAGTTCGCCCACGAGAAGCTCTCGCCCGTGCTTGCAATGTACAAGGCAGAGGACATTCACGACGCATTCAACAAGGCTGAACAGCTTATTGCAGACGGCGGCTACGGTCATACGTCTTCAATATATCTCAATGAAATAACCGAGCATGAGAAGCTCGACGAGTTCTCGGCGCGCATGAAGACCTGCCGTATTCTCGTCAACACCCCCTCCTCCCACGGCGGCATCGGCGATCTTTACAACTTCAAGCTCGCGCCCTCGCTCACCCTCGGCTGTGGCTCATGGGGCGGCAACAGCGTCAGCGAGAACGTCGGCGTCAAGCATCTTATCAACATCAAGACCGTGGCTGAGAGGAGAGAGAACATGCTTTGGTTCAGAGCACCTGAGAAGGTCTACATCAAGAAGGGCTGCCTGCCCGTCGCGCTCGACGAGCTCAAGAACATCATGGGCAAGAAGAGAGCGTTCATCGTCACCGATAACTTCCTTTACAAAAACGGCTACACCAAGCCGATAACCGATAAGCTCGACGAGATGGGCATTGTCCATGCGACATTCGGCGACGTTGCTCCCGACCCGACTCTCCAGTGCGCCGAAAAGGGCGTTGAGCAGATGAGAGCTTTCGAGCCCGACACAATAATCGCCCTCGGCGGCGGTTCCGCGATGGACGCGGCGAAAATCATGTGGGTTCTCTATGAGCACCCCGAAGCGGACTTCATGGACATGGCTATGCGCTTTATTGATATCCGCAAGCGTGTCTACACCTTCCCGAAGATGGGCGAAAAGGCGTATTTCGTCGCGATCCCGACCTCTTCCGGCACGGGTTCGGAGGTGACGCCGTTCGCCGTCATCACCGACGACCGCACGGGCACGAAATACCCGCTGGCCGATTATGAGCTGCTGCCGAACATGGCGATTGTCGATGCGGACAACATGATGAACCAGCCGCGCGGCCTGACATCCGCCTCCGGCGTGGACGTGCTGACCCACGGGCTGGAAGCCTACGCCTCGATGATGGCGACGGATTACACCGACGGTCTGGCGCTCAAGTCGATGAAGAACGTGTTTGATTACCTGCCCCGCGCCTATGAATACGGCGCGGCCGACCCGGAGGCGCGCCAGAAGATGGCGGACGCATCCTGCATGGCGGGCATGGCGTTTGCCAACGCATTCCTCGGCGTCTGCCACTCGATGGCGCACAAGCTCGGCGCGTATCACCACCTGCCGCACGGCGTGGCCAACGCGCTGATGATCTGCCACGTGCTGCGCTACAACGCGGCGGAGGTGCCGACGAAGATGGGCACTTTCCCGCAGTATGACCACCCGCACACGCTCGCCCGCTATGCCGAATGTGCGCGCTTCTGCGGCGTTTGCGGCAAGGATGACGAGGAAACGCTCGACCTGTTCATCGACAAGATCGAGGAGCTGAAAGCGAAGGTCGGCATCAAGAAATCCATCGCCGAATACGGCATCAGCGAGGAGACCTTCATGGGCACGCTGGATCAGATGGTGGAGGATGCGTTTGACGACCAGTGCACCGGCGCGAACCCGCGCTATCCGCTGCTCAAGGAAATCAAGGCGATGTATCTCAAGGCATACTACGGCGAGAAGGCGTAAGGAGGAATCACCCAAATGAGCAAGGAAATCATCGTGGAGCGCGGCACCAAGACGGTGTACCGCGAGGGCAGCAAGATTGTCAAGCAGTTCAAGGCGGGTTATCCAAAGAGCGCCGTCATCAAGGAGGCGTTCAACCACGCGCTGGCGGAGGAATCCGGCCTGAACGTGCCCGCGCTGCTGGAGGTGAAGAACACCGGCGAAGGCTGGGCGCTGGTCATCGAGGCCGTCGAGGGCAAGACGATGGCGCAGCTGATGGCCGAGCAGCCGGAGAACCTCGAAGCGCTGATGGCGCAGTTTGTCGAGATTCAGAGCGACGTCCATCGCCGCACCT
>OGXQ01001915.1_pt1 | contig 15032 bp, 17 predicted proteins | sample 1576291 | NCBI WGS metagenome assembly OGXQ01 (sample SAMEA3541575, study PRJEB24748) | human gut metagenome | biome: human gut; feature: human-associated habitat; material: faeces | place: China | collected 2012 | reverse complement strand
GCTTTTCCAAATGGCATAAATTCTTTGATTGCTTTGTTATAAATGTTTGCTTTCCATACCTTTTGTGTTATGATAATTACGTTCTTATACATAAGATTTGAATTCCCAACTATTTTTGAAAGGCAGGTTTACCAGCTATGATGACCAGGAGCGAAAACTTAAAGACTTATTCCATAAAGGAAATTCCACATTATCATATTTACGGAAGAACCGATGAGACACAGAATCTCCTTCCTCTTTTCTGGAACGGGAGCGGCATTGAGGTAAATGTTACAGGCTCAGAGCTCTGGATCGACCTCGATGTAGACTGCAGCTTCCATGAACCATGGATTGCAACCGAATTAAACGGAGCATTTATGAGCCGTCAGATGCTTTTACCCGGCAGCTATTCCATCTGTCTGTTCCGCAGCATGACCTTCGGTGTTCCGAAAACCATGAAATTCTTCCGTGAGCTGCAGGCGATGAGTGAAGACGATGACTGTCATGTATTTGTCCGCGGCTTCCGGTGTGACGGTGAATTCCTTCCTGTGAAGGAGCACAAATACAAAATTGAATTCATCGGTGACAGCATCACCTCCGGCGAAGGTACCTACGGTGCTCTTCCCGATACCGACTGGCTTGCGATGTATATGAGCAGCAGTGAGAATTATGCAACCTATACGGCCAAAGTGCTCGATGCCGATTACCGTCTGATTTCCCAGGGCGGCTGGGGTGTTTACTGCGGATGGGATAATGATGTACACCACAATATCCCCTCCTGCTACGAGAAGATCTGCGGTCTTGGCTTCGGGGAGGTTAACGAATCGGTTGGTGCACAGAAGGACTATGATTTTGCTTCATGGAAACCGGATGCCATCGTGGTCAATCTCGGAACCAACGATGCAAGTGCATTTAATCAGCCTCCCTTCACTATTCCGGAAACCGGTGAAACCTTCAAGCAGCACAAGAATCCGGACGGAAGCTTCGTGGAAGAAGACCGGGAACGCTTTGAAAATGCTGTATACAATTTCCTTAAAATGCTTCGTAAGGACAACCCCGGAGCACACATTGTATGGACCTACGGTATGCTCGGCTATGATCTGAATCTTCTGATTACGGATGCCATGAACCGTTATCAGAAGGATACCGGAGACCACAACACCGCAGTTATTAATCTGCCCAATACCACATCGGAAACCGTTGGCGCACATACCCATCCAGGTGTCAAATCCCATGAACGGGCAGCAAAGGTTCTGATTGAATATTTACAGACGGTTCTTCACTAAGACATAACTATTCAGAACGCACGGAGAGGTAATGATTATGCAGTTTCACAAAAGCGGATATTATCACCAGCATGATAAGGATTTCAGAATTGAGCGTCCGGATGGCTCCGGAGACTATCTGCTCCTGCTCGTCCGCACGGCGGGCTGGTTCCGTATCCATGGAACGGATTATCATACCTCTCCGAACACGATTCTTTTATACAAAAAAGGCACTCCACAGCTCTATCGTGCCTGCGAAGCAATCTATTCTGACGACTGGCTGCATTTCCATATGGATGAGTCTGATCTTTCATTTGTTTCAAAGTTGGAAATCCCTTTCGATACACCGGTGCAGGTTCATGATATCCACGACCTGTCCCTGTTAATCAAAGACATTACCTATGAACACTATTCTGACAACATCCATAAGGAAGAAACCCTTCTTCTCTATTTGCAGATTCTGCTGCTTAAGATCAGTGAAAAGCTGCATAAGGATGCACATCAGCCGGACAACATTTACTATGACAAGCTGTCCAATCTGCGCTCCCAGATTTATAACATGCCCTATAAAGACTGGGACATGGAGAGCATCAGTGCCTCCATGTCCCTAAGTAAGTACTATTTTCAGCATTTATACAAGAATACCTTCGGAGTGACCGCCATGCAGGATATTATCCAGAGCCGTACGGATCACGCCAGATATCTTCTTTCCACAACCCGGGTTTCCATTCATGAGGTCGGCCAGATGTGCGGATATAACAGCGATACCCATTTTATCCGGCAGTTCAAGGGGCAGACAGGTGTTACTCCATCGGAGTACCGGTCTACGCTACAGTAAACTGACTGTTGTATAATTCTGCATAGAAGCCCTTCCTCGCAAGAAGCTCTTCATGATTTCCCTGTTCAATAATATGACCATCCTTCATTACCAGAATCACATCGGCATTCTGAATAGTAGACAGACGATGTGCCACGATAAAGCTGGTGCGTCCCTCCATCATCGTTGCAAATGCCTTCTGAATCCGGATTTCAGTTCTGGTATCTATGGATGAGGTTGCTTCATCCAGAATCAGTACCGGCGGATTTGCAACTGCTGCTCTCGCAATGGAAAGAAGCTGTCTCTGTCCCTGTGAAAGCTCTTCTCCATCACCGCTTAACATAGTATCGTATCCCTTCGGAAGCATTTTGATAAACTGATCTGCATGAGCCAGTTTTGCAGCCTCATATACTTCCTCATCAGTAGCATCCAGTTTTCCATAACGGATATTATCCATAATGGTTCCTGTAAACAAATGGGTATCCTGCAGTACAATTCCGAGGGAACGTCTCAGATCATCCTTTTTAATCTTTGTAATATTGATTCCGTCATACCGGATCTTTCCTTCCTGAATATCGTAAAAGCGATTGATCAGGTTCGTGATGGTTGTTTTTCCTGCTCCGGTAGAACCGACAAATGCCAGCTTCTGTCCCGGTTTTGCAAACAGACTGATATCTTTTAAGATCACTTTATCTTCGTTGTATCCAAATGTCACATCTTCAAAACGCACATCTCCGGTCAGTTCTGTATAAGACACACTTCCGTCAGCCGAATGTGGATGCTTCCAGGCCCACATTCCTGTTCTTTCTTTGCATTCGATAATATTGCCGTTCTCGTCTTTTTTCGCATTGACCAGTGTTACGTATCCCTCGTCTTTTTCCGATTCTTCATCGATCAGAGCAAAAATACGCTCTGCTCCGGCAAGTGCCATAACAATGGAGTTAAACTGCTGCGCCACCTGCATAAACGGCTGTGTAAAGCTCTTTGTAAACTGCAGATAAGATGCCATAACTCCCAGAGTGATCCCTCCGATTCCCATAATAGAAAGGAATCCTCCAAGTACAGAGACCAGTACAAACTGCAGGTTTCCGATGTTTCCGATTACCGGTCCCATCATATTTGCAAAGGTATTTGCCTGTGCAGCACTTTCAAAGAGCGCCTCGTTGAGTTTGTCAAATTCTTCTTCTGACTTTCTTTCGTGGTTGAACACTTTTACTACGCGCTGTCCGTTCATTCTCTCTTCCACAAATCCAGTCACATCTGCCAGAGATTTCTGCTGACGAACAAAATATTTTCCACTGTTTCCACCGATCTTTTTTGTTACGAAGATCATAAGACCAATGATCAGAACTGCTAAAATTGTAAGCAGCGGACTTAAGATCAGCATTGAAATAAAGGTTACGATAATCGTAAAAAAGGACATCAGTGCCTGTGGGATCGACTGACTGATCATCTGTCTGAGCGTATCTGTATCATTCGTGTAAAGACTCATGATAGAACCATTCGTATTCTGGTCAAAATAACGGATTGGAAGAGTCTGCATGTGTTGAAACATATCATCCCTTACTTTTTTAAGGACACCCTGACCAATGTAGACCATCAGGCGTGTATAAGTAAACGTAGCAATGACTCCCATCAGGAAAATGCTTCCAAGCACCGCAAGTGCCCGATATAGTTCTGCAAAATTCGGATCTTTCTGTCCGATCAGAGGACTGATAAAATCATCGATTAAAAACTTGAGGGACAATGATACCGAAATTGATGCGATCGAACTTAATAAAATACAGATAAATACGATCACAAACCGAACCTTGTACGTTCCTGTCACATATTTTAAAAGCCGCTTTGCGGTCTGTAAATTTTCTTTTGAAACCTTTGGTTTTCTATTCATCGTCCTCACCTCCCTTTATCTGAGATTCATATACTTCTCTGTAGATTTCATTTGTCGCAAGCAATTCTTCGGATGTGCCGACTCCCATGATCTTTCCTTCATCCAGTACAATGATCTGGTCTGCATTTTCTATAGAAGAAACTCGCTGCGCAATGATGATCTTTGTAGTATCCGGAATCTCTTCCCGGAATGCTTTTCGAATCAGCGCATCTGTCTTTGTATCTACCGCACTTGTGGAGTCATCCAGAATCAGGATCTTCGGTTTTTTCAGAAGTGCCCGTGCAATACACAGACGCTGCTTCTGTCCGCCGGAAACATTGTTTCCGCCCTGTACGATCATCGTATGATAACCTGCCGGAAATTCTTTTATGAAGCCATCTGCCTGTGCAAGTTTGCAGACTCTCTGAACCTCTTCCTCACTGGCATGTTCATTTCCCCAACGGATATTATCGTAGATCGTTCCTGTAAAGAGAACGTTTTTTTGCAATACCATAGATACCTGATCGCGCAGTGCCTCCAGATTATACTCTCTGACATCCAGTCCGCCGACTTTTACAGTTCCTTTTGTCACGTCATAAAGTCTCGGGATCAGCTGTACCAATGTTGATTTCGCACTTCCGGTTCCTCCGATGATCCCGATCGTCTGTCCGGATTTAATATGAAGATTGACATCTTTTAACGAAAGATTTCCGCCTTCTCCCGCATAACTGAAATCTACATGCTCAAACCGGATCTCTCCGTCTGCCACTTCTGTAACCGCATTCTTTTTGTCCTGCATCTCCGGAACTTCCGCCAGAACTTCCGTAATACGGTCTGTAGACGCTTCTGCGATCATGATCATAACAAATACGAATGTAACCATCATCAGAGCCATCATGATCTGGAACGCATACACGATCACACTGGTCATTTCTCCGATTTCCATCGCACCGAATACAATTTCTCTTCCTCCGATCGCTACCATCAGAAGCATCGCCGTATAGATCGTAAACTGCATAACCGGTGAGTTCCATGCCACGATCTTTTCTGCTTTTGTAAATAATGTATAGACATATTTTGAAATTCCATGGAATTTTTCAATTTCATGATCTTCCCGTACAAAGGCTTTTACCACGCGGGATGCATTGACATTTTCCTGTACGGAATTATTCAGAATATCATACTCATCAAATACTTTGATAAAATGTGGATGCGCTTTCTTTGCAATAAAGATCAGTGTTCCTCCAAGCAGCGGTATGATGATCAGGAACAGCAAAGCAATTTTCTTATTGATCAAAAGTGTCATGATCCAGGATAAAACAATCATGATCGGAGCTCTCGCCAACAGACGAATGCTCATCATATATGCCATCTGTACGTTGGTAATATCTGTTGTCATACGTGTTACAAGACCGGATGTGGAAAACCGGTCAATATTTTTGAATGAAAATTCCTGTACTTTATAAAAAATATCATGTCTCAGGTTTTTGGCATATCCTGCACCTGCTGTTGCTGCCATTTTTCCTGCTATAATACCGAAATACAGAGCCAGCATAGCCATAATGACCAGAATCAATCCCCGCCGTACGATATAGCTCAAATTTCCCTGCATGATTCCAACATCAATGATCTTCGCCATCTCCATCGGAATCAGAACTTCCATTAAAACTTCCAGGATTACGAAAAATGGAGCCAACACAGACTGCTTTTTGTATTCCCGGACTGATTTTAAAAGTGTTTTATTCATCGTTCTCGTCTTCCTCCTTATTTTCTTTTTTGTTTTCTGCAAGATTTTGAATCATCTGCACAAGCACCTTTCTGCAAATCTTTACATCTTCCTGATCTATCCCTTGTATCAGCCGCTTTTCCGTATCTCTGATGTGCTCCAGAATCTCAGGTCTGAGTGCTTCTGCTTTTGGGGTCGGTACAATACGTTTTAATCTGGCATCCTTTTTCGAACTTTCCCGGGAAATAAATCCATTTTTTTCCATGAGCTGCAAAATCCCTGTGGCTGTGGACTTCCGGATTTGAAACTCTTCTTCTATATCTTTCTGATATACTTCCCTGTGCATCGTTTCCAAAAGAATATGCTTTAACACATGCTTCTGCATGGTGGTCAGGCCATCATCTCCCACTGCTTCAGACGCATTTCTGCGCTTCATCTGATTGGAAAGAATGTGAATCAGCCTGCCGGTATTGATGTACCTTTCCTTATCTTCTATATCCTGCATAATTCCATCCCTCTCTCTTTATATAGTTAGTTCCCTAACTTTTAACCATTATACGGAGGATATTTTTTATTGTCAAGAAGTTTTTTCAGATTATTGAAATCATAAAACTTATTTTGCCTCGTCTGAATATTGCCTGATGGCAGCAGGCAGCCCGGTACGGAAAATAACAGAAATATAATCAATCGTCTGCTGCCTGTCATGCTTTTCTTTGTTCACGATCCATTCCAGTAATGTGCCCGCGATTGCCTCTGTATAAAAGAATCTTTTTAAGTCCTTTATAACCTTACCAACATCAATGTGGCAGAGCGTATCCGTGAACTCTCAACCATTAAGGTTCTCGGATTCTACGACAAAGAAGTAACACTCTATATTTACCGGGAAACAATACTCCTTTCCCTGCTCGGTATTTTAGCAGGATTTGGAGTCGGTGATCTGCTTTACCAGTACATACTGGCAGTTGTTCCACCGGATGAAGTGATGTTTAACCCCGCTCTTTGTGCAAAAGCATTTGTGATTCCTGCCATTTTGATTGCAGTCATTACATTTATTCTAGGATACATAATGAATCGAAAACTCAAATACTTAGATATGCTCAGCGCATTAAAATCTGTAGAATAGCAAAAAATTTAAAAGTCAAGGGACTGACACAATGCAGTTCCTTGACTTATTACATCTGTACTTGCTATCTTTCTCTTAATTTCCACATTCAATACTGATTGCATTGAATTTTTCCAAAATATCTTCTACTTTCAATTCCTGTTTTTCTTTTGCTGACAGATCCATCACTGCTTCCCCCTGATGCATCATCAACAGTCTGTTTCCATATTCTACTGCATAGCGGAGATTATGTGTCACCATGATCGTTGTCAGGTTTTTCTGTTTCACGATCTTATCTGTCAGTTCCATGATCAGATCTGCCGTCTTTGGATCCAGCGCCGCTGTGTGCTCATCCAGGATCAGAAAATCGATCGGTGTCATGGTTGACATCAGAAGTGCCATTGCCTGACGCTGCCCGCCGGAGAGAGAACCGACTTTTACATTCAGCTTATTTTCCAGTCCCAGATTCAACTGGCTTAATAGCTCCTGATAATGAGACTTTCTGTTTTTATTAATTCCTTTTCTCAATCCGTAAAAACTGCCTTTGTTGTCTGCAAGAGACATATTTTCCAGAATTGTCATGGAAGGACAGGTTCCAAGCGCCGGATTCTGATACACTCTTCCGATCTTCCGGTTTCTTTTATACTCTTTCATGCGGGAAATATCTTCCCCATGCATCAGAATCTGTCCTGCTTCTACCGGAATACTGCCGCACAGGATATTAAGCATGGAAGTCTTTCCGGAGCCGTTGCTTCCTACCACAGAAACAAAATCTCCCTGTTCTACTGTCAGATTAAAATCTTCAAACAGACACATTTCATTGACTGTTCCTGGATTATAATATTTATGAATATGTTTTAACTCAAGCATTTGTCTTCACCTTCTTTTTCCGTTCCATTCCAATGAGTAAGATCGCGAGGAATAATACCGCTGTGATCAGCTTCATATCCTGTGGTTCAAAAAACTTCAAAGCAACTGCCACGCAGGCTTTGTAAACGACAGAACCGATCAGAACTGCTGTGGTTGCTTTCAAAAATGTCAGATTCTTAAACAGGCTGGTTCCGATGATCACGCTTGCCAGCCCGATCACGATAGCTCCTGTACCGCTGGAAATCTCAAATACTCTCTGCTCCTGACAGAAAATTCCGCCTGCCATAGCAACCATTCCGTTGGCGATCGCCAGTCCTAAAATCTTTACATTTCCCTGATCCTTTGCAAGGGAAGTCACAAGATTTGCATTATCTCCCACAGCCCTCAGAAGAAATCCGGATTTTGTCTGCAGATACAGATCCAGAATTATTTTCACGATCACTGCAAGAATAAGTACTACTGCAAGAACTTTATATTTCGCTGCCCCGCCTGAGAAAATCCCATTCATTGTCTCATTGTCGAAAATATTCTCTTCTCCAAAAATCGGAACATTTGCTTTCCCTGCAATCCTGAGATTGATCGTCCACAGCGCAGTCATCATAATGATACCGGAGAGGAGATCCCTGACCTTTCCTTTGACATGGATCAATCCTGTACAGATTCCGGCTGCTGCTCCTGCCAGAAAAGAGACCGGTATGGTCAGGTACAGATTCACTCCCTGTGTGATCATTGTCGCCGTCACTGCAGCCCCCAGCGGAAAACTTCCATCCACTGTCAGATCCGGAAAATCCAGAATTTTATATGTGATATAAACTCCAAGAGCAAGGATTCCGTAAATCAGTCCCTGTTCCAAAATCGTTACAAAAATGTCCATCTCAATTCCTCTCCGTTTCTACTTTTTACTTTGAAATACTGTCAAACGTTTCCGCTGCACCTTCAAGCAGTGTCTCGTCTACCGTAACTCCCAGTTCTTCTGCTGCCTTTGTATTGATATAAAGTCCAGGTTCAGAAATCGTCTCATAGTTCATCTCAGACGCCGTCTTCTCTCCTTTTAAAATCTCTGCTGCCATCTTTCCGGTCTGTTTTCCAAGCGCCACATAATCCAACCCCTCTGCTGCCAGACATCCCAGTTTCACCTGTTCAATCTCGCTTCCAAACACCGGGATTTTCTTTTCATTGGCTTTGTCAAGAATCGTTGCCAGAGAATTTACAACCGTATTGTCCGTCAGATTTGTCAGACAGTCCACCTCGGATAAAATCTCTTCTGTTGCCAGCGAAATATCTGCTGTCTGCGTCACACCTTTTTTCACAATCGTAAATCCGTAATCTCCTGCCAGCTCTTCATATTTCTCAATTGCTGATACAGAGTTCACTTCACTTGTTGTATAGAGGATCCCGATCTTCTCTGCATCCGGCAGCATCTCGCGGATCATCTCCAGCTGCTCTTTGATCGGAAGCTCATCACTGGTTCCTGTGACCTCTCCCACCGGAGCTCCATCGTCATTTGCAAGCTTTGCTGCTTTTGGATCTGTCACTGCTGTATAGATTACCGGAATCTCTGTATTCATTGCTGAATTGTATGCCGCCTGCGCGCTTGGAGTGGCGATTCCACAGATCAGATCCACATCGTCTGAAACAAATCCATCACTGATCTGCTTTGCTGTTCCCTGATCGGCCGCCGCATTCTCCTCTTTGATCGTAAGATTCTTTCCTTCCTCAAATCCGGCTTCTTTGAGTCCTTCAATAAATCCCTCTCTGCAGTTGTCCAAAGAGGCATGCTCTGCAAACTGGGAAATCCCTACTGTATATGTTTTGGTACCATCTTTTGTCTCATTTTCCTTTGTTCCACATGCCATCAGGCTGACTGCCATTACACTTCCTAAAATAACTGCGAATACTCTCTTTTTCATAATTTGGTTCTCCTTTTCTATTACTATATTCCAAAAGCAAAGGAGCCGATCATGTGGATACAGGGTGGATGCTCTGCAATGATCGTATAAAAAAACCGCCCCAAGCTATATGCTTGAGACGGTAATAAATACAAATTCATTATCGCGGTACCACTCAAATTGACAAATGTCCACTTTCTCACGTACTGACATACGCTCCTGATTGATAACGGGTTCGGTTCCCGACGACGCCTACTCTTTTCATTTCAGGCCGCCCTCGAAAGTCCATTCAGAATTAAAATCCATACAGCAATCTCACCGCCTGCTGCTCTCTGTGATCTCTTTTAAAACCTACTCTTCTTTCTCATCGGTTTTGCTTTTGATGTTTTTAATTGTAATGTCCTATTTAGGATTTGTCAAGTACTTTTTTAAGGTAAAGTGGTGATTTGATGAATTTCCCTTATTCAATTTTTAAAACAACCTCCGGATACCATTCCATTGCTTTCCTGATTGCTTTCTTCGTTGGCAGTCCATATCCTGATAAAATAACCAGTATATTTTTCTGCGTTTCTTTTTTCTCACTACACGGTTCGATATACAACATATTTCCTACAGCATTGACCAGATACCACGTGTCTTCCAGATATACAAAGCCCTTGATTCGAAATGTATCCACTAAAAGCATATTCAGAAAATGAGAAAGTGTTTCTAATTTTATCTCTTCTTGAATGTGCAGAAGATATTTTCGCAAAGTCACATCTGCAGTTTGCAACAGCTGTTCTTCTGTTTCCAGATTTGGCTTTTGCATCTCCTGCAGCCACCTCTCTTCCATCATGCCATATGATGTCATATGCAACGGCAAATCCGGTCGATGGGCCTTCAGAATCTTTTGAATCTGCTCTATCTCTTCTGTTTTTACAAGATCCTTCTTGTTCAGAAGCAGCAGATCTGATACCTGAATCTGTTTTTTTACTACAACTGCCGTTTCATACACTTTCGGAAATTGCCGTGCATCCAGCAGGCAGACGCATCCCATATATTCCAATCCTGGAAATTTTTCCCTCTGATTCAATATTTTCTTAACATTTGTGGGATCGGAGAGCCCTGATGCTTCTACTATAATCACATCCGGCTTCTCCTGTAATACCTGCTGCAATACATTCTCAAATTTATCCAGCCTGCACGAGCAAAAGATCGAGCCATTGTTAATCTCGTCCAGTGCAATCCCCAACTCCGAAAGCAGTTCTCCATCAATGCCCTCTTTTCCAAACTCGTTCACAATAATATGCATCCGTTCCGAAGAGAATTGTTTCATAAACTGTTTTAAAAATGTTGTCTTTCCTGCACCCAGAAACCCGGTGATCAAATACAGTCTACTCATTATTTCATTGCCGCACGGATCGCGCCTTCCAATTCTTCTTTAGATGGTACCAGAGAACGGAATTTCAATTCACCATTGATGTACATGGACGGCAGATTCGGAACGCCCATCTTTTTACATCTTGCGATATTCTCTTTGAGCGTAAATTTATACTCTACCATATCAATCGCATCACCAAATGTCTTTTTCGCTTCATTTGCTGCGCCCATCATGTAGGTACATGCCGCACATGTCGCAGAATCCAGAGTAAATACCTCTACCAGTGGTTTTTCTAAGTGCTCATAATCCGGAAGCTCTACTTCAATATCTTCGTCTTCTGCCACATAGTTCTTTAACATTTCTCTTACAGAATCTGTCTCATAAACTGCCTGTGCAACTCCGATTGCATTTTCCACAGGAACATCATAAGGCATATCGCATCCGGGTGCTAAAATAAAGTTTTTACAGCCTTTCATTTTATCAAGCAATTCTACCGCAATCCACAGTTACCGGAACAAGGCTCACTGTTTAATCCAATCTGCGCGAAAATGTATCCTTTGTCTCCATACTCTTTTCTGGAAAGTTCATTTGCTTTCGCAATCAGCTCATAAAATACTTTCGACTGATTGTCTATATTGAGCAATGTCACTGCATCCTCTTTTGTCAGCATTTCTTCTGCATCTACTTTTGAAAGTATACTTGCTATATCTTTCATCAAAATACCTCCTTGTGTATTTCTATCCCACATATTGCTATAAACATAGTAGTATATTTCAAACAAAATCTATGGGAATTTTTTAAGATTTTCTGTAATTTTTCTACATCTTTATTGATTCATTCTGCAATCTTCCGCTCTTTCAACTAAAATGGAATCCCTCTCCGAAGCAGAACCTGTCGTAAAAACATTCCTGCAGCATTAAACCCAGCGGTACTATATCATCCGATGTAAATATTGCATCCACACCAAATCCTTTTTATGCTTCCTATAAATCCACTTATATTCTGAATCATCGTCAGGAGTTAGAATATAAATAGTACAAGCCAAAAGAGAAATCCCAAAATACACATAAGCATGGTACAATAGAGACATGCTGAAGGAGGATCTCATATGGCAATGCAACATGACAAACAATTTAAACTTGATGCAATCCGGTATTATCAAGATCATAAAGATCTCGGTGTACGTGGATGTGCAGAAAATCTTGGCATCGGATACAGCACACTAACAAAGTGGCTGAAAGACTTCCGTGAATCCGGTGATATTCCTGTTCGGGGTTCTGGTAATTGCGCATCCGATGAACAGAAGGAAATCGCCCGTCTCAGACGTGAATTACGTGATGCCCAAGATGCACTTGATGTATTAAAAAAAGCAATCAACATTCTGGGAAAATGACGGAAGCCATTTATCTCGAAGTGTCTGAGAAGACGGAAGCTGCCCAAAAGGCTGGACGCCGGTTTTCCGTCTCCGGAATGTTGAAATTTTTAGGTGTCTCACGTTCAGGATATCGTGCATGGCTCCACCGCGTGCCTTCTGATACAGAAAAACGCCGTGAATCTGTAAAAGCAAAAATACAGGATATATATGATGATTCCAAGCAGAACTACGGTGCTCCGAAAATCACTGTAGAACTTCGAAAAACTGGTGAAGTCATTTCGGAAAGAACCGTTGGTACATATATGCGCCAAATGGGAATTCGTGCTCAGTGGAGCAAACCATGGACGATCACCACAAAAGATTCCGATTTTAGCACTGAATTACAAAATATCCTTGATGAGCAATTTAATCCTGATCGTCCGAATGCAGTCTGGTGTTCGGATATTACCTACATCTGGACAATAGATGGATTTGTCTATCTGACCAGTGTTATGGATTTATTTTCCAGAAAAATCATAGCCTGGACGCTTTCAGAAACACTGGAAGTATCTTGCGTGATTGATACTATAAACAAAGCCAAAGCTCGCCGAAATATCGATCAACCATTCATTATCCATTCGGATCGTGGCAGCCAATATGTTGCAACAGGCACGCATCAAATCCACAAATCTGGATTACCTGAATAAACTGACCAAGCTGGATCTGCTTGTGATCGATGATTTCGGTCTTATGGATCTCGACCTTGATAAATGCCGGGCTCTCTTTGAAGTCCTTGACACCAGAGATGGAAGAAAATCAACTGTAGTCATCTCACAATTTCCAGTCAGCACATGGTTCGATATGTTTGCCGATAACACCTACGCCGATGCGTGTCTTATACGAATCACGGATAAGCACCATACGTATCGTCTGGAGATGAACGGTATAAATATGCGTGAAACAGAATGATGTAATCTAGCGGTACTTCGTACCGTTAAAAATGGAATAGCCGTTCCGCAGTAGCGGAACTGGCGTTCCGTTTAAGCGTAATTTGCAGTGTACGATGAACACGTCAAATATCAGAAATTATAAACCAAAAGATTTTGCTGAATTATTAGGGGGTTCGGTCAAAACGTTGCAGCGATGGGACCGGGAAGGAATTTTAAAAGCCAACCGTACTCCAACAGACAGACGCCATTACACTTATGATCAGTACCTTCAATTTAAAGGAATTCATACAGAGTGGAGAGTATTGGGGTCAGACCCTCTTATGATTTTCTTACAATGAATTTGCACTTTTTAAAAGGAAGAAAGCTGCTTATCACGGCCGGTGTGTATGAATCGGAAGTGGCGGAGAAGGTACAGGATACCTTTGAGAAGTATCGAGAAACACAGAGTTATAAAGAAGCCATCCTCTCAACCGCAAATACTCTTCAACTCTCCAAAGCCTCCGTTACCTCGTATCTGCCTTATCAGAAAGGTGTATACTTCCCAAGTACTGCTGATAAAGAAAAAATTAGTGTTGGAGCAGAGCGGCGGCGGAGATACAGAGCAGTAAGAAAACTGAGATCAGAGCCGACAGAGGAGCACCTGTGGGAGACGGTCTTGCTTTATTGTGGTGTGCAATTTAAAACCTATTCCGGCTTACCCTTTACCTATGAAATACGAAAGGGCAGAAGCGGCGAATATACAAAGGAATTGTGGATCGACCGCCGAGAGAAGAGTAAAAGCCTGGCGTGGAGTTCGGTGTTGCTGGCACTGAACAATATAAAAAAGGTAGGAGAAGTGGTAAACCGCCCGAAAGCTCTGGGCGATATCCGGGGAGTGACCTACATCTATGGGATGTTCTATCGGTTCGGATTGATCGATGTGCCGGATGAAGTGAAGGAGAAGATGGGGCATCCGAAAGACCGCAAAAAATAGGTTGCTATGTGCAAAAGTCTACGGTAAGATGTGCCGTAACTGAGGATGTGAATCTCAGTTGGGAAGGATGGTAGCATTATAGAAAAATTGAAGGAAATGCTGGAGGAGTATTTGAAGAAAACAGAGCCGGAGTATTACCCGCCAGTGGAGAATCTGCTGGATCTGATCTACGAACATTACACGGAGAATAATCCAGTAGAAAAAAACACAGTTGCCGGAAAAGCGGCAAAGGAAAAAGAAAAGGAACTGGAAGAGTGGCTGCGTGGCTTGGAAGGTATGGATAGGCTTGTAGATGATTATGTTGGCGATAAGATTCCTCTTTGGGAAAAGATTATGGACCGGCAGGGGACGGTGTGCTGCACATGGGAGAAGACCGCTTTTGAGGAAGGTCTGAAAGTCGGAATACGACTCATGATGGAAGTATATAGTTTGTGACGGAAATAAAATGAACTCCTGAAGTTCAAAAAAGCCCTCGCTTGTTACGGCGAGGGCGTGTGTTCTTATTATTCAGGCTTTTCAGCTTTTTTCTTCTTCGGTGCAATTTTGTGGCCTGAGTAAATTGCCATGCCCATGCAGACCAAAGAGCCACAAGCGAAATACTTGTGAGCCTGCATCAATTTCTTGCAGCCTGTGTAGAAGCATCCTGCCATACAGGCAAGTGCACCGAGTGACCAATATTTATGTGCTTTCATTTTGTATGTTCTCCTTATCTTCTTTCTGTATTTTGAGCAATTCCTCGATTTCCGTTTTACTCGCCGGCCGTACTGCCTTTTTATTATCGTGTGCTACCGCTCCGCAGTCTGGACAACGGTCAGGTAGTTCCTCGGCAGCAAGGACATTATCCTTTATCCCGGACACCGTTTCTGGCGATTTTTGC
>OGXQ01001900.1_pt1 | contig 15101 bp, 13 predicted proteins | sample 1576291 | NCBI WGS metagenome assembly OGXQ01 (sample SAMEA3541575, study PRJEB24748) | human gut metagenome | biome: human gut; feature: human-associated habitat; material: faeces | place: China | collected 2012 | reverse complement strand
GAAAGTCGGGGCTTTGTACGTAAAATAATGAAGGTGTGCATTTTGACACACCTTCTTTTATTTTATATCCATTACAATACTTATCTCCCTATTCTGATACTCATTTCTTCTTATAATAGGCGGTGATTGAATGATGGCAATAAAATAAAAGCGCAATTCAGATTGCTAATGAGTTGTGCTTTTATTATTTTTGTCTTTGGTATCTTAGTGTTAAACGAATAACTACATACGCACTATGAAACAGATATTATTTTTATTACTAATAACCCTATGTTCTTGCCATTCCACTACTTCTAAGAAAGGGCAAGAAAATGAAGCAGACAGCAGCCTGTTACAAGAAGAGTTGTATCCAGACAGTATTTTTAAATTTAAACCTATTCCAACGAAAGAAGAACAAGAACAACCATCGGAAACAACATCCTTTGTCCTGCAACCTGTTCCGCGTGATATTCCTACGGGAGAAGCCGTCAGCCCTACTTCACTTTCCATGCAGACAGAATACGATTATTATCCACTGTCAACTACAGAAGTGAAACTAACCGTTACCAATTATTCCCAACAAGAGTATATGTGTGGAAACGATTACAGCCTTACCTATTACAATAATGATAAACGACAATGGGAAACATTGCCAACCGACCCGATTATTGAAGATATAGCTTGGATATTAGACCCTGAATATCCTTCGGGAGAACAGACAATCAAGCTTTATACTTCCAAAGTTCCTAATCGTGCTGGCAAATATCGTATCTACAGAACTTTCAACAGAAACGCCCAAGTTGCTTATGCAGAGTTTGAATTAGTTGATGAAGCCGGAGCCAAACGGCTGAGAAAACAGATGGATGCCGCCTCTTGGAATGGCAAGACAATTTCATCACAGAATATTTATGGCTCTGGTATGCGCGGTGATTCAATCTTTGTGAATCTGATTAATAATTCCATTCATTTTCAAAAATTATTCAGAAAGGAGATGCTTAACTATTCTGCCATTAACTATGGAGCAGTACGCAAACCTTCCCCCTTTACACAAAGAGCATATACCGACACACTGCAAATAAGCATGAAAACCGAGAAACCTGTTTACCCGATTGGAACAGAAAGTGTAAATGTAATACTAACCAACAAGAACTTAAGCCAACAAAATTTATTCTTTGGCGAATATTATTTTGTAGCACGCAAACAGGGAGAACAATGGATACCATTACATGACAACAGTTTGGTGCACGACATTGGCATTATATTGAAACCTGACGGTGATTACCATTTCAAAGCCAAACTCTATCCATTGTTCAATGACAATACTTCCGGTCAATATCGGGTTTACAAGGAAGTGGAATTTAACGGTACAAATAAGAAGTGGTATATGGCAGCAGAATTCAAGATTGAATAAAAATAATAGCATAAAACCATTACTGTTTTTCAGACAGATTAATATCCTTACAAGTATCTGTCACGCCTATATACCTGTTATAAGAAAACAAAAGCCATACACAATAACAGATAAAACGAAGTATAACCTATTAGTTCTCAGCATGAAACTTTTAGTTTCGCTAAAGGAAACAAAAAATCCCAACTGGCAAAACATCTATTTTCCTTTCACTATCTTTATATTAAGATAGAATGCGGCTCAGCACAGTCAAGTTTGAAAACTGTGTTTTCACTTGCCTCTGCTCTCGCCTTTCACTATCTTTGCCGCATGAAAACGGAATTAAAGGAAAACGGAGGGCTCCCGGCACATATACTCTGGACGCTTGCTATCGTGGCAGGTGTCTCTGTAGCCAATCTGTACTATAACCAACCCTTGCTGAACGTAATACGCCACGAGCTGGGCGTGTCCGAGTTCAAAACCAACCTTATTGCCATGATAACGCAAGTGGGCTATGCTATCGGTTTGCTGTTCATCGTGCCATTGGGCGACCTCTACCAGCGGAAAAAGATTATCCTGACAAACTTTACCTTATTGATATTCTCGCTCATCGCCATAGGTGCGGCCCCCGACATCTACATCATATGGGGAGCTTCGCTCATCACCGGAATCTGCTCCATGATACCGCAGATCTTCGTGCCGATAGCTTCCCAGTTTTCCCGTCCGGAGAATAAAGGACGCAACGTAGGCATCGTCATATCCGGTCTGCTCACCGGCATACTCGCCTCGCGCGTCGTCAGCGGGTTTGTCGGCGAAGTGCTGGGTTGGCGCGAAATGTACTTCATTGCGGCAGGCATGATGATGCTGTGCGCCATTGCCGTGCTGAAAATACTGCCGGACATACAGCCTACATTCCAGGGAAAGTACGGCGATTTGATGAAATCCCTGTTCTCCCTTATCAAAGACTATCCGTCTTTGCGCATCTACTCCATACGCGCAGGCATTGCATTCGGCTCTTTCCTCGCGATGTGGTCGTGCCTCGCATTCAAAATGGGACAAGCCCCGTTCTATGCCGACAGTGATGTTATCGGCATTTTGGGACTATGCGGAATAGCAGGTGCATCTACCGCATCCCTCGTAGGGAAATATGTGAAAAAAGTAGGAATACGCAACTTCAACTTTATCGGCTGCGGTCTGATTCTACTGGCATGGGCATCGCTCTACTTCTGCGGCAACACCTATGCCGGCATCATTGCCGGCGTGCTACTGATAGATATCGGCATGCAGTGCATCCAGCTCAGTAACCAAACGAGCATTTTCGATATATGCCCTTCGGCATCCAACCGGGTAAACACTATTTTCATGACAACCTATTTCACCGGCGGTTCATTGGGGACCTTCCTCGCCGGCAGTTGCTGGCAGACCTGGGGCTGGGCAGGAGTAGCAGGCATAGGCACGGTGCTGACCCTGCTGTCTCTTCTGATTACCATCTGCCACAAAGAGCAACAGCATGCCCTATTCCCTTGATATTTTTTCATGGAAAACACAAAAAGAAATTTCAAATTGCTTTGATTTTCTCCATAATTATTATACATTTGTCGAATACAGATTTAATTAATAAACATTTATCTAAAATCATCTAATTATGGAAACACACAAGAAAATCACAGTGACAGGGGTTCTTTCCGAAGGTATCGGCTTAGGCATTAAAAATGCAGTATCCATGTTGGGAGCTACTGTTCTCTGGCTGCTCACCATTTGGATTCCTTACCTGAATGTAGGCACAACCATCGCTATGAACACCATTCCCATTGAATTGAGCAAAGGAAAGGTTATTTCCCCCTTATTCATCTTCGACGGGAAATACCGTAAGTACATGGGGGAATATTTCACCTTGATAGGTTTGATGTACCTTGCCATTATTCCCGCCTTGTTTTTCATGATTATACCGGGGATCATCATATCCATAGGCTGGTCGCTCGCAATCTACATCTTACTCGATAAAGGCGTGGCTCCGGGCGAAGCCATGATTCGAAGCAACAAAGCCACTTACGGTTACAAATGGACTATCTTCGGCGTATCATTCCTGTTGGGACTGGCTTTCTATGTCCTTATGATGATTATCTTCAACATAGCAAGCGGCGGATTTGCAATGCTCCTTCTCTTCATCATCGCCATTGTATACACTGTGGCAGCACTTGGATGTACCGCTGTCATTTACCGCAACCTGACGGCAGAAGCACAGCCGGAAGCAACGGAAACTGCGGCAGAAGTATAAACAGCTATTGAAAAACACACCCAAAAGCCCCTTTCGCTTTTAAGAGGATATGTCAAAACTAAAATTCGCTTACGATTTTTTAGGCACGGAATTACACAGAATTCACGGAAACACAAATTACACGGTAAACACAGATTTTCTTTATTCTTTTTTCGTGAAATCCGTGTAATTCCGTACCTAAAAGAAATCATTAAATGTATTTTGACACCCTCATACGGAACAGCGAAAGGGGCTATTGTCTGTCGATATTTCCTCTTCTTATCTCGATACCCGTCCCGATGTATTTCCATTCATCAGGCTTTCCACCTCATCCACCGTCACCAGATTGAAGTCTCCATAAACGGTATTTTTTAATGCGGAAGCGGCAAGAGCAAAATCCAATGCCTTCCGGTCATCATCCGGATAAGTGATCAGACCGTATATCATACCACCCACAAAAGCATCACCAGCGCCTACACGGTCTGTTTCATGTTCAATATCATAAATGCCTGTATGCTTCAAAGTGCCATCGGAATAAAGAACAGCAGCAAGCACGTTATGATTGGATGTTATGGAATTACGCAATTCCAGAAACACTTTTTGACAACGCGGGACAAGTCGCTCCACCTCTTGTCCGAACTTCTCGAAAGATGGCAAATCAGACTCAAAAGAAACATCGGCGGTATCAACAGCTCTAAATCCTACGGGCTGTATGCCGAGAATCTCCTGATACTCAGGTTCTGCGCCGAAAATGACATCGCTGTACTGCACCAACGGCTGCATCACTTCGGCAGCAGTACAACCGTAGTTCCAAAGTTTCTTGCGGAAATTCAAATCACACGAGATGGTAAGCCCCATACGGTCGGCTATTTCAAGCGCTTCCCGGCAAGCGTCGGCTCCCTCTTGCGAAAGGGCGGCAGCAATGCCCGACCAATGAAACCAGCCTGCATCGGCAAAAATGGTTTCCCAATCGATCATACCCGGACGAAGCGTGGCGAAAGAAGAACCCTCGCGGTCGTACACCACATTGGAGTTTCGGAAAGCTGCGCCGCATTCCAGATAATACAATCCCAAACGTTTACCGCCAAATACAATACCGTCCGTCCCCAGCCCGCTGGCACGAAGCGAATTGATACATGCACGCGACACGGCATTATCGGGCAGACGGGTAACAAATTCCGTAGGAATGCCGAAGTGCGCCAAAGACACTGCCACATTAGCCTCACTGCCACCATATGTAGCAATAAATTCATTAGTCTGCGAAAAGCGGCGGAAACCGGGCGTAGTAAGCCGTAGCATAACTTCACCGAAAGTAACGACTTTCTTATCGGTGGAAAGGGATTTCTTTTTCATAAGTCTTATATATTCAAAAGCATCAATGGGAAGTCAAATATACTATCAAAATTCCAAGTAAACGCAAAGAATTGATAATATTTATTGGCAGGAAAGGAAAATAGAAAGGTATTAGGCAGTTTTGTTGTATTTTTGTCACGTCATATTTACAGTAAGATTATCGCATGAGTACAACAAAGAAAATTCCTTCCCCTCTTGTATCCTTTCTCCCCATCGTCCTCTTAATAGGAATGCTGTTTGCCACCATCCGCACTTTCGGCAGTGACGCTTTGAGCGGCGGAAGCCAGATATCCCTGCTCACCACCACAGCCGTTTGCGTCTTTATAGGCGTAGCTTTCTACCGGATTCCCTGGAGAGATTACGAAATAGCAATTACCAACAATGTGGCGGGAGTGACTTCCGCCATTATCATACTGCTGATTATCGGTGCGCTGAGCGGCGTATGGATGATTAGCGGAGTAGTCCCTACTCTCATATACTACGGAATGCAGATTATACATCCGGACTTTTTCCTCACCTCTACCTGCGTTATCTGCGCATTGGTGTCCATCATGACGGGAAGTTCGTGGACCACCATCGCCACTATCGGCATCGCCCTCCTGGGAATAGGCAAGGCGCAAGGGTTTGAAGAGGGCTGGATTGCAGGTGCCATTATTTCGGGAGCGTATTTCGGCGATAAAGTATCGCCGCTGTCGGATACAACGGTACTTGCCGCATCCGTCACGGACACTCCGCTGTTCCGCCATATCCGCTACATGATGATTACCACCATTCCGTCGCTCGTCATTACGCTGGTTATCTTTACGGTAATGGGATTTGCCTGCGAAACCAGCGGTACAGAGCAGATAGCCGAGTTTACCGCATCGCTGAATGCCAGATTCCACATTACACCGTGGCTGCTGATTGTTCCGGTGGTTACGGGAATATTGATTGCACGCAAAGTACCCTCTATCATCACCCTGTTTCTATCCACGCTTCTGGCTGCAACTTTCGCTATTATATTTCAGCCCGAACTGCTGCACGAGATTTCCGGAAACAATGATTTGTTTGAAGGGACAATGATGAGCCTGTACGGCAGTACCAGCCTGCAAAGTGACAGTGCCATGCTGACTGAGCTGATTGCCACACGGGGCATGGCAGGAATGATGAACACGATATGGCTCATTATCTGCGCCATGTGTTTCGGTGGCGCAATGACGGCAAGCGGTATGCTGGGAAGCATCACTTCCGTATTCGTCCGGTTCATGAAGAATACGGTCAGTGTGGTAGCATCCACCGTCGGTTCGGGAATATTTCTCAATCTTGCCACAGCCGACCAATACATCAGCATCATCCTTACCGGAAACATGTTCAGCAACATTTATGAGAAGAAAGGATACGAAAGCCGCCTACTGAGCCGCACCACGGAAGATGCCGTTACCGTAACCTCGGCCCTCATCCCGTGGAACACGTGCGGAATGACTCAGGCCACCATTCTGAGCGTACCCACACTGACCTATCTCCCCTATTGTTTCTTCAACCTCATCAGCCCGCTGATGAGCATACTCGTTGCGGCAATCGGATATAAGATAGTGAGAAGGAAATAACTTCATAGCCCCGCCGCCAACTCCTTAAATCTCATAAAATTAAAAAAGAGAGTGAACAATCGCGGATGGGCATTGTTCTTGCAATAAACTTATAACGAACAATATAATTTAAACCTAAACAAAAATTAAGTATGAAAAAGTTTATTGCATTAGCAGCATTAGTATTGACGAGCATGGTGACAACCACCGTGTATGCACAAGAGAGTAACGCACAACGCCGTGCAGACCGCAAAGCCCAAAGAGACGCAGAGCGCGCACGCCTGAAAGCGGAACAGCAGGCAGCCGACGCGGTCTCCTACGATGATGCCGTAGCAGCGCTGAAAGCACAGAAGTTTGTATTGGAAGCCAATCAGGTAATGTTCCGCAACGGGCAGACGGCTTTCGTCACTTCCAACACAAACTTCGTATTGGTAAATCAGGCACGCGGTACGGTACAGGTGGCTTTCAACACGGTTTATCCCGGTCCTAACGGTATCGGCGGCGTAACAGTGGACGGGACGGTATCGGACATGAAAATGTCTACCGACAAACGCGGCAACATCAACTGCAATTTCAGCATCCAGGGTATCGGCATCTCCGCACAGATATTCCTTACGCTGACCAACGGCGGTAATAATGCAACCGTTACCATCAGCCCGAACTTCAACTCCAATACTATGACTTTAAGTGGCAGCCTGCTGCCGTTGAACCAATCGAATATCTTTAAGGGACGTTCCTGGTAGGCCTATTACAATATATATATTCCCAACTCCGCTGCAAGTCGCTTAAAAAGTGTACATTTGCAGCGGAGTTTTATATATTATATTCATCATGAGAGAATTTATCATCGCGGACAATCAAGATATAACCAAAGCAGGCATGATGTTTCTGTTGAGCAAACAGAAAGACATCGCCTTGCTGCTGGAAGCCGACAATAAAGCGGAGCTTATACAACAGCTACGGTTACATCCCGAAGCGGTGGTTATATTGGACTATACACTGTTTGACTTTACCGGCGCCGATGAACTGATTGTATTGCACGAACGCTTCAAAACAGCGGACTGGTTACTGTTTTCCGACGAACTGAGCGTCGGCTTTCTGCGACAAGTATTGTTCAGCAGCATGGCATTCGGAGTAGTGCTGAAGGACAATTCCAAAGAAGAGATACTCACAGCACTGCAATGCGCTTCACGTAAGGAACGCTTTATATGTAATCACGTCAGCAACTTATTACTCTCGGGAAATAACCAGTCGGCTGCTCCCCACCCCACTCTGCAAAACGCTTTGCTGACGCCTGCCGAAAGAAGTATTCTGAAAGAGATTGCATTAGGAAAAACGACCAAAGAAATAGCAGCCGAAAGAAACCTCAGTTTCCATACCGTGAACAGCCACCGGAAAAATATCTTCAGAAAACTGAATGTGAACAATGCCCACGAAGCTACGAAATATGCTATGAAAGCGGGTATTGTGGATTTGGTGGAGTACTATATCTGATTTCCCCGCTTCCGATACAAAGCTTGGCAGCCTCATCATATACAACGCCAAACTGGCCGGGAGCTATGCCCTGCAACTTCTCATCTGAAACAATACGATAGCCTGTTTCGTCCTGCCACAGCCTGCCGCCGATAAATCCGGGAGCATGGCGTATCTTGAACGTAACCGGAATCTCATCTTTAATGCCTTCCCACGGATTTTCCGTAATAAAATGAAAATCCTGCATACTGAACTCATGTCCGTATTGCAGTTCCGTATCATATCCGTGCGACACATAAATTACATTCTCGTCCGTATCTTTACGAACCACAAACCAAGGTCCGCCACTCAAGCCCAAGCCTTTACGCTGACCGATAGTATGAAACCAATAACCGCGATGCGTACCCAGTATCTTTCCCGTTTCCAACTCAACAATCCGGCCTTCCTTTTCTCCGAGGAAACGACGGACAAAGTCATTATAATTAATCCGTCCCAAGAAACAGATTCCTTGACTGTCTCGTCTTCGGGCACTGGGCAACTGAGCTTTCAAAGCAATATCGCGCACTTCCTGTTTCATCAGTCCGCCCAACGGGAACATCAGTTTGGACACTTGCAGGTAGTCTATCTGCGCAAGAAAGTCCGTCTGGTCTTTTACGGGGTCGAGGGCTGTTCCCAGCCAGGTCTTTCCATTCTGCAGAACGGTAGTAGCATAATGTCCGGTTGCCGTAAAGTCGAAGTGCCTGCCGACCTGCTGTTCAAAGCAACCGAATTTAATCAGCTTGTTGCACATCACATCCGGATTCGGAGTGAACCCGCGGCTAACTTTTTCAATAGCATAAGCGGCTACATTATCCCAGTACTCCCGATGTAAATCGACAACTTCCAGCGAAAGACCGTAACGGCGCGCTACGGCAGAAGCCATCTCCAGGTCTTCTTCTGCCGAACAGTCCATATACTCGGCATCATCCTTTCCTATCTTTATATAAAACAGAGAGGGACGGTGACCTTGCTCACAAAGGAGATGTACGACAACCGAACTGTCAACACCCCCGGATAATAAAACGGCAATATTCATATTAATAATGTATCTAACATTTCATCCGACGAACAAATGGTTTCATCGGACGAAATGCTCTTTTGTTCCGGACTTAAATTTTCTCCAACGCTTGGGACAAATCATCCAACAAGTCATCTATATGCTCCGTCCCTACTGAAAGGCGTACCGTTCCCGGCTTGATGCCCTGCTCTGCCAATTCCTGTTCATTCAATTGCGAATGGGTGGTAGTAGCGGGATGTATGACAAGCGACTTTACATCTGCCACATTTGCCAATAATGAGAATATCTGCAAGTTGTCAATAAATGTCTGAGCTTCCTTCTCTCCACCCCTTACCTCAAAGGTAAAGATGGAACCTGCTCCTTTCGGGAAATACTTCCGGTATAACGCATGGTCCGGATGATTTGGTAAAGACGGGTGGTTCACAGCCGCCACTTTAGGATGATTCTTCAAAAACTCCACCACTCTCAGCGCATTCTCCACATGGCGTTCCACACGCAAAGAGAGTGTTTCCAAACCCTGCAAAAGAACAAAGGCATTGAAAGGACTGATGGCAGCTCCGGTATCGCGCAACAAAACGGCACGGATACGGACAGCATATGCAGCCGCACCTGCCGCATCGGTAAAGCGCACGCCATGATAGCTCGGATCGGGTTCGGTCAGTTGCGGAAATTTACCGGAAGCCACCCAATCGAACTTGCCGCCATCTACAATAACACCGCCTAAAGAAGTACCATGCCCGCCAATAAATTTTGTGGCGGAATGTATCACAATATCAGCACCATGTTCGATAGGGCGAATCAGATAAGGAGTACCGAAGGTGTTGTCGATAATCAAAGGGATTTTATGACGATGAGCGATTTCGGCAACAGCACCAATATCAATAACATTGGAGTTAGGATTTCCCAATGTCTCGATAAACACGGCCTTTGTATTCTCCTGAATAGCTTTCTCGAAGTTGGATAAATCGCTCGGATCAACAAAGGTGGTCGTGACACCGTAAGCCGGTAATGTATGCGCCAGCAGATTGTATGTTCCGCCATAAATGGTTTTGGCGGCTACGATGTGGTCACCTGCACGCGTAATATTCTCGAAAGCATAGGTCACAGCCGCTGCACCGGAAGCAACCGCCAGCCCTGCAACACCGCCTTCAAGGGCGGCAACACGTTGCTCGAATACTCCTTGTGTGGGATTCGTTAGTCTGCCGTAGATGTTCCCCGGCTCTTGCAACGCAAAGCGGGCGGCTGCATGTGCCGAGTTGCGGAATACATACGAAGTAGTCTGATAAATAGGTACGGCACGCGCATCTGTAGCGGGATCGGGCTGTTCTTGTCCTGCATGAAGTTGCAGTGTCTCAAAATGTAAATTCTTTGTGTCCATTGTCAGTTGTATTTATGAGAGGATAGAAGCCTGTTTCCAATCCTCCCCGATTTATACTCGGATGTTGCAAAGATAGAGGGATAAAACCAAGCAAGCTATGACATACAATAGGGAATTTTATACCATATTTGTGGTAGATACAAGAAGTATTCGCTATTTTTGCGGACGAAAACCAAATGATATAGAGACTGATGAAGATAAGGAAGCTGTTATATTTTCCCTTACTGGGACTCCTTGCACTGACAAGCCTGTTTTCCTGCGGAGAAGACCGTTGGAAAGAATACTATCCGCTGACAGGGCGCGACCTGTGGATGGACAGCCTGATGCGGGAAGTCTACTTATGGTACGAGGATATTCCGGCTGCCAACAGTCTGAACTATTTTCAGGCTCCGGACGCTTTCTTAAAAAGTATCTTATCAAAAAACGATAAAGGTTTTTCCACCGTCGATTCAATAATGGATACGCCGTTGCCAAGTTATGGTTTTGACTACACATTATATAAAGTGGCTACCAGCGACACAACCTATACTGCCCTCGTATCATACGTGGCAAAGAACTCTCCCGCCGAGGATGCCGGACTGGAACGCGGCAACTGGATAATGCTTGTCGACGGCGACTCCATCACCAAAAAGACAGAAGAAAGGCTTATAGATGGCGGTGCACGAACATTGCGCATCGGAAAGTATGTGATAGTAAAAGAGGAGAACAACGGCGGCACAGAGGGGGATACGGAAAACGGAGAGAACGAAGAAGAAGAAGAAGAAGAAGATAAAGAGGTAGGAATCATACAGGAAACAGGAGATGTTGCACTCCCGGCAGTCCGTCCGGTAACGGAGAGCGCCATCTATGACACAAATTTTATACAACTGGAAGGCACTGATTACAAGATAGCCTATCTGGCATACAACTCTTTCACTGCCGGCACTGCGGAACAGAGTGAGAAGTACAACAATGAGTTACGTGCTTTCTCCCAAGAATGCAAGCAACGCGGCATTAATAATCTTGTACTCGACTTCCGCTATAATTCCGGTGGAGAAATGGAATGCGTGCAACTTCTCGCAGATATCCTTGTACCTGCCGATAAATTGGAAAGCCCTTTTGCTTTCTTGCAATATAATGATAAGCAAAGCGCCCAAAACCGTGACCTGATATTGGACTCCCAACTCTTGCAAGGCGGAGTCAATCTGAATCTGCCCATCGTTTATATCATCACAAGCGGAACCACTGCCGGTGCAGCGGAAATGCTTATTAACTGCCTGAAACCCTATATGAAGGTAGTGCTCATCGGACAGACAACCAAAGGAGAATACGTGGCTACGGAAACTTTCATCAATCCCAAATACCCCTGGGCGGTACGTCCGGTCGTATGCGAAGTATTCAACTCCAACGGAGAAGCGGACTATAGCGCAGGCTTTAAGCCGGATATCGCTATCAACGAAACATCCTACCTGCAATACTATCTGCCCTTAGGCGAGCCTGACGAAATTTTGCTCCATACAGCCCTGCAAGTCATAGCTGGAATTGTCGAATTGCCGACCCCAAAAACAGGCACTGCCATAGTCCGGAGTTTCACCACTCAAAAGAACCTGCGCAAGGGGTTGATTGTCAAATAGCAGAAACAATGAATTAAACAACGGAAATAATGAGAAAAATAGTCTTTGCATTGTCGGTTGTACTCACAGCAATGACAGCTTGTGAAGACAATCATGACTCTACCGTCAACGGAAACCGCTCTGCCGTACCCTTTTCCAAAATTCAATTATCGAAAAAAAGTGCCTATGAAGCGGGAGTACCTACAGTAACCACCACTCAAACCTACTCATACAGTCAGGGACAATTGACCGGATTCACTATCGTACAAAGTTATTCGGTTCAAGGCGAACCGATGTGCATTGAAAACGCAGCATCAGTAACTTATAGTGAACATCAGGCTGTAGTAACGGATAATTTCGGCAATGTGTCAGTCTATACCCTGGACGACAAAGGATACGCCACCTCATGTACACGACAGGAAAACGGTACGATCCGCACCTATACTTTCTCGTATTTCACCGCTCCGGAAGGTAAATATTACCTGAAAAACATAACCGAAAGCATCAATGACGGCGTATACGCATCCATCGACATAGACTACGGCAACTATCAGGCATTGCGCATCCTACAAAAGACAGATGCTTACGGGCAGGCATATACGGCTACCACTCCGGCAAATGACGGAATAAATAATTTATCAGGAGTTCCCTGCCTGTTTCTCGCCGAATTATATCCGCTTTCGCTACATACAGCCGCTCTATACGGGAAATTCCTGGGAGAGCCGTTTCCTATTTTAATAGACCGGATTATCCCCGATGGAAATAAAGAGGTCACCAATTATATCTTCTCTTTTGACAAACGCAATCTCATGACTTCCTGCAAAGAAGTCATAAATAGTTACGGCACGGATTATACCCGTACCGTAAGCTATGTAATTGAATAATCATCTGCTAAAGAATTTGCAGAAAAACAGAATGTGATAATCTATGGAATTATTCCAATACGTACCGGTATGACCGCCGGGACGTGTTATAAAATCGTGGTCTATCTTGCACTCCAGCAACCTTTTGTGCAGATTCCTGTTCACATCAAGGAAGAAATCGCTTTCACCGCAATCGACAATCAGAGCCAAATCACCGTTCTTCAGTTTATCAACCTGATTGATTACCGTATGACTATCCCATACCGCTTCATTGGCGGCAAGCTCGCCCAACTGCTTCTTCATTTCCCAGTTATCAGGAAACGGACGGATATCCACTCCGCCACTCATACTTCCCGCCGCACCGAATATGTCGCTGTGGCGGATGGCATTCCACAACGCACCGTGTCCACCCATACTCAAACCGCTGATGGCACGCGCACTCTTCTTGGGAATCGTAGCATAATGCTCATCCGTATACTTCACCAGTTCCGAAGAGATGAAAGTTTCATAACGATAAGCGGAATTCCGGGGACTGTCCCAATACCAACTGTTCTTACCATCGGGACATGCGAATATTACGCCTTTTTCATCGGCAATCCGAGGCAGCTCCGGCTTGACACCCATCCACGTACGTGCGTTGCCTCCATAACCGTGCAACAGATAGATTACCGGACAAGCTTGCGGATTTCCGGCAACGGCCTTATCCGGAAGGATATAAACCACCTTTACCTCCCTGTTCATCGAAGGACTTTTTACAAACACAGTGTCTACACGTGCGGCATGTACACTTAAAGCCAGCACTTGCAATAAGAATACGAACAGATAAAGTTTGTTTTTCATGCTATTTTGTTTAATCTTCTTAAGGAACGGCAATATTAATAATAAATATCCAAAAAACATTATCTTTGTACACAAACAATTTGTAATCCAAACATGGAATTTATCATTATTCTATTTCTACTTATCCTGAATGGCATCTTTGCCATGTACGAAATTGCATTAGTATCTTCAAGTAAAGCACGCTTAGAGACTCTTGTAAGTAAAGGAAACAAAAGTGCAAAAGGGGTTTTGAAACAACTGGAAGAGCCCGAAAAATTTCTATCTACCATTCAAATCGGCATTACGCTGATTGGTATCATATCAGGTGCATATGGCGGCGTAGCCATAGCCGATGATGTAACTCCGCTATTTGCCATGATTCCCGGCCTGGAATTGTATGCCAAAGACCTGGCAATGGTTACTACAGTAGCCGTTATCACCTATTTGTCGCTCATTATCGGAGAGCTGGTTCCAAAATCAATGGCACTGAACAATCCGGAACGCTATGCCACCCTGCTCAGTCCTTTTATGATTATCCTGACAAAAGTATCCTATCCGTTTGTCTGCCTCCTCAGTGCTTCAACCAAACTGACAAACAAGCTTATCGGCATGAAAGACGGGGAAGAACGGCAGATGACACAGGAAGAACTGAAAATGATTTTGCATCAAAGTTCCGAGCAGGGCGTTATCGACAAAGAAGAGACTGAAATGCTGCGTGATGTTTTCCGCTTCTCGGACAAACGTGCCAACGACCTGATGACGCATCGCACGGATGTAGTGGCACTTTATCTTAATAATACTGAAAAAGAAGTATTATCCACCATCGCGGAAAAACATTTCAGCAAATATTTGTTATTAGACAAGTCCATTGATAATGTGGTAGGAGTAATATCTGTTAAAGATATTATCCTGATGATAGGCAGTAAAAAGCTGTTTAACTTACGCGACGTTCCTCGGCGATGTCGTCGATATCCTGAAAGGCGAATTGCCGGAGTTTTGCGGGAATTTCCATCCAGAGTTCTTTGGGAACCGGTTCCGTGATTTTGAACCGTGTAAAACTACAGCTAGCACTGAGAATGCCCATGAGCGTGTCCTTGAATGAGGGTAACGAAAGAATGTATTTTTACGCTAAGGACGTATATTGTGGCAAGTGTATAAATAGCGCATAATGAAAATTATGTAAACTTTTGTTTACTTCCATATCATACAATATCATACAATCCACACCGCGCCAATCCCCCCACCCCAAAAAACATCCCTCCTCAAAGGAACAACCCCTAACTGACGGATAACGCCTTCAATACCGCCATGCCGCATAAAGCGGTCACCGCTGGAGTATCGCAACAGCTAAGCCAACCATCTTATCTCAATTTGTTCC
>OGXQ01001899.1_pt1 | contig 15103 bp, 16 predicted proteins | sample 1576291 | NCBI WGS metagenome assembly OGXQ01 (sample SAMEA3541575, study PRJEB24748) | human gut metagenome | biome: human gut; feature: human-associated habitat; material: faeces | place: China | collected 2012 | reverse complement strand
CACATCGAACCCGACCGCGTTACTCGTCTTTCTGGAAGGCTTCCGCCTGTTTGCAGAGCGCGATAAATTTTTCGATCTCTGCTTCGCTTTTCCCGGCAAAGAAGTCCACGACTGTTTTCGAGACTGTCTGATTTACCATTTCCGGGAAGATGGCGGCGTCCACGCTGATATTCAGTTCTTTGGCGACAAGGACCACCGTTTCAAATTTCGGATTACTTTGGCAGGTCTCCAAATCTATGATCGTGCGGGGGTTCATACCGAGGCGTTCAGCTAACTGCTTCTGCGTCAGATGCTGGCGCTTCCGTTCTGACCGCACCTTCCATGCAAATAGATCCAGCGGATTGTTCACTACACATCACCTCTACATCATTGTAGGGTGTACTTCCGCTCATATAAATAACCATAAAACTCATATAGAGTGAGTTATAACTCATATTTCGGAGTAAAGGGGGATATGGATGAGAGCGCCAACACAAAGGAGGTCAAAATAAGGCGGGGTTTACCGTTTGTACGGCGGACGCCCATGCCACTACGAAAAATATTCCAATAACGCAGCAGCGAGCCATGCTCATGAAGGTGAGTTATGGCTCGCTTTTTATATACTGTGGCTCATATCTCACAAAACCCGTTTCTTTGAGCGCCTGGGCGTGGGCTGCCGCTCCCCGCCCCGTTTCGTTCCGGCCTGTCAACCTGAACGAAACGAAAGGAACCGATTATGAGCGGCAAAAAATTTTTTAATATAAATGCGGGAAACCAGCCAAACAGCGGCATTGCCATAACAGTAGTGGGCGAAAGGGGAAGAAAAGAACTGCCTCCCGGCACGAAGGGAGGTGAGAACATGAAACCTGATCGCCACGCCGAACACAAGCAGCATGCCTTTGACAGCTTTTGCAAAAAGGTCTTGAAGTGCGAAGCCTTCAACGGCTATCGAGAGATCAGCCGCAGGAAGAAGCACAGCATCCCTTTCAGCGAACTGCCGGAGGACGCAATGGAACAGCTTGCGGCCTATGACCGTTATCCCTGGGAGTACAACACCTTCATTCTTGGCGGTGATGTGATCCTGATTGAAAGCGATCTACTGGCGGATGCGCTGAACGCCTTGCCTCAGGAAAACCGGGATATCCTTCTGATGTACTGGTTCCTGGAAATGGCGGACCGTGAGATCGCGGAGCGTATGAACCTGGCCCGCAGGACGATCAACAACCGCAGGCTGAAATCCTATCGGCTGCTGAAAGAGCTGATGGGAGGTGATACGGATGCGTGACACCGCGCTTCTTCCTTACCCGGTCATTACCGCCGCTGTCCAGGGAGACCCTGACGCGGTAAACCGTGTGATTGGCCACTACTCCGGCTACATAGCGGCGCTTTCCACAAGGACAAGCTATGATTTTCAGGGCTGTCCTCATTCTCAGGTGGACGATGATCTGCGCCGTAGGCTGGAAACGAAGCTGATTATTGCGATTCTGGATTTTGACCTGACCTGATCCAGATGACCGCCGTGCGTTCCCCTTTCCGCATGGTGTGTTTCGCACCTTGACAAAGAAAGCCCGTTGGGAGGCCAGCGCCGCAGTATAAGGCAAACGGATACATTCCTGTTTGTGCCGAGCCATACGGTCGGTGCGCCATGACCTCCATTCGGAGAGAGCGAGAAACACCAGACCGCAAAGCAAGCGTGGCGGCTTGCGGGCGATGACGCACGGGCAGGGTCAAAGATACTCGCGCATTGAACGCCCAAAAAGCATTGTGCGCCGCACCCATCAGCATGGGCCGGGGTTAGACTCCCGTGGAGCTGTGCCAGCAGCCGTCCGTTTTGCCTCTTTCATTGCTATCTTTATGCTTTATGAAAGGGGATTTTATCATGCAAGATAAAGCTACAAATCCCGGCAAGATCAACAGGCCAGAGAAAAATCCTCTGGATGCAAAAACGACCTATCACATTGGCAATCGATCGTTCGTTGTTGAGCCGGTTTTCAAAAAAGAAAGCCCGGATACCCTGGGCAGCGTTCTCCTTCGCCTGATGAAGTCCGAGAGTGAAAAGCTGTAAATAGCTTTCAAACCCGGCTGACAGAGGCAGCAAATGGCGGTATAATGTGTTCGTACAAGTATATTTGCTATTCGACTGCCTTGACGGAAGGAGGACTTATGAAACAGTCGAATAACAAAAAATCCCGTGACGTGACTGCCTTTCTTTATGAAAGACTTTCCCGTGACGATAATCTTGAAGGCGAAAGCTACAGCATCGGCAATCAAAAGAAGCTACTTGCCAAAGTCGCAAAGGAAAAAGGCTACACAAATCTGGTTCATTTCCTGGATGATGGCATTTCCGGCGTGACGATGGATCGCCCCGGCTTCGTGGAAATGATCCGCCAGTTGGAACAGGGAAAAGCCGCCGCTGTCTTTGTCAAAGACCTTTCCCGCCTGGGGCGCAACTACATTGAGGTTGGACGGCTGACGGAGGAATTTTTCCCGGATCACGATATCCGTCTGGTAGCCGTTTCGGATAACATCGACACGGCGGAGGGCGAAAATGAGCTTGCCCCGATCCGCAACCTGTTTAACGAGTGGTACGCCCGCGATATCAGCAAAAAGCGGCGCATCAGCAACAAGATCAAGGGCAATGCCGGTGAGCCGATGGGGCAGCCGCCCTACGGTTACATCAAGGACCCGAATGATCCGAAGCATTGGATCGTGGATGACGAGGCAGCCCAGGTTGTGCGCCGCGTTTACAGCATGACTTTGGAGGGGTTCGGAACAGAGCAGATTGCCGCCCAGCTTGAAAAGGATGGTGTCCTGACCCCGCGGGCCTACTGGCTCACGAAGGGCATCAAACGCCCCGGCAAGGGCAAACAGCAGCCTCCTACCAAGTGGAACAGCTCCACAATAACCAAAATTCTCTCCCTGCAGGAATACTGTGGTGACATTCTCAATTTCAAAACTTATTCCAAATCCTACAAGAATAAGAAGCGAATCGACAATGACCGTGAGAATTGGGTGGTGTTCCAGAACGTCCATGAGGCGATCATCGAGCGTGCTGTGTATGAGCAGGTGCAGCAGAAGCGGGGCAAAATCCGCAAGCGCTGCACCAACAACGGAGAACACAATATGTTTTCCGGCCTGTTGGTCTGCGCCGACTGCGGCAGCAACCTTCACTTTCACTTCAATCAGGGCAATCCGGAGATCAAGTATTTCAACTGCTCCAACTACAAGGGCAACCGCGGCACCTGCACCTCTACTCACTATGTCCGTGTGGACTTCCTGGAGGAAGTGGTGCTGGGAGAGATACGGCGCTTAACGAAATTCGCCAGCCTCTATGAGGATGAGTTTGTAAAAGCGGTGATCGGTCATTCTCAGCAGGCGGAACAGACAGACCGCAAGCTGAAGGAAAAAGAGTTGAAAACGCTCCTTGCCCGTGACGAAGAATTGGACGGCCTCTTTGAGCGCATCTATGAGGACAATGTTTCCGGCAAGCTCTCCGATGACCGCTTCGCAAAAATGTCCCGGCGGTATGAGGACGAGCAAAAGGAGCTGTCGGAGAAAATAAAAAAGCTCCGCTCCGAGATAGAGAAGCAGAGCAGCCGTTCCATGACAACGGATATGTTTATCGGTCTTGTTCGCAAGTACACCAGAGCGAGGAAACTGACGCCCCGGATGCTGAACGAACTGGTTGAGAAGATCGAAGTATTCAATGCGGAGAAGATCGACGGCGTATGGGAGCAGCGGCTTCGCATCCACTATAACTGCGTCGGAACGATTGAGATTCCAACGGTGCTGCCCCTGCCGATCCCGGAAGTGTCCATAAATACAAGAAAAGGCGTAGTCGTCAACTACGCCCCCTGTGAACTCGCTGTATAAAAAGCGAGTGTTCTTACAGTCTTTCAAATGCTATAAGAACACTCGCCATGGTCGGAGTGTAATTATAGGATTTCAGAAAACACAGATATATCAACGGTTTTCTGGCAGTCGGCAAGAGGTATTTATTCTAAAATCGAATTTTACCAGATACTCGATAATACTCTTCTACATCAGATGAATAATATCGCCAATCAAAAGATATGTGTGTATTAAATATCTCGAAGCTTCATCTTTTGTAATGTCAGTATGAGTCCCCTTGCAAACAGCGTTGTTTATCGCGTCAAGCCTTTCACCTATACTTTGCAAATCTGCACCAACAACTGATGAGTATGTTTTGCTATCGGATTTACCAGCGATAAACTGTATGAGGCGATTTATATATTGATCTTTTCCAATTTTTATTGTCTTCCCATTTTTAAGTGTGATTGGATCATCGCTCGGTGGATATATACTATCCGCAAAATCATTTAGGATTCGCCTACATGAGTGAATTGCATTGGCCCAATCCTCTGGATTATCAGAGTCCATATTTTCATATACGGAGATAAATTTTCTGATTGAATCTGGACATAGTTCCATTAGTTTTTCATTTGTAGAAATCCGGGACTCTGTAAAAATGTCCTCCATAATATTTCCATATTGAAGACGGCTATATATATTTAATACATAGTCATACAACTTTCCGCTAATTTTTCCAATCCATTTGGTCTGTGATGCAATGTCATTTGCAATAGCCAGGCGTTCTTGTCCGCCTTTTGTATGAGCAATAGCGAGTGGAGTAATATCTCCCGAATATGAGGTCGGATCATGTGCCGCTTGAATTCTCATTTTACCAGTTTCAATATTCTGTTCTAATTGTGAAACTAATGTCAGGTTTGCATATTCAGTTCGCTTCTTGTCTTCCTTTTTGAAATAACGCCTTCCGGCAATCTTAGAGATACGCCAAGCATCTGCTGTCATATTTCCATCATCATCTTCAGGATAACCTGATGATTCAAAGCTAAATAATAGAACCCCATCAGTATCATTCATTAGGCGGCATAACCGCAGCCCTTTTAAGATGATATTCGTTAGTGGAATTTCAGAGAGTTCAATGTTTTTCAAAATTTCGGCAGAAAGATTCGTACATTCTTTTAATCTATCGCTATTCATTACAATCTCCCACTTTTTCAGTTTCAAATCTATAGGAGAATTATAACATACAGTAGAAAATGTGTCGACATAAATTTGTTTAAAACGCCGCCCAGCAGGACAACGGGCGGCGTTTTCATATATAAAACCATGAAGGGAGGTCACTTCCACCCGGCCAGTCTGCGGACTGGCTTTTTTCATGCCACAAAAAGGAGGTTTGCAAATGGCAGATGATAAGAAAAACATTCCCGAGGCAGCCCCGCCCACCGAGGCTCCCGCTCCTGCGGTAGAAAATGCCGTCGTGCCGGAGCAGCCCGCTCCCGAGCCTGCGCTGACCGACGCAGAGGCGGTCGCGCTGGAACACGAGGGGCAAGCGGCGCTCTTTGAAATGGGCGAGGCCGTACCTGATCCCGCCAACGCTGTTACCCACGCCGAGGCGGAGGAGCCTGCCGCTCCCGAAGTCCCCAAGGCTGAAAAGGAACAGGAACTGCCGCCCGTTCCCGGCAAGGATGCTCCCGCCCCGGCACATTCCGGCAAGGTGTTGGATTTTGCCGCTGCCCGTGACGAGGCGGTCAAGGAGGAGAAAAAGGTAGCCAGGCAGAAGCCGCCCACCGAAAAGGACAAGACCGCCAAACCCGGCAGAGGCCGACCGTCCAAGGATGGCAAGGCCGCTCCTGATAAGGCAAAGCCACCCAAACCTCGGGACAAAAAGTCCCAAAGCAAGCCCGCCCCGGAGAAGCCTGCCGTGGATAAGGGCGGCGCTCCCGCTGGTGCGGAGGTCACGCCGGAGCCGTCTGTGCCCCGTGACGCCACCCGCGCCGAAAAAGAGGAGATCGTCTATCTCAACCTGTCTGACCTGCACCCGTTCAAAAATCACCCCTTTGGTGTCCGGGACGATGCGGAGATGCAGGGGCTTGTGGAGTCGGTCAAGGCGGCAGGCGTCAACCAGCCCGCACTGGTGCGTCCCCGTGAGGATGGCGGCTATGAGATCATCGCAGGCCACCGCCGCCAGCGGGCAAGCGAGCTTGCCGGATTTGCGAATATGCCTTGTATCGTCCGCAACATGACGGACGATGAAGCCATCCTCGCCATGACGGATGACAACCTCCGTCACCGTGAGCGCATTTTGCCCACGGAAAAGGCGCAGTCGCTCAAAATGCAGGTGGAGGCCATCAAGCACCAAGGCTCCCGCCCCGGCGAGGAGGACAAGGACGCTGGAAAACGCTCCACGCAGGTCGTGGGAGATCGTAACGGCATGAACTACAAGCAGGTGCAGCGGTATATCCGCCTGACCGAGCTTGTGCCAGACTTACAGGCAATGGTAGACGAGAAAAAGCTGGCATTTACCCCGGCGGTAGAGATCTCATTCATCCGTCCGAAGCATCAGAAATATATCGCCGTATCCATCGAGGGGCAGCAGTCCTCGCCCTCGCTGTCGCAGGCACAGAAAATGCGGGAGCTGGACAAGGGAGGCAAGCTCAACGGCGATGTGATCGACGGTATTCTGTCACAGGAGAAAAAGGAGGTAGACAAGGTGATCATCAATAGTGCGGAACTGGAAAAGTATTTCGGCAAGGACAAGTCCCCGAGGGAAATGAAAGACAAGATCATTTCTCTGCTGGATGACTGGAAGGCCAAGCAACCGCCCGAGCTGGGCAAGCCCGAGAAGAAAACGGATCTTGAAAAGTGACCTTGGGACTTTTTGTCCCGAGGTCTTTCGTTTCCCCGGATGGCTCTTGTGGTTATATCCCCCGTCGCCGCCCGTATTCCAGCATGGCCGGGAACGGGCTGTCAAGGGTGCATCGCACCGCCGTTTTCGGCGGCCAGCCCTTGACCGCCTGTCCCGGCTATGCTTTTTCTCCGGCAAGCGGCGGGGGTATATCCTCCAGAGCCGCCACCTTTCCCAAGAATGGGAAAGGGCGTGGGGTTTGGGCTGACCCACCACATTATAGAATTGGAGGTTTTCAAGATGAAACGACCCCTCGCATACATTACCGCCGCATGGTGCGGCAGCGATCACGAAAACACGAAGCTGGCGGCGCAGTATTGCCGCACGGTGTATGAGGCGGGCTTTTCGCCTATCTGCCCGACGCTCTATCAGCCCCTTTTCCTCAATGACGCCGTTCCAGAGGAACATAAGAGCGGTATCGACATGGGGCGCGACCTGCTCCGCCGTTCTCATGTGCTGGTGGTGTGCGGTCATACCGTCACCGAGGCCATGAAAAATGACATCGCCGTTGCCCAGCGGCTCGGGATCACCGCCACCACCCTTGAGGGCATATTGACCGTCAAGGGACAGGGACGCAGATAAGATGACGGCGCTCCGGCTGGGGAGCCTGTTTGACGGGATCGGCGTATTCCCGCTGGCGGCGGTGCGCTGCGGCATTGAGCCAATATGGGCAAGCGAGATTGAAAAAGCCCCTATCTCCATCACGAAACGCCACTTTCCCGATATGGCGCATTTGGGGGATGTGACGAAGCTGGACGGGCGGGATCTCCCGCCCGTCCATATCATCACCTTTGGCTCACCATGTCAAAATCTTTCGCAGATCGGCAACCGCAAGGGGCTTGCGGGAGAAAAGTCCAGCCTGTTCTTTCAAGCCATCCGCATTATCCGTGAAATGAGGGAGGCGACAAATGGTCTATTTCCAGCAATCGCTGTTTGGGAAAACGTCATGGGAGCGTTTTCATCAAATGACCGGATGGATTTTAGAGCCGTCCTATCCGCTTTCACAGACACCGATGTTTCAATGCCTGCTTCTGGAAGATGGGCAGGAGCCGGAATGGTGCGAGGGCGAACGCCTGACCTCTGCTGGCGGCTCATGGACGCCCAGCATTGGGCAAGCCCCCGGCTGGCACGACGGCAGCGCATCTTTCTTGTGGCAGACTTTGGAGGACGGCGTTCCCACGAAATACTTTTTAAGCCCCGCACAATGCAGTCACTTCCTGCACTTGGCGGAGATCGCGGGCTGCCCGCCGCCTGCGGAGATCGAGGCTCTTTTATTGAAGCAGGGCGGCGTGTACCGATCACCCGACCCTTTCAATGCTTCCGTATGCGGGCGTCCGCCAAGGAGCGGACGGAAACAGCGTTCCGAAACAGCTTCGGATTGCCAACTGATCCTTTTCCCACTCTGTTAGCGGGCGGTATTTCGCCCTTTGCCTTTTGGTACGAGGACGATCCCGCCGGGGGCTGCGTCCGCTTTCCCACGGAAACGGAATGTGAGCGGCTCATGGGGCTGCCGGAGGGCTGGACAAGGTATGGCGCAGATGGTGCGGAAATTCTATCCTCCCACCGTTACCGGGCATTGGGAAATGCCATCGCGCTGCCCTGTGCCGAATACATCATGGCGGGGATCGCGGAGGCGCTGACAAAAGGAGGTGCAAATGACGGTATTTGAAGCCTACATCACCAACCTCGGCAAATACGCCGAGGGGCAGCTTGTGGGCGAAACGCTGAAATTTCCGGCCACCACGGAGGAGGTGCAATCGCTTCTAAAGAACATCGGCGTGGACGGCGTGCGGTATGAGGAATTTTTCATCACCGCCTTTGACGGCGATGTGATGGGCTTATACGATTATCTCACCGAGTATGAAAACTTGGACGAGCTGAACCATCTGGCACATCTCATTTCCGAGCTGGACAGCGACGAGATCGAAACGCTGGAGGCCGCGCTCAACAAGGGCGACCATACTTCCAGCGTGGCGGACATCATCAACCTTGTTCACAATCTGGACTGCTATTCCCTCCACCCCGGCGTGACCGACGATGAAACGCTGGGGCGCATCTATGTGGAGGACATGGAGCTGTTGGATGTGCCGGATAATGTGCTGCCCTACTTCGATTTTGAAGCCTACGGGCGGGATATGCGGATCAACGAGGGCGGCCACTTCGCCCCCACGGGCTATCTGACCCGCAGCGGCGATTTCAAGGAGGTGTACCACGGCATCGAGGACATTCCCGCCGAACACCGCATTTTTGCGTACCCCAAGTTGAATATCCGGGAGCAGATGGCGGCCTACAAGGAGGTCATAGACCGTTCGTCTTTGGAGGGCGAACGCCTGCACCCGAGAAAGGAGCATAATGACCGCTGACCTTGGGACATTTTGTCCCAAGGTCATATTTCTATCAGAGAGGAGGCGATGACGGCTGGTAGACGAGGATATTTCCCGGCGCACAATTGCCGTATCGGTGAAGGCGTCGAAGCTGACCGCCCGGGGGCTTGCCTATGTTGTCCGGGCGGTGGGGCGCAAAATCGCCAAGGCACACCGAGCAAAGCAGACGCCCCACGGCAAGCAGACCGTGAAAAAGCTCATGGCGCATGGCACATCCACCAACAGCCTTGAACTGTCCGGGGATACAAAGCTCTTTGACCGGGTAGCCCGGAAATGGAATGTGGACTACGCCTTTTATCAGACTGAACCGGGGAAATACCTGCTGTTCTTCAAATCCGGGCAGGCGGACGCTATGACCGCCTGCTTTTCGGAATACTCCCGCAAGGTGCTGGACAAGGCTAAGTCTTGCCAGCCCACGATCCCCGAACAGATGAAGCAGGCGGAACAGCAGCTTGCCAAGGAAAAGCCTCAGAAAGAACACATTAAGGAGGCCGTGCATGGTGACAGATAAGCTCCGTAAATATGTGCTGCCCAACATTCCCTATGTGCTCATCGGCTGGGTGTTCCTCAAGCTGGGGACGGCCTACCGTCTGGCGGCGGGCGGCGATTTTGCCCATAAGCTGCTGGGACTGGGACAGGCCGTCGGCGCGGCCTTTGCCGACTTTGCCCCCGGCCTTGCTCCCTTTGACTGGCTGGTGGGCATTGTGGGGGCGGTGGCGTTTCGTCTGCTGATCTACTTCAAAAGCAAGAACGCCAAGAAATACCGGCGTGATGAAGAGTACGGTTCAGCCCGTTGGGGATCTGAAAAAGATATACGCCCTTTTGTCGATCCCAAGTTTGAAAACAATATGATCTTGACCGCCACAGAACAGCTCACCATGAATACCCGTCCCAAAAATCCCGCCAACGCCCGCAACCTTAATTTCTGCGGGATCGGCTCGTCCGGCTCCGGCAAAACCCGCTTTTGGCTCACGCCGCAGCTCCTGCAAGCTCATTCTTCCTATGTGGTGGTAGACCCCAAAGGCGGTGTGCTGGGGCAGGTCGGCTCATTTTTGCAAAAACGGGGCTACAAAATTAAGGTGTTCAACAGCATTGATTTTTCAAAATCCATGCACTATAACCCGCTGGCGTACATCAAGACCGAGGCTGACATTCTAAAGTTTGTCAACGCTCTCATTTCCAACACCAAGGGCGAGGGCAAGGAGGGCGACCCGTTCTGGACGAAGGCGGAAACGCTTTTGTATTGCGCTCTGCTGGGCTACATCATTTTTGAGGGAGCCGAGGAGGATCGCAACATGAATACGCTGGTGGACATGATCTCCGGCATGGAGGTCAAGGAGGATGACGAGGACTTTCTCAACGCCGTGGACTATATGTTCAAGGGGCTGGAGCAGCGCAAGCCGAATTGCTTTGCGGTGAAGCAGTATAAAAAATACAAGCTCAGCAGCGGCAAGACAGCAAAAAGCATTTTAATTTCCTGCGGTGCTCGGCTTGCGCCCTTTGACATTCCCCAGCTTCGGGAGATCATGTCTTATGACGAACTGGAGCTTGACCGCATGGGAGATCGGCGGACGGCCACATTCTTCTGCATCAGCGATACAGACAGCACCTACAATTTCCTTGTGGCGCTGGCGTTCTCGCAGATGTTCAACCTCCTGTGCGAACGGGCGGACAGTGTTCACGGTGGGCGGCTGCCCCATCATGTGCGGGTACTGTGGGACGAGGCGGCCAACACCGGGCAGGTGCCAAACTTGGAAAAGCTGGTGGCGGTCATCCGTTCCCGTGAGATCAGCCTGTGCCTGCTGTATCAGCAGCTTGCCCAATGCAAGGCCATCTACGATAAGAACGCAGAAACCATCCTCGGCAACATGGACAGCGTTCTGTTCCTCGGTGGCCGTGAGGCCAGCACCATCAAAGAGATTTCCGAGAACTGGCTGGGCAAGGCAACCATCTCGATGCAGACTGAGGGACGCTCCCGTGGACAGTCCGAAAGTTACAGCCAGAACACCCAGCGGCTCGGGCGGGAGCTGATGACCCCAAGTGAACTTGCCACCATGCCCGGAGATCGGTGCATTTTGCAGCTCCGAGGGCTGCCGCCATTCTATTCCAAGAAGTACGATTTGAAACAGCACCCCAATTATCGCTTTACGGCGGAGGCCGATAAAGTGAAAAACGCCTTTGACCTCGACAGGCTCATTGACCGCCGCAGGCGGCCGGGCATGAACGAGGAATGTGAGGTGTACGAAGTGTCCGTGCCGGACGAGGCGATCACAGACGAGGACGAGGACATCCTCAACTATGACGACCTCGACGACCCGGACGCTTTTGTATAAAACTTTGGGACATTTCGTCCCGAAGTAACAGGCTGCCGCCCGCAAGGGCGGCTTTTTTCATGGCCGGGTATATCCCGGAGAATAGGAGGCTATATGCAGTTTTTCGCTTCTGCCATCACCACTTTGCAGACCCTTGTGATTGCCCTCGGTGCTGGCCTCGGCGTGTGGGGCGTGGTCAATCTGCTGGAGGGCTATGGCTCGGACAACCCCGGCGCTAATGCTCATGGTTGGTAAAGAAGCAACAATAAATTAGATATGACAGTACCCCTGCTATTCCGTATAATTTGGGGAACACTCCATGTTTCTGCATTTACAGAAATTGAAAATCAAACACGGTCACGCTATAATATATTTTGTTGATGTTATCTTCAAATATTTTTTGTAACAAAATGTTACTTGCCTACTCTTATTGCTGAAAGGAGGTGTGCATAATTGAATACCCCTAATTTTAGTGACATATATACCTTATATTTTGAAGATGTATATAAATATCTGTTAGCTCTTTGCCACGATGAAGAACTTGCAGAAGAATTAGCGCAAGATACTTTTTTTAAGGCTATGAAAAGCTATGAGAACTTTCGAGGTGACTGTAAAATAACGACTTGGCTGTGCCAAATTGCGAAGCATTCATTTTTCTTGTATGAGAAGCACAGGAAAAGAAATATCGACCTTAATTCTGTAGAGAATGAAATAGTTGATACTAATTCCATAGAGATTTTGTTAGGACAAAGAGAGCAGGCGTTTGGAATACATAAACTGCTACACAATTTACCAGAGCCATATAAGGAAGTCTTTTCTTTACGGGTGTTAGGAGAATTAAGTTATCAGGATATAGCAAAACTTTTTGGTAAAACAGAAAGTTGGGCAAGAGTAACCTTTCATAGAGCTAAATTAAAAATCATTGAACAAGTAAAGGAGGAAAGTTATGAGTAAAATTTCATGCGACATCATTCAAGATATGTTGCCGCTGTATTATGATGAAGTTTGTTCAGCAGACAGCAGAAAAATGATTGAGGAGCATTTGCAGGAATGTGAAAAGTGTTCCAATATTTTTCAGAAGCTAAAAACAGAATGTGTGGTTGATACAAAGGAAAATGCTGAAAGCATACAAAGCAGTGTCATGGGGAAGATGGCACATTCATGGAAACGTTCACTATTAAGGTCATTTATCATAGGAATTGTAATAACGACTATCGTCCTTACAGCGATATTTGGAACATATTATGCCTTGTTTATAAGACAAAATAGCATGGTAAGCCCAGAGCAAATTTCAATCTCGGCATATTCACTGACCGATGAACAGATTACTTTTAGATTAGAACTACTTGACGGATACTGTGGAGGAACAATTAAGACTTACACAGACGAAAATAGAAACTTGTATATTTCTGTATTAAGAACGGTTATCAAAGAAGAATTATCCGATGGAGAAACCGAAATAATGAATTATGGGTTTAACCATGAAAAAAAGGACTACATTGCTGTATATTATGGTACACCTAATAATTGTGAGCTTATTTGGAAGAAAGGCGATTTATTACCTACTGCACCAAAAGATATTTTCGAGTAAAGCTGCATAAAATTTGAGGGTAGCTATCTTTGTGTGAGGTAGCTACTCTTTATACTTTAGAGCTTAAAAAACTGCAAATCATGTGTAACATTCTGTGATGGTGCTGCTCTTATGGGTGAAAGGAGGAAAACACTATACTATACTTATCAACTTGCAAAAAGAAGGGATTTAATATTATGATGAAACAGAAAAAAATAATTGTTCCTATTCTCACTCTTGCCGTAATGCTTTTGATGGTTGGTGGCGTATATGCTGTTTTTTCTTCAACTCAACCTGAAAAAAGCAAAGCTGAAAATGTTCGGGATACCACTGACCAAGACTATGAAAAAGGGCTTACGGAAGAACAAAAGGCATTTAATGAACTAATCAACAAACAGATTTACGAAGAAACTGCTAATAACTTAGAACAGTATGAGCAATACGGTTTAACCTATAATTCTGACGAAAACCAGCTGTTTTTTAATGGTAAGTCAGTCTGCTATTTTGCTGATAACCGGGCTACCGATGGAACTTTTGAAGGAACTGAGGTACACTCTGCAAACGGTGATATTGGCATTATTACAGAAAGAGATAGAAATGGAAATATAACTGGTCTAAAACAGATGGAAATCCCAGAATTAACAGATTTTCTTGAAAAGTCGTGGAAAGAAAAATAATTTCTTTAGGTAAGTGATTAAAACACAAATAGCAAACCCAGCCGGAGCAGTCAACGGTCAAGATGAACGGGCTAAAGCCCGCCGTTGACAGCCCCGCCCGGTTTCGCAAATGGGTAATCAAGGGGCGACAGCAAAAAGTGCTGCCGCCCTTTGTCATCATAAAAAGCAACTATCAACCAGCCACAACTCTTTGCGGAGGGAAGGGGGGATTTCCTATGACTTGCACAGAAGAATACAAAGAGCATATCGAGTACACATTCCACGCTTTTTGTAAAATTGTTATCCGCAATGCCAGCTACACAGCGCTGCGGACATGGAGCAGGAAACACAAAAGAGAAATATCCCTTGACTACATCACAGATGAAAAGCACTATCCTTTAGGCACGACAGATGAATATTTCAAAGCCCCGGAGCCGGACGAGGAATACATCGTCCATCTTTGCGGCGATACCGTTATCCTAAGCAATGGGCTGCTGGTACAAGCCCTCTCCCGTCTACCAGCGCAGAAGCAGGAAATGCTCTATCTGTCCTTTTTCAAGCGTATGCCGCAGCATGAAATCGGCAGACGGTACGGACGCAGCCGCAGTGCAGCGGGCTACCATATCCGAAAAACCATACAGCAGCTTTACGAGGAAATGGAGGGACTGGCGCATGAGGAATAACGAGCTTCTCCCCTATGACACAATCGTACAGGCTACCAGCGGCGAGCCGGAAGCGGTCAACACCGTATTGCAATATTATGGGCGGCGAATACGCTATGCTTCCCGTATCAGCGGACAAGCTGACAAGGAAGCCGAGGACTTCATCACGGAAACGCTGCTGAAAGCGTTATTTAAGTTTCGCTTTAGCCGAGTATCCCCGCCCGATACAACTGAATAACCACCGCCCATTACAGCGGCACATACAAGCAGTAAATCTGAAAAGGTTTGCTGCTTTTTTTGCGCCCATTTCTCCTAAAGTGTGCAGCATTTGAAAAAAGTTTGCCGTTCCGTTTGGCAAAATCGCAAGTTGTCCGTAGTAGAACATAACAGGAGAAATTGAGTAAAAAGTACGCCGAGCCGGAGCGTGCTTTTCTTAGAGCAAGATTCTACCGCAGTACCAAATTTCGCTTATCGCTCATTTTGTCCTTGCGGGAATCTTGTTGGGGAGTGCCTTCCCCAAACCCTGCTATGGCGGCTAAAGCCGCTTGAAAAATTCCCGCAAATTCTTTTCGGATTATTTCAAAAACAGTTCCGCTACACACCCCGTTTTTCTCCTATTAGTGAGAGGACACCACGCACAGAAAGGAGGTCAACCACCTATGAAACGATACAACACGCCGCACCGCAGCCGGGTAGTCAAAACACGCATGACCGAGGAAGAATACGCCGAGTTTGCAGAAAGGCTTTCTGCCTACAACATGAGCCAAGCCGAGTTTATCCGGCAAGCCATAACCGGGGCAGCCATAC
>OGXQ01001898.1_pt1 | contig 15104 bp, 9 predicted proteins | sample 1576291 | NCBI WGS metagenome assembly OGXQ01 (sample SAMEA3541575, study PRJEB24748) | human gut metagenome | biome: human gut; feature: human-associated habitat; material: faeces | place: China | collected 2012 | reverse complement strand
TAGCAAAATATAGGGGAGGTGGCACGAAGGGACGGAGGGGTTAATTCAATGGATATGTCGAAAATACAGGCAGTAACGGAGAAAAAGTCAAGCATCGACCTCTCCCCTGCCATGTTCCGTAGCTTTACGAAACAATATAGAGAAGAGGAATTGCAAAAAAACGTTTGATTGTAGAATGTATTCCCCTCGCCCTGCGGGTACTTCCGCCCTATCGCACAGCACTTTTATGAACCGGTAAATTTGCCTGTGCTTTTTCTTTGCACTATCTTTGTTGTCGAAAGGTACGACATTATTGAAAAATAACAAACAAGACCTACCGGTTGCACATACCACAAAAAGAGTGATAAACTGGTAATGATTACCCGACTTTAAGCTCTTAATCAGCATTCGAATGAACAGCATTTTATCATACATATTTCTGATAATATTGCTTCTCTCCGGCTGTAAGGAACAGGAGAAGAACGCCATGACCGTACAGACGCCTGCAACACATACAGATTCCTACGCACTCATCAAAAGTTGGGGAGAGTACGTGCGTAAAGGAGAATACGAAATACTGATAGACACAGCTAAAACCTACTACCGTAAAGCCATTGCCAACCACGACAAGAAAACACAAGCCTATGTAGGCGCATACATCGGACAAGCTTATATACTTTCCGGCCAAGCAGACTCCATGTTCACGTATTTTAATGCAGCTATTCCCTATGTAGAAGAACATCACGACACCTATATACAGACCATTATAGCCAACGGGTTAGGAATAAACGCACGCAATACGACACTCAATTACAATGCCTCCCTTGCCTACTTCCAAGAAGCTCTGCAATATGCCGACGCAAGTGAGGATAAAACAAATTATTATATCATTTTAAGCAATATGACGAGGATTTACTACCTTCGAAACGACCCCTCAGGTATAAAATACGCATTGGAGGTATACGAAGGGGGAAGCAAACTACATAATGATTATGTACGCTTTCTCGGCGCATTGAACGTTGCCACCATGTACTATCTTTCGAAAAATTATGACGAAGCGCTACATTATATATCTGAAGCCACCGCCATTGCGACACATATGGCTAACACCGACGAACCGGACGTTATCCACGGGAACATACTTGCCGCCATTGGAAAACCTCAACAAGCCGAACTATATTTCCGAAAAGTACTAAACCACACACAACGCACCAATATAGACGTACTCATCGAAGCCTGCCTTTATTACGGCAACTTTCTGAAAGCGGAAAGACGTTACGACGAAGCAAATACAGCTTACCAAAATGGGCTTATACTGGCCGAACAGCAAAACCATTACTATTACCGCCTCCAATTTTACAAAGGTATGGCCGAGTTATTTCAAGAAAAAGGAGATATTGCTATGGCATCCCAACATAAGGAAAGACATCAATCCCTCGCCGATAGCATTTTTAATATAGAACAAGAACGTTCATTCAGCCACATGATACTAAACTACGAGACAGAAAAAGCTGAAAAAGAACTTAGCCGAAAAGAACTGCTCTTGTCTGAAAAAAACCGGAAACTTCAATTAGCCGTCTTCGTGACCGGGCTCATAGCCGTCATACTCATAGCTCTATATGTACTTTATGTACGGAAGAACCACATGTACCGGCAACTGGTGATATTATACGACACCCACCGTCAGCGGGAAAGACAACTGCTCGAACAACGGGACGAGAAAACCGATCTGGTAAACACCGGCCAGAAAAACAAAGCACTCTTTGAAGCCGTAGAAAAGCTGATGAACGACGAACACTTATACCGCAGCAACAGTATCTCCATCGACATGCTCGTAGAACGGCTTCACTCCAACCGCACCTACTTGTCGCGCATGTTTACGGAGCAAAACACCTCTTTCTCCGAATACATCAATTCATACCGCATCCGGGAAGCGCTCGCTCTGTTATCTGAGCCTGAAAATGACATTCCTTTGAAAGTGCTTTCCGATTCGCTCGGCTACAACTCACTTTCTTCTTTTTACAGAGCATTCCAAAAAGAAATGGGAGTTCCTCCTTCCCGTTTCCGCCAAGAAATAAAAAAACTACATTTGGACTCGTAATCCCCCTCAACCCACTTTTAAACACAACTAATCCTCTTTATCCAACCAAAGTCGTATGCCTCAGCCGATATTTCCCGGCATACCCTCAATCTTTTCGCAAATTATCAAAATTGACAAATTGAGAAGATTTATATTTTTCTGCTTTCTTTTCATCAACTATTTTTGTCTTTAATAATAAATAGGTATTAAAAAACATCGTATATTCATCAAATTTTAGTTATCGCATGAAAAGAGTTTTAAATTTGTTTTTGGCAGTGCTGCTTGTATGCACTGTAAACGGTTTGGGAGACTTGAAAGCCCAATCAAACAACAAAGTGGCACAGTTAGAGAAACTGTCCGCCATAGAAAACAACCCGCAGAAAACAATCCGCAAGCAAACTGCTGCTATCCGTCATTCCCTGAAAACCGCTGCTTCCGCAGAAAGTGTAGAACTGTTCGGCTGTATGACCTACTCTTCCAAGTGGAGTACTTCCGAAAATGGGGAATTCGGCATTTATTCCTTCCCCGCAGAGGAAGGAATCGCTTTCACGCCAGTCAAAACAGCAGCCGATTTCAATCTGTCGGCAGCCGTCTATGCCGACGGGAAATTCTGCGGATACCGAGTCACGACCTACGGCTCTACTGTGTATGGCGTCAATTACTACCTCTTCGACACGGACGGCTGGACGCGAGACATACAGCAGACACTCAAAGCCTCGTACGACAACTATCCTATCAGCCTCGCTTACGATAGCCAAGACCAAAACCATCTACGGGCAATTCATGTCCGAAGCAGGTACGACGAGGCTCTGCACGGTCGACCTACTCTCCGGGCAACCAACACAAGTGGCAAGCACCGGCGACCGCATGTACTTCACTCTGTCTTTTGACAAAGAAGGGACGCTTTACGGCATAGCCGATGATGGCAACCTTTACACTATCAACACCGCCACGGGCACAGCAGCCTCCATCGGCGCTACTGGGATCATGCCCTCAAACAGTCAAAGCGCAACTATCGACCTGAACACAGGCAAAATGTATTGGGCTGCCATCAACAACAAATTGCAATCCGCCCTCTATGAAGTCAACCTCGACAACGGCAAGGCTTCACTCGTGAGCGATTATGACGAAACCGTCGTCCTGCTCGGACTTTACACTGTACCACCGGCAGCAGCCCCTCAAGCACCCGCAGCCGTCGATAAGCTGAGCGTAAACTATACTTCGCCGGAAAGATTAGATGCCAACATTACCTTCACCGCCCCAGACAAAACATTCGAAGGAGACAAGCTGGAAGGTTCGTTGGAGGTATCCATCTACGTCGACCACCAAAAGCTCACGCTCGAAAACGCAACAGTCGTTGCCGGAGCCGAATTTTCCACACCTTACACCTTTACAGAAGGTACGCACAAAGTGGAAGCCTTCGTATCGAACGCCGAAGGTGACGGTGTAAAAAGCAAAATCGAAATCTACGCCGGCGTAGATAGCCCCGCAGCCGTAGGTAATCTGCAATTCACACTAGAAGACAACCATGCCACCGTAAGCTGGGAAGCTCCTGTCAATGGAGCCAACGGCGGACACTTCGACGCCGAACTACTGAAATATATCCTCGTGCGCTACCCCGGCAATGATACGATAAACGCCGAATATACGGCGACCGTTTTCACGGAAGACCTGCCAGACGTGCTGGGCAATTACTACTACACGGTAACAGCGGTAGCTGAAAAAGTGGGAGTCGCCACCGAATCGAACCGCATCCGCTTCGGCTCGGCGTTCAAGGGTGAATTCAAAGAAACGTTCGACCACGCCAGCGCACTCGACATCTTCACCATTATCGATGCCAACGAAGACGGCAAGACTTGGGCTTGGATAAACTATGCCGCCGGAAGCGACCAGTTAGACAAGAACGCCGACGACTGGATCATCACACCTCCCATCGAATTGGGAACGGATTATCTGTATAAACTGTCATTCAAAACAAAAGGATACGGCGAATTCTACACAGAAAGTTTCAGCACCGCATTCGGTTCCGAAAACACGGTTGAAGGTATGCTTAATGCGCTTGGCGACTACACAGTCAGCGGTGACACTTACCTCGAAAAGTCATCGGTCATTGAAGTACAGGAAGCAGGCACTTACTACTTCGGCTTCCACCACACCAGCCAAGGTATGTATCTGCTTTACATAGACGACATCGTTATCGAGCCGTTCATACCGACCACCGCTCCCGATTCGGTAACCGACTTCACCGCCATTCCCGATCCGACCGGCGTCTTGAAAGCTGTTCTGACATTCAAAGCCCCGACCAAAGCCATCAATGGCGATGAACTCACCACCCTCTCCAAAATCGAGATTCTCAAGGAAGGGAACGTTATCCTAACTGAAAATGAAGTGGAAAAAGGGAAAGAATACTCCTTCACGGTCGATGGCGTGCAAGGTATGAACCATTATAACGTCATCGTGTACGATGAACAAGGACGCGGGCGCGATGCCGAAAAGTCTGTTTTCATCGGCACGGATATCCCGCAACATGTACAAAACCTCATTGCCAGTTGGGACGATGAAAACGACCAAGCCGCCCTATTGACGTGGGATGCCCCGGCGGAAACAGGAGCCAACGGAGGGTTCATCAATCCCGAAGAGCTGACTTACAACTACGGAACATACCTTTTCGGCAGTATAATAGACATGGCTACCGGCATAAAAGAAACCTCTTATCTCATGACAACTGCCGGGCTTACCAAACAAACTTACACACAAGGATACATCTGCGCCGTGTCTGCCGGAGGTAAGGGTGCTTACACCCCATTCGGCATTATGTTGGGTACGCCTCTCGCATTCCCCTTCGCCGAATCGTTTGCCCAAGGAAATGTTTCCACCGAAACATGGTCGGTAGCTACCGTAGGCGGAGATGATACGTGGGGTATGTATCAGAACGGCGGTTCTCTGGACGCTCAAGATGAAGATAACGGCTACGCCATGTTGGTAAATAAAAAAGCGGAAGCAGATGACAGCCGCCTTGAATCCCCTATTATCAACATTGCCGGGCAAGACAAACTCACACTTGAATTCTACCTGCACACGGAAGACGCAGAACTGACGGTAGAAACCACCGTAAACGGCACAATCTACGAAGCAGCAAGCGAGGCTCTTCGATCGGACGGTTCTAACGAATGGACCAAAGTAAGCCTCCCGCTCGACCAACTGGCCGGTAATAAACGCATACAGTTAGGCTTCCGTGGAAAAACAGAAAAAGCCGGTGCACGCATAGCCATAGACAACATTACCTTGACTTCCGGCAGTACCGGTATAGCAGATAACACAGCAGACAACAGCTCGATATACAGCGAAGGACGAAACATCATATTGACCGGATTGAACGGAGTACAGGTCACCGTTTACTCGCTCGATGGTAAAACGATAACGAATGCCTCTTTGCATACGGATTACGAAGTCATTCCCATGCAGCACGCAGGCTGCTACCTTGTCCATACAGAAAAAGGAGTTACCAAAGTACTCGTCAAATAGCCATAAAACAAATTCATGCTTAACTGGCCGATAAATAGATTTACTTATTTGTCGGTACACCCAATCACCCAAACGGCTGCCGATAGAAAATCGACAGCCGTTTTTACTATATTCATCAAAGTATTTTCCTCGATAATACCCCCGCCAACCTCCTAAACAATATTTTATAATAAAAACAAATAAAGTAGTGCGTATATTATTTTAATTGTCTACCTTTGATGACGAATTTCCAGCAACAAAAAATGTGGCAATCAAAGTAATATTTGTGGTTGCTATAACAAAGATAACAAAAGGTAAATCTTGTTTGTGGTTTGACTATGCAGAACCGTCTCCTATCCTTGTAATTACAAATTTATCATGTCATTTTCTACACCCGCCGAAATAGTAGCCCAAGCCGAACGGGCAGCACTGAATAAAATCTCGTTATCCTTTCCTCGAACGCTCGTCGCCGCAATGCTGGCAGGTATTTACATCGCTATGGGAGGACTTCTCTCCCTACTCATCGGATACGGATTCCCCGAATGGACAGCAGGAAATCCGGGATTACAAAAATTGTTGTCGGGCTGCATGTTCCCTTTGGGACTTATCTTGGTCGTTTTGGCCGGGGCAGAACTTTTCACCGGTAACAATGCCGTGCTGATTCCCGGATTTATGAAGAAGAAATACGGAATCATGCCCATATTGAAAAACTGGACGATTGTCTATATAGGCAATTTCATAGGAGCGATTTTCTTCGTTTATGTAATGGTATGGTGTACGGGCATCGTTGATGCCGATCCGTGGAAAAGCGCCATCGTCCAAATCGCACAAGCCAAAGTAAACATGTCTGGGTGGGTCGTCTTCCTCAAAGGAATCGGCGCGAATTGGTTAGTATGCCTCGCTGTCTGGCTTGGATTCAGTGCACACTCCACCGCTGGAAAAATGATGGGTCTCTGGTTTCCGGTCATGTGTTTCGTCGCCATAGGTTACGAACACAGCATAGCTAATATGTTCTTTATCCCGTTAGGCATGCTGCAAGGAGCTGTGATAAGTTGGTGTGATTTCATCTTGGCAAATCTCATTCCTGCCACATTCGGCAACATCGTAGGCGGAGCCCTGTTTGTCGGCTGTATTTACAGTTATCTGTACACCAAGCGATAAATTCATTCGACTATCTACCGTACAGACTGTCACCGAGGAAAACCTCACCACCGATATTGCAAACATCTTGAACGAAAGGCTATAATATACCTACCCTATCAACAAAAATGCTCTAAAATTCTCATTCAAAAGAAGGCAATCCTTTCAATTTTATTTGTCCTACATTCCGATATAAGGAGCAAATAATTCTTCTATTGGCTTATTCCTCTGTATAAAGTTTCGATATATTTCATTTCGAAAGTATCCGAAAGGTATATCTATATCCACAAACAAGACACAAACACCTAATTGTCAATTTATTAAAATATATCCATTCGAAATATGTGCTATAAAACATACAAAAATAAAAAATCAAATATGCCCGTTTAAAATAATTTTATAACAAATTCATTAACAAATAATTGATATTATGAAACAAAAATTATCTTGCTTGACATTATCGATAGCCTTATTGGCATCGAGTAATTGGTGTAATGCCGCAAACCGATATGTATCAGCAGGTAGTGATGGTGACGGGTTATCTTGGGCTACCGCAAAAGGTTCCATCAAATCGGCTGTAGAAAGCTGCCACACAGGAGATACGGTATTTGTGTCTTCGGGACTCTACAATGAATATGTATCTATTGTAGACGGAGTAAATATTTTAGGCGGATATAATGCAGATACAGGTGCACGAGACATCGAAACATTCGAAACCATACTCGACGGAACAGGTTTGGGAAAATACTTAATCGTCAAATACGATTCCCCGTGCGAAAATCCGACCCTCATAGAAGGACTTACACTTCAAAATGCCGAACATAGCAGCGATGGAGGAGCAGCTTATATCCGGGCGAATATTACTCTTTCGAAATGCCGTATCAAAAACTGTAAAGGACAAAACGGAGGAGGAGTTTTCAATGATGGAGGAGTTATAAAAGATTGTATTATAGAGCTATGCTCCTCCACCAGTTCCGGTGGTGCGATACGTAACTCCGGTGGTATTGTCGAAAACTGTATCATGCGAGGCAATCAAGGCAAATATGGAACCATACGCAACGAGAACGGCGGTATCGTCAGAAACTGTATTATCCATAACAATTCGGCAACAGTAAGCGGTTGGCCCAATAGTGGTGGTATTTATAATCCTTCCGGCATTGTGGCAAACTGTATAATAGCTTGTAATTATGGCTCCCAATATGCAGCGATCCACAGCGAAGGAAAGACAATCAATACGATTTGTTGGAACAATCAAGCAGAAGAAGGATTCGGCGATCCTATCGCTTTTATTGAAGGAAACGGTTCGAGCCACAACGCGGCGGTCAGTGGATTTGCCGATGCCAAAGATGCTTTAACTCTAAGTTCCATAAATACAGATGCGACCGGACCCAACTTCAAATCCCCTACTCTATTTATAGGTATTCCCACCTCTGCCGCCGATATAGAAGCCATGCGTGCAGCAGACTGGACATTCTCAAATAACTCCCCGTGTATCGACAAAGGGTTTGCCGATAACGATGCTCCTACCTACGACATAAAAGGAACCGTTCGTCCCAAAGGAGCAGAATATGATTTGGGAGCTTATGAATATGATCCAGAAGCAAAAGATGTAGCTGTACAATCTGTTTCTCTGACACTTAAATCCCTATCTATTGAGGAAGAGCAACAACAGTGGTTATCTGCTATCGTACTACCGTCCGATGCCTCTAATAAAAAAGTTTCTTGGAATTCTTTAAACAATTCGATAGCTGTCGTCGAGGGTGGATTAGTTACTGGAAAAGGTATAGGCGAAACAAAAATTATCGTTACGACCCTAGACGGCAACTTTAAAGATACTTGCCACGTAACAGTCACCGAAAAACCTGTTATCATTATACACCCCGATGTATTAGAAGCCGATAAACTGTCACAAGATGACTATACGATTCCCTCTTACATAAAAATGCTTATGGCCAAAGAGGCCGCAAGAGCTGACAGCTCTCAAATCAACCTTCTCGCCTTGAAAGAAGAGGTTCAAGCACTCGTACCCAAAGGTATGCCCTATTGCGTAGTTACGAATATCAACGGAGACCCGTCCACCCGAATGGCTTTCACTTGGTTTACAAACAGTGGTATTTCTTCCGGGAAAGTACAAATTGTAGCCAAAAGCAATGCTGTCGAATCGGATTTTACGAATGCCACAGAAATAGAAGCGGCTCATCAAGCTGCAAACAATCTAAATTATGCGGTAAGTACTAGTGGCATATTAAAAGCAGCCGCGCTACCCGCTAACACAAAATTCAATTACACAAGCCATAAAGCCATCGCTACCGGACTTACCCCGAATACAACCTATTCCTATCGTGTGGGATATGATGGGAATTGGAGCAATATTAAATCCTTCATTACGGCTAATACGAACAAGGAAGAATTTAAATTCTTATATATGACAGACTCCCATATTATGGACAATGAGTATGTAGAAAATGCACGATGGTCTGCAATCACGGCAGCCAAACAAGCTCCCGATGCAAAATTCTTGTTGTTCACAGGTGATTTTGTAGAAACAGGAACAGAACAAAACTCCGAATGGGAATGGGAACAATGGTTCGAAGTAAGTATGAAACCTCTTTTATCCCGAATGGCCTTAGCACCGACCGATGGAAACCACGATGACACTCCTAATTTGAATTATACATATCATTTCAATACCGACAAGGCTTTCAACGAAACAGCGACAGTCAAACCTCAATTCGACGGAATTACCTACTCATTCGTTTATGGCGATGCTTTATTTATGGTATATAGCCATCAAGATTTTTGGCGGGGAAGTTACAGTTATGCGAATGGGACCAGTACATATCTGAGCAACGACGTAGCCAATTGGTTTAGAGACCAAGTAGAAAAATATCCCGATACCAAATGGAGAATTGCTGCCGTACATAAAAACTTATTTACCGGTAGCGGACATCAGGCCGATGAAGACGGGGCTTTGTTCAGAGCCACCCTACTGCCTGTATTTCAAGAATTGAACATAGATTTTGTCATACAAGGGCATGACCACATTTATGAAGTAATGGGTCCCATAAACAATACGACGAAAACGATCGTCCCGGGAAGCGTGACAAATGTAGAACTAGTTTCTCCCGACAGCAACAAAAACCCCAAAGGACAACAAGGCGGGACATTCAATGTAAAGGAAGGGACTCTTTACTTTGTAAACGGAACCTGTGGACGAAAACGTTACTATCCTTATACACAAGACGAAATGGAAGCAGGATTTGACAAACATAAAGTCGAAGGTTATTGGGATTTATTCACAGGGAAATATGGACAACCCGGAGCACCTGCATTTAGTGAAATAAGCGTAAGCAGTTCTGAAATAGAAGTCAAAACATACACATCGGATGCAAATGCCCAAGCGACTCTATTCGATACTTTCAAAATCGTGAAAAACGGAAATACAGGAATCGAAGAAAACAAACAATCGGCAAAGTTGTATCCTACCTATGCAAAAGATAAAATTAATACTACCGAGAGCGATATAATTCGAGTAAACGCCATAGACCTTACCGGGAAAATATACCCCCTGCCTTTTGACAATCAGCATATAGATGTCTCAAATCTGACCGACGGTATATATGTAGTACAGATATTCACAAACGAAAAAACGAGAAGCGAACGGATTGTAAAAACATCTAGATAAAAACAGAAGGAGGAGGCTCGACGAGTCTCCTCCTTCTGTCAGAATATAATCATGCATTATTTCCTTGTCATCTCTGCAATTACAGCCATTACTCCGGCAGCTGTCTCTTCGGCCAATCCGGGAGTACGGGCTTCGGAATACACTCGAATGATAGGCTCCGTATTGGACTTACGCAAATGCACCCAACGATCGGGAAAATCGATCTTTACTCCATCGATATCCGTAATATCGTATTGAGCATACTTTTCCTTAACAGCAACCAACAAGGCATCGACATCGATATCGGGAGTAAGTTGTATTTTCTGTTTGGCTATACTGTAAGCCGGATATGTGGCTTTCAACTGGCTGACAGTCTTTTTCTCTTTCGCCAAATGCGACAAGAATAAAGCGATACCCACCAAAGCGTCACGACCGTAATGGCTGGCCGGATAAATCACACCGCCATTGCCCTCGCCGCCTATAACCGCTCCGGTCTGTTTCATCAAAGTCACTACATTGACCTCTCCCACGGCCGAGGCGTTATATTGTTGTCCATACAGACGTGTGACATCGCGCAACGCTCTCGAAGAACTTAGGTTCGAAACCGTATTTCCGGGAGTATGTTTCAACACATAATCCGCCACAGCGACTAAGGTATATTCTTCGACAAACATTTCGCCATTCTCGCATACGATTGCCAAACGGTCTACATCGGGATCCACAACGAATCCGACGTCGGCTTTTCCTTCCTTCATTACACCGGCTATTTGAGTTAAATTTTCCGGAAGAGGTTCGGGGTTATGAGGGAATTTTCCGTCAGGCGTACAGTTCAGTTCTATAACGTCTTTTACTCCCAAAGCCTTTAACAATTCAGGGATAACAATACCGCCTACCGAATTTACACAATCTATGGCTACTTTGAATCCGGCCGAGCGAATCGCATCGACATCGACCAAATCCAATGCCAAAACACTCTCGATATGTTTTTGCGTATATGTGTTGTTTTCATACAAACGCCCCAAATGATCGACGTCTGCAAAATCGAATGCCTCGGCAGCAGCTATATTTAATACTTCTTGTCCCTCGGCGGCATTAAGAAATTCACCTTTCTCATTCAGCAATTTCAAAGCATTCCATTGTTTGGGATTGTGACTTGCTGTCAATATAATTCCACCGCAAGCCTTCTCCATAGTCACGGCAATCTCGGTGGTCGGAGTAGTAGCCAATCCGATGTTCACGACATCGAATCCCATTCCCATAAGAGTCCCGATAACCGTATGTTTCACCATCTCGCCAGAGATGCGGGCATCACGTCCGACAACAATTTTGTTCGTTTTTACCGGTGTGTTTTTACGAATAAAGGTAGCATACGCTGCCGTAAACTTAACGATATCCAAAGGATTCAGCCCATCGCCGGCTTTTCCTCCGATTGTACCGCGAATTCCTGAAATAGATTTAATGAGAGACATTTTGTTTTATTTTGATTTGTTATAGCTAATAGTATACAGATACGGTATAACCGTAGAAGTTTCAGCCGTAAATCCCAACTTTGCACGAATCAACAAATTGACTTTACATTCATTGCCGAGAAAATACATCGGGTATTGAATACCCGTCCCATATTGAGTTGTCGAAGACAATGTCGTTTCACCGAAACGAATCGTTATGTAATCGGCCGGATTCGTATTACCCACCGGATCGGGATTCTCGCCATTCATCAATGCTTTCAAATCGACCCTAAGAAAACGAATGTTTACATCATTCCCCTTCTCAAAACGATCGTCTTGTATCCCGGCATCAAGAACCTGCATATATACATTGCCGTCATCGTCCAAACGATAATAGGGCACTGCCAACGTATCGTTGTTACCGACATCTTGCAAAGTAACAAATACCGAATCGGCCGGAATGCTGTTAATTACTATTTTATCGGCCAAAAAGGCTTTCACCGCCTTATCTTCTTCTTTCAACAAATCGGCATAGGATTTTCCATTATCGCAAGACGATAATACCATCATAACCGTAAAAAAAACAAATAAAATTCGTGCTATCTTTACCATATTTATCAAATACTTCTTAGTCTTTATCCTTCACCATATATTTATCATACAAAGGTAGTATACTCCTTAACAGAGCCTGAGCCTCTTCCATCGTACCATGAAATTCTCCACCGGCGGCATTTAAATGCCCTCCGCCGTTGAAATGCTCCGCAGCAACTTTATTAACCGGGAAAAATCCTTTGGAACGCATAGAGACTTTTATATACTCCTTATCCTCTCTGAAAAAAGTAGAAAACCTTATTCCTTCGATACCCAAAGGTACGTTTACCAGACCCTCGCTGTCACCCTTGTGATAATCATACCGCTTCAATTCTTCTCGGGTAAGCGATATCATAGCCGCCTTATATTCCGGGAAAACTTCCATTTTCTCACTGACGGCATATCCGTTCAATTTTATCTTATCTACCGAATTGGTATTATATACCAAAGCATAAATTTTATCTTTATTGATACCTAATTTTACCAACTCTGCTATGATGTAATACATTTCGGGAATGTTGGAGTTATAGGTAAAATTCCCCGTATCGGTCATCATTCCCGTGTAGATGGCTTCTGCGGAATACAGCCCCATGCGATCAAACATACCCATGCGACAAATCAACCTGAAAATCAATTCGCTGGTTGATGCAACCTCCGGGTGAGAGATGGTAACATCGCAAAAATCCTCCGGATTCAAATGATGGTCGATAAGGACTTTCTTCGCTTCGGATAAAGACACAGACTTTTGCAACCGGTCGATACGGCTGATAGCATTAAAATCCAAACAGAATATAAGCTCAGCCTCCGACATCAATTTTTCGGCAAACTCGGGATAACGAGTATAGACTACGATTTCTTTCGTCCCTTTCAAAAACAGAAGATTCCTAGGGAGTAAATCCGGGACAACCACATTTACTTCTTTCCCTAACCCATCAAGAAAATGATACAACCCCAACGAAGCTCCGATAGCATCTCCATCAGGAGATACATGACATGTAATCACAATCTTTTCCTTTTTCTCCAAGAACTTACGAACCTGCTGTATTTTTTCTTCTGCAATTATCTTATTGATCATTTGTCTTTATTGTCTGATTTTTACTTAACGATGAAAAGACTATACTTACATTCATGGCAAAGGTAAAAATTATTATCCACATAGCGAACACTATTTTTGTTCATCTACATATTTTATCTATTATTTCCCAAATCATATCGCCGAATCGGTTTTCGATTTGACTAATATGCACTATCTTTGCAAAAATGCGAAAATAGGCGGCACTCGGCATAACCAAATAAATTTGTTTCTGCCCTCGTTTGCACTATCTTTGCCACACAAAATTGGGTAATATGAAAAAGTTTTTAGGTTTATTGATCGTCGGCATGCTTTTTTGCATGAGTAGTTATTCTCAAATTATAGAGCCTGTCAAATGGAAAGTTTCCATGCAAGGAGAAGGTAATGAGAAGGAGATTGTTTTTCATGCATATATAGAAGATGGTTGGCATTTATATGCTACCGATATTCCCTCCGGAGGGCCTATTCCTACTTCGTTCTCTTTCGACGAGATATCCAATGTGTCGTTAAAGGGAGATATAACCCCGTCCAAACGACCTCATGAGGAATATAGCGCTTTATTCGATATGAAATTGGGGTGGTATAATTCTACAATAGATTTCAAGCAAACTATATTTATAGAAAATCCCGATAGTTTTAAAATTACCGGATACATAACTTACCAAGCGTGTAACGATGTAACTTGTTTGCCTCCAACCAAACATGAATTTTCTTTTGGAGAAAGCAAAACTCCAACGACAACCGCCCCGGTTATGACTCCTGTAAATCTTAATACAAACTCATCTTCCAATTTGACCAGTCAAAAAGGCTGGCAACCAGTAGTTGAAGAACTCCGGGCAATGAGTACCGAAAAATTATTGCAAGAAAGTTCTCTTTGGTTTATTTTCATATCGGGATTTATCGGAGGGTTGTTAGCATTACTAACACCTTGTGTTTGGCCCATGATTCCCCTAACAGTGAGCTTTTTCCTGAAAAAACAACAAAGCCGGCACAAGGCGATCGGCGAAGCCATCTTATACGGTTTGTCCATCATCATCATCTATGTAGGACTGGGTTTACTGATTACCCTATTATTCGGAGCCAGTGCCCTTAACGATTTAGCAACAAACGCTTTGTTCAACATACTGTTTTTCGCACTGTTGGTTCTTTTCGCGGTCTCCTTCTTCGGGGCTTTCGATATAACCCTACCTGCATCATGGAGTAATAAACTCGATAGGAAGGCCGACACCGCAACCGGTATCATCGCTATCTTTTTCATGGCGTTTACATTGGTTTTGGTTTCTTTCTCTTGTACCGGACCCATAATCGGCACTCTATTAGTAGAAGCCGCTTCTTGGGGCGGGACGCTCGCACCTGCTGTCGGAATGGGAGGTTTCGCCATCGCCTTAGCCATACCGTTCGCATTATTCGCCATGTTCCCTTCTTTAATGAAACAATTGCCTAAATCGGGAGGCTGGTTAAACACCGTCAAAGTCATATTAGGCTTTTTGGAATTGGCATTATCACTTAAATTCCTATCGGTAGCCGATCTCGCCTATGGGTGGCACATACTCGACCGGGAAACATTTTTGGTGCTTTGGATCGTTATCTTCGCATTGCTGGGATTTTATCTGCTCGAGAAGCTCA
>OGXQ01001892.1_pt1 | contig 15117 bp, 10 predicted proteins | sample 1576291 | NCBI WGS metagenome assembly OGXQ01 (sample SAMEA3541575, study PRJEB24748) | human gut metagenome | biome: human gut; feature: human-associated habitat; material: faeces | place: China | collected 2012 | reverse complement strand
GCTTGTTTTGTTTGTGGGGTGTCGGCAATATTTCTCAGCCAACTGCCACGGTAAATCCGTATCAAGAACATAGAGCCACGGAACGTAAGTTCTACTGCCATTGCAAACCAAACGCCACGCAAGCCGTAGGTGGAAGCGAGGGCATAAGCCAGCGTAAGGCGCACGAACCACATAGATCCAAGGTTGATTAGAGATGGTTTGAACGTGTCGCCGGCACCAACACATACGCTATAAGCCACGATGGCTGCAGCAAAGAATGGTTCGGCAAAGGCTTCGATGCGCAGAACGGCAACACCCAACTCTCTGATTTCGGGCACAGGCGAGAGCATTCCTATCATTTCGGGAGCGAAGATATACATAACCACGCCCATAAACGCCATAACTGCCATACCGATGAAGATGGTCATATAGGCAAAACTCTTGCAAAGCTCTTTCCGTTTCGCTCCGACACTTTGTCCGACAAGCGTCGTTGCTGCCTCAGCAATACCGTACCCCGGCATATAACATAGGCTTTCGGCTGTTACGGCAAACGAGTTGGCCAGCATGATGAACATCTCTGTCAATCAGGTTATCGGTACTTGTATGAGTATCGGTATCATGGTTTCCATTAACCAGCGTCTGGATGCGGAAACAATTAATATCGTAGCTGAAGAATTCGGTTTCCAGACCGAATATGTAAGTGCCGAAGTGGTGGAAGCCATCAAGGCCGACGAAGAAGACGACAACGAAGAAGACTGGGTGGCGCGTCCTCCTATCGTGACTGTGATGGGACACGTTGACCACGGTAAGACCTCTTTGTTGGATAATATCCGTAATGCAAACGTAATTGCCGGTGAGGCAGGAGGTATCACGCAGCACATCGGTGCTTACAACGTGAAGTTGCAGAGCGGGCGTCGTATCACGTTCCTGGATACGCCGGGCCATGAGGCTTTTACCGCCATGCGTGCCCGTGGTGCCAAGGTGACGGATATCGCGATTATCATTGTGGCTGCCGACGATAATGTCATGCCACAGACAGTCGAAGCGATCAACCATGCTTCGGCTGCTGGTGTACCTATCGTATTTGCTATCAATAAGATCGACAAGCCTCATGCCAATCCTGACAAGATCAAGGAGGAACTGGCTAACATGAATTATTTGGTTGAAGACTGGGGAGGTAAGTACCAGAGCCAGGAAATTTCAGCCAAGAAAGGTATCGGTGTGGAGGACTTGTTGGAAAAAGTATTGTTGGAAGCCGATTTGCTCGACTTGAAGGCTAATCCGAAGAGACGTGCTGTTGGTTCCATCATCGAATCTTCACTTGACAAAGGACGTGGATATGTTTCTACCGTGTTGGTTGAAAACGGAACACTGAAGGTCGGTGACATCGTACTGGCCGGAACCCATTTCGGTCGCGTAAAAGCGATGTTCAACGAACGTAACCAGCGTATCGAAAAGGCTGGTCCTTCCGAACCGGCTCTGATCCTCGGTCTGAACGGTGCTCCGCAGGCTGGCGATACGTTCAACGTACTGGAAACAGACCAGGAAGCCCGCGAAATTGCCAACCGTCGCGAACAGTTGCAGCGTGAGTTGGGCCTACGTACGCAGAAGATGCTTACGCTGGATGATATTGGTCGCCGTATCGCAGTCGGAAACTTCCAAGAACTGAACGTGATTGTGAAGGGTGACGTGGACGGTTCCGTAGAAGCGTTGTCAGACTCCCTGATCCGTCTGTCTACAGAGGAAATCCAGGTGAACGTGATCCACAAGGCTGTCGGTCAGATCTCCGAATCGGATGTCGTACTGGCTGCCGCTTCTGATGCGATTATCATCGGATTCCAGGTGCGCCCGGCATTGCCTGCACGCCGCCTGGCAGAGAAAGAGGGAGTTGAAATCCGTCTGTACTCGATTATCTATGATGCGATCGAAGAAGTGAAGAGCGCTATGGAAGGTATGCTTTCACCGGAAATCAAGGAAGAGATCACTGCGAACGTGGAAGTGCTTCAGGTCTTCAAGATCACGAAAGTGGGTACGATTGCCGGGTGTATGGTACGTGAAGGTAAGATCAAGCGTTCGAACAAGGTGCGCGTGATCCGTGACGGTATCGTGGTTCATTCCGGAGAGTTGGAATCTTTGAAACGTTTCAAGGATGATGTGAAGGAAGTGGTTGCCGGTTTGGATTGTGGTTTGAACATTGTCAACTACAATGATATTCAGGTTGGTGATATCATCGAGGCATACGAAGAAACGGAAATCAAGAAGACATTGTAAACATGAACTGGTTGGACATTACATTGCTATGTCTGGCAGGAATAGGATTTGTGAAAGGCCTGTTTGATGGAGTCATCAAACAGGTTGTTTCGCTTATAGCCCTTTTGGTCGGGATCTTTTTTTGTACGAAGGCGGCACTTTGGCTGCGTGGATATATATTGGCATTGGGCTGGTTTCCCGAACAAGGAGTGACGGTGCTCAGCTACGTGGCGGGTTTCCTGTTGATCGTGGGTGTCATATTGCTGGCGGGTGAGATTCTGACTCGTGTCGTGGGAGCGACGCCGTTGAGCGTCCTGAACCATTTGGTGGGTGGTGTCTTGGGGCTTTGTTTTATGATGGCGTTTGTCAGCCTTCTGCTGAACAGTATGGAGATGATAGACAAGGGATCGGTCCTGATCCCGCGCCAGGCAAAGGTCGAATCCCGTTTTTATAATTCAGTCAAAGAAATAATCCCAACCATTTACTTCCAAAATTTGTTTTTTAAGGAGGAATAGGTTTCATAATTTGAACAATATATTTAATGTATAATGGAAGATTCAAACGACATACTAAATGAGGTGACGACCGGTGATTATAAGTACGGATTCGTTACCGATATAGATACGGAGGTGATTCATCGCGGATTGGATGAAGAGACTGTCCGTATTATTTCCGCCAAGAAGAATGAACCGGAATGGCTGCTTGAGTTCCGCTTGAAAGCCTTCCGCCATTGGCAGACACTGGAGATGCCGACATGGCCTCACCTGAATATCCCGCCGATCGACTATCAGGATATCATCTACTATGCCGCTCCGAAGAAGAAGGAAGGCCCGAAGAGCCTGGATGAGGTCGATCCGGAACTGATGAAGACTTTCGACAAACTGGGTATTCCTTTGCACGAACGTGCGCAGCTTAGCGGGATGGCGGTCGATGCAGTGATGGACAGCGTCTCCGTAAAGACAACATTCAAGGAGACGCTTGCTGAGAAGGGCATTATCTTCTGTTCTTTCAGCGAAGCCGTCCAGCATCATCCCGATTTGGTCCAGAAGTATCTGGGAAGCGTGGTCAGTTATCGTGATAATTTCTTTGCCGCATTGAATTCGGCGGTGTTCTCGGACGGTTCGTTTGTCTATATCCCGAAAGGCGTGCGTTGTCCGATGGAGCTTTCTACCTATTTCCGTATCAATGCGGCCAATACCGGACAGTTCGAACGTACATTGATTGTGGCGGATGATGAAGCCTATGTCAGTTACCTTGAAGGTTGTACCGCCCCGATGCGCGATGAGAACCAGCTTCATGCGGCTATCGTCGAAATCGTAGCGCATGAACGGGCCGAAGTGAAATATTCCACCGTCCAGAACTGGTATCCGGGTGACAAGGATGGAAAGGGAGGTATCTACAACTTCGTGACTAAACGCGGACTGTGCAAGGGCGAAGGGAGCAAGATCTCTTGGACACAGGTGGAGACTGGTTCCGCTATTACCTGGAAATACCCGAGCTGTATCCTGGCCGGTGATAATTCGGTAGGCGAGTTCTACTCGGTGGCCGTCACCAACAATTACCAGCAGGCCGATACCGGTACGAAGATGATCCACCTTGGACGGAATACTCGCAGTACGATCGTCTCGAAAGGTATCTCCGCCGGGCATAGCCAGAACAGCTATCGCGGCTTGGTGAAAGTTTCTCCCCGTGCCGAAGGCGCCCGTAATCATAGCCAGTGCGACAGCCTGTTGCTTAGTTCGACTTGCGGTGCCCATACCTTCCCCTATGCCGATATCCAGAACGAGACGGCGGTAGTGGAACACGAAGCGACGACGAGCAAGATCAGCGAAGAACAGTTGTTCTATTGCCGGCAGCGCGGTATCTCGGTCGAGGAAGCTGTCGGTCTGATCGTCAACGGGTATGCCCGCGAGGTAATGAACAAGCTCCCTATGGAGTTTGCCGTGGAGGCACAGAAGCTGCTGACTATTTCTTTAGAAGGAAGCGTAGGATGATTTTATGATTTATGATTTATGATTTATGCGTCGATGATAAATCATAAATCATAAATCATAAATCGCATAAATCATAAATTATAAAGTCATGTTAGAGATAAAGAACTTACATGCCAATGTCAATGGCAAAGAGATATTGAAAGGAATCAACCTTTCTGTCAAGGCGGGTGAGGTACACGCCATCATGGGGCCGAACGGTTCCGGGAAAAGTACCTTGAGCAGTGTGTTGGTCGGTAATCCGGCATTCGAAGTAACGGAAGGGGAGGTGATCTTCAACGGTAAGAACCTGTTGGATCTTGAACCGGAAGACCGTAGCCGTGAAGGTATTTTCCTGAGTTTCCAGTATCCGGTGGAGATTCCGGGAGTCAGCATGGTGAACTTCATGCGTGCCGCCTTGAACGAACATCGTAAATATAAAGGGCTGGAACCTGTTTCGGCTACCGACTTCCTGAAGCTGATGCGCGAGAAGCGTGCGATTGTGGAATTGGACAATAAGCTGGCGAGCCGCAGCGTGAACGAAGGTTTTTCGGGTGGTGAGAAGAAGCGGAACGAAATCTTCCAGATGGCAATGCTCGAACCGAAGCTGGCGATTCTCGATGAGACGGATAGCGGTCTGGATATCGATGCCCTCCGCATCGTGGCAAATGGTGTCAACCAACTTCGTACGCCAGAGAATGCGGCTATCGTGATCACGCACTACCAACGTCTGCTGGATTATATCAAGCCCGACGTGGTCCATGTCCTCTACAAAGGACGTATTGTCAAAACCGCCGGTCCCGAACTGGCTCTCGAACTCGAAGAAAAAGGCTACGACTGGATCAAGAAAGAGATGGGAGAAGAATAAGAATAATTAGGCACGGATTACACGCGAAATCCGTGTAATCCATGCCAAAAAATTAGATAGTAATGAAAGCAGAACAACAATATATCGATCTTTTCACCCATTATGAGGATCTGATTTGCCGGCATGCGGCGGGGTTGATGAATTTGCCGCGTGCAGAGGCTTTGGCTGATTTGGAACGGTTGGGCTTTCCGACGGTGAAGAGTGAAGATTATAAATATACAGATGTGGCGCAGGCTTTTGCTCCGGATTACGGGGTGAATATCAATCGTCTTGATATCCCGGTCAATCCGTACGACGTGTTTCGTTGTGATGTCCCCAACCTGAGTACCTCGCTTTATTTTGTGGTGAATGATACTTTCTATGACAAGATGTTACCGAAAGCCCATCTTCCCGAAGGTGTTTATGCCGGGGGAATGCGTACTTTCATGGAAAAGTATCCCGAAGTGGCTTCCCGCTATTATGGCAAGGCGGCACCAACCGGTAAGGATGGTATCGTTGCCTTGAACACTATGTTGGCTCAGGACGGTTTTGTGGTCTATGTGCCGGAAGGTGTCGTAGTGGAGCGTCCGATCCAGTTGGTGAATATCTTCCGCAGCGATGTAGACACGATGGCGAACCGCCGTATCCTGGTGATTATGGAGCCTCGTTCGGAAGCCAAGCTGTTGGTGTGCGATCATAGCATCGACGATGTCAAGTTCTTAGCCACGCAGGTTGTTGAGATCTTTGCGGGTGAAGGTGCCTTCTTCGATTATTACGACCTCGAAGAGAGCAGCATGTCGACTACTCGTTTTGCCTCCGTGCATGTGAAGCAGGAAGCGGGAAGTAATGTTTTGGTGAATGGTATCACGCTGAATAACGGCCTTACCCGTAACAACTATTATATCGAGCTGAACGGCGAACAGGCTGAAGCGACTTTGTGCGGTATGTCGATCCTGGACAAAGAACAGCAGCTGGATACCTATAGCCATATTACGCATGCCGTACCTCATTGTACTAGCAACGAACTGTTCAAGAATGTTTTGGACGATCATGCGGTCGGTGCGTTCAGCGGCCGTATTTTAGTGAAGGAAGATGCACAGAAGACTGCGGCCTATCAGACGAACCGCAATCTTTGTGCGACCCGTGAAGCTCGCATGTACAGCAAACCTCAGTTGGAAATCTATGCCGACGATGTGAAATGTTCGCATGGCATGACCACCGGACAGTTGGACGAAACTGCTTTGTTCTATATGCAGAGCCGCGGCATTCCTCGTGACGAGGCACGCATGTTGTTAAGCGTAGCTTTCACCGCGGACGTGATCGATTACATACGTCTGGATGCCTTGAAAGACCGTTTGCATAAATTAGTAGAAAAACGTTTTCGTGGAGAACTGGCGAGATGTGCCGGTTGCCGGATTTGTAAATAAGAATAACATATGCAATTGGCTCATATCGCTATCTGGACGAACGAACTGGAACGTTCGCGTGATTTCTATATCAAGTTTTTCAACGGGAAAAGCAACGAGAAGTATGTGAATCCGAAGAAAGGCTTTGCCTCTTATTTCGTCACTTTCGAGGGAGGGGCTTCACTTGAAATCATGCAGCGGACCGATATTACCAAAGAAACGGCAGATGTCTTCATCGGACTTGCCCATTTTGCCTTTTCTACCGGATCGAAAGAGAAGGTGGATGCCATGATCGAACAATTCCGTTCGGACGGTTACAAGATCGTAGGCGAGCCGCGTATTACTGGTGACGGTTATTATGAAGGAGCTGTTTTGGATCCGGATGGTAACATTGTTGAGGTGATCGCTTGACGGAAACGTACCGGGATTGATATTACCAGACGCAGATAAATACGGAAGGGCGCTGAGTTATGCGGACATCATTGGTAAGATAAGTCCGCATGATTCTGCGCTCTTTTGTTTTCGGTACTCAGTAAAGCCAGACAGCCGTGTATGGGCGGAAAGGCCGGATCAGTTCATATAGGATAAGAATACCAACAGAGGTATGTAGTCTTTCAGATTGACATGTAACTTTTTCAGAGCCTGGGCGATATGGTATTCCACGCCTTTGGTTGTCATACCGAGTGTTTCTGCGATCTCTTTGTAAGGTTTGTTTTCGTAGCGACTCATGATGAAGATACGGCGGGTCTGTTCTGGCAGGGAGGCCAATGTCTTGTTCACGATTTCTTGTGCTTCGGCTGTAAACAGTTCTTCCGGATTGCAGGCTTCGAGGGTGGAGATGCGGGTGTTCAGTTCCCATTCGGCATGATTCTTCAGATGTTCGCTGGCATCTTCCCTGACTTGTATATGTTGCAGGTAGTTGATACATTTGTTTTTGATGATCGTGAGTATATAGGCCGGAACATTGGAATCGGCCTTTAACGTGTTCCGGTTTTCCCAGTATTGCATCAGTGCCTCTATGGTGAAATCTTCGGCAACAGCTATATCCCTCACATATATATTCGCAAAGCGGATGAACCGTCCTTGATAATCTGCGAATAATTGATTGAAGGCCTTTAAATCTGCTGAATATTCCATATACCCTATCGATTAGCGCGTAAATATAATAAAATTTAAAAGAAAAGCTATATTTATTCCACGTAGATTACCTTTCCGATTTTTACCGCTTCCTTCTCTATATTGAAAATTCCTGCCCTGGGTCTGGTAGGACGGTGAGGCAGAGCAGGAATATGTAAATGATTTTTTTATGCGTCGTTCTTTATAACCCCATTGAAGGTGGAAGCGATCCGGCGGAAGAAGCCCATTCTTTATTGGGGCTATCTCCCATGACGAACGAAAGGATGCCTCCGTTCATGATGTCTTTGTGGAGGATGTAGCTCTTGTCGTATGGCTGACCGTTAAGGGTAGCCGACTGAATGTAGATATTCTTTTCCGATGCCCCTTTGGCTTCGATCGTGAATTTCTTGCCGTTTTCAAGTGTGATAACGCTTTCTTCGAATGACGGGCTACCGATCACGTAGTAGGGCATGCCCGGACAGACCGGATAGAAGCCGACCATGCTGAAGACCAGCCAGGATGACATCTGGCCGGCATCGTCGTTGCCGGATAGTCCGTCGGGAGTCGTGAAATACTCGCGGTTGATGATATCATGTACCCATTTTTGTGTCTTCCAAGGTTCACCGGCATAAGCGAAAAGATAGGCGATGTGGTGTCCCGGCTCGTTGCCATGCCAGTAATAGTTCCCTTCGAAGAAGTTGTCCAGACGGTTGATGAAACGTTCTTTTCCGCCCATGTGCCGGATCAGTCCGGCTATGTCCTGGGGAGCATACCAGGTGTAGTGGTAAGGAGTCCCTTCACAGATGAACGAAGTGGAGGCAAACGGATCGAATGGCTCGATCCAGGTTCCGTCGGCATGGCGTCCACGGGCATAGCCTGTTTCGGGGTCGATTACGTTCCGGTAGTTTTCCGCCCGTTTGATGAGTGCTTTATAATCGTCTGTCTTGCCTAACTTCTTGGCAACTTGTGCAAGGACAAAATCATCATAGGCATATTCCAGTGTGCGGGATACTTGTTCACGACGGTGGAATGCTTCCGTTACTTGATCCTCTAACGGCACGTAATTGTATTTGAGGTAAGACTCCATTGCCCGTCGGCCTTTCCCGTCGCGATAGCTGCCGGAGTCCGGATTGGCCTCGAAAGCGTTTTTGCGCATCAGCGTGTAAGCTTCTTCATAGTCAAAACCCGGAGTGTCTTTGACGATGGCGTCTCCGATCATGGCGATGCAGTGGTCACCGATCATGGCAGCCGTGTAGCTATTCCAGGACGGGAAGATGGGCAACCAACCGCCTTGCTGTCCTTTTAACACGAGCGAATGTGCCATATCCCCGTTGCGGGAAGGGGTGAGGATGGAGAATAGAGGGTGGACGGCACGGTAGGTATCCCATTGCGAGAAGTCGCAATAGTAGGTTCCGTGGTCCATCTTCATAATCTGTCCGTCACCGTCGAATCTCGGATAGGAGCCGTCCACGTCGCTGAACGTGCGGGGCAGGAAGTGTGCGTTGTAGAGAGCTGAATAGAATTTGACCTTTTCTTTTTCGTTGTTTCCTTTTACTGCGATTTGCCCCAATGCCTGGTTCCAGATGTCGGAGGATGCCTGTCGCACTTCGTTGAAGTTCCATCCCGGAATTTCGGCAGCCAAGTTTTTGCGGGCATTGTCGATGCTCGTAAAGGAAGTGGCAACTTTGACCAGTATTTTCCCCGGCTTATCGGAAGTCAGCTTGATCCAAGCTCCGACAGCATGTTTTTGTCCTTTTGCCGATTTTCGTCCGGGGATGATCGTGGTGCTGTCCCAAACGCCATAGTCGGCAATCTCTTCATTCAGCTGAATCACGAAATGTCCGCTAAATCCGGCTTCCTTACCGTATCCTTGGTAGATGCGGTGTACGGGGTTGTAACCGGTAATTTCTTTTTTCTCCGGATCGATTTCGACGAAGGCGATACCTTCATCGCTATTGGGTTCGATCACGATATAGTGGTCGCCATCCTGTTCGAAGCTGAATTGCATGATGCCGGCACGGGAGAGTCCGGTCAGTTCGGCATGGATGCCATAGTCATTCAAATCGACTGAATAATAGGAGGGAGTCGCTGTCTCCTGAGCGTGGTCGAAAGAGGAGGCTCGTTTGGCTGGGTCTGTTTCGAGTTTATTGCTGAGCGGCATGATCGTGACACTTCCGTAGTCTTGTGTACAGGAACCGTTCATCCAGTGGCTGGCCCGGAATCCCTGGATCGCGTCCTGGAAATAATAATAGGGAGGATGGCATTTCTGTTCGGTCGCCTGTGTCTGTGCCACCCAGTTGGTCATACCGTGCGGAACACCGACCGCCGGCATGATTTGTCCGCGTTCTTCTGTCGAGTTCTTATCTTTTCCCTGTACGATGCGGATATCCGTACCGATTAGCGGGTTTACATATTTTTCAAATTTATTTTCCTGTTGGTTGCATGAGAATAAACACAACGTACTTAATAAAATTGTCCAGCTCTTCATGTTATATTATTTAGGTATGCCGTAAAGATAGAAAAAAAGAAGGAAAGTGCATCAAAACTATCCTTTGTTCCCGCGCTTGATGCGGGATCGCATTATGGCAAGCGCGAGAACAAGGGGATTTTGACACACTTTCTTTCTTTTCGGTTAATTTCGGGATTCGATTCTATAGTCGTTCTGCGTCAGTTTCGGATTGACATCGATCTGCTTTTGTGGAATCGGGCAGATAAGGTTTGTTTCATTCAGGGAGAATCCTTTACTTCTCATCACTTCAACAGCACGTCCGGTGCGGATTAAGTCGAACCAGCGATGATTTTCGAATGCCAGTTCCACGCGGCGTTCCTGTTCTACCATCAGGGCGAACTGGGCCTTGTCGGTTGTCTGCAGGTCGACCGGGCTGGTCTCTGTCGTCTGATAACCGAAACCACGACGACGCGTCATATTCAGATACTTGCAGGCTTCTGCCGTCTTTCCGTTCTGGTTCAATGCTTCGGCATACATCAGGATCACATCGGCATAGCGGATTACCGGATAGTTGTTGCTGGCATCATTGTTCTGATAAGGAACATCCATGAACTTGCAGACATAGCGGGATTCCACCCATTCGTTGTTTTTGCGGTTATCGTAATATCCGAGGGACATGGAGAAATCACGGCGAAGGTCGCCTTCTTCATAAGCATTGTAGATGTCCATTTCCGGGATATTATTACCACCTGTACCACCGACTGCCACCACATTCGTTCCTGAGTTTTCAGGTGCGAAGTTATTGGCATAGTTGGAACCTTCGCCATAGCCGCCTTTCAGGAACTGGATTTCGAAAATGCCTTCCTTGCTGTTGTGGTTAACTGGGCTGAACACATTTTTGTAGCCGTCGATGTTCAGGCTGCCCGGCGTATTTTCCAACAAACTGTACCGTCCGCTGTTGATGATTTCAGCCAAGATAGTTTCCGCTTCTGCATATTTGTGCAAAGTCATGTAGACGTTTGCCAATAATGCTTTGGCTGCTCCTTGGGTTGCACGCCCGTCTTCGGCTGTCGAATAGGAAACAGGGAGATCTTGTGCCTCTTTCAGGTCGGCGATGATTTGGTTGTAAACATTTTCTTTTGGTTCACGCAGGATGTCGTAAGATTCCGAGATGCTGATCTCTTTCAGTACCAGAGGCACATCGCCGTAGACACGGACCAGGTTGAAATACATCAGGGCACGGATAAACTTGCATTCCAGTTTATACCGGTTTGCCAGTTCAGTATTGATTTCGATCCCGTCGATACGTCCTAAGATCGTATTGGTACGGTTGATAACTTTGTAGGCTGCTTTCCAGAAATTGGCGATCATACTGTTCTGCGTGTCGATGTAGAACTGGTCGAACTCATTCTGAGTGGTTACTGAACCGGAGAGCTGGTTGCGGGTATTGTCGGAGGGAATTTCTCCGAAAACATACCAGTTACCGTATATGTCACCTTCCTGTAGAGAAGAGTAGGCTCCGTTTACTGCCGAGAGGATGTCGTCGGCCGTTTTGTAGAAATCGTTTTCACTTAAATCCGTTTGCGGATTCTGTTCCAGGAAGTCACTGCAGGATGAGAAGCTAAATCCCAGAAGGGCTATTGCGATCAGATTATATTTTAGTTTCATAATTTGTCTGCTATTTAAAAGGTTACGTTAATACCGAAAGTACAGGTGCGATACAGCGGGTACATACCGTAGTCGGTACCGGGAGCCGTCACGTTGTCTTCCTTGAAACTTGTTTCCGGGTTGTAGCCGCTATAACTTGTGATCGTCAGCAGATTTTGTGTGGAAACATATACGCGTGCACGTTGGATGCTGCATTTCTTGGTGAATGCTTCAGGCAGCGTATAACCGACAGTCAGGTTGTTTACACGGAGGAAAGAACCGTCCTCTACCCAGCGTGAGGAAATGGCATTGTTCTGCCCGGTCGGCTGTGAGTTGGCTCTCGGAATCCATCCGTTACCCGGGTTTGATTCTGATTGCCAGCGTCCCATCATCTCTTTCAGCTGATTCTGGTTACCTTCGCCCTGTGTGTAGAAGCGTCTACCCAAGTGTAGCACTTCATTTCCGACAACCCCTTGTAGGGATATACTGGCATCGAAGTTCTTGAAGGTGAAGGAGTGTGTCATACCCCAGGTAAAGTCTGGCATATTGTTACCGATGATTGTGCGGTCGTCGGCATCGATTTTATGATCTCCGTTGACGTCTTCGAACATGACGTCACCCACTTGCGTGTCGGCCAGATGAGGATATGAATCCAGTTCTTCTTTCGTTTTGAAGATTCCCAGCATTTTATACCCGTAGAAAGCACCGATCGGTTGGCCTACCATTGTGACGTGGGTTGTTCCGGCACCGCCGTCGCTGAAGATCGGATCTCCTGTCGGTCCTAAAGCCAATACTTTGTTACGGTTGACAGAAATATTCCCGGTTGCATCCCAAGTAAAGTCTTTGCCTCTGAACGGAGTACCGCTAAGGGTGATTTCAAGACCTTTGTTACGCATTTTTCCGATATTCTGCATAGCCTTTTCGAATCCGGTGATTGTCGGAATATCTACATCCATCAACAGGTCGGTAGTCTTACGGTAGTATAGGTCCAGAGACAAAGACAGACGGCTGTCCAAAACGGAGATTTCGAAACCGAGATCAGTCTGGCGTGTCTTTTCCCAAGTCAGGTCAGCGTTGGAGAAGCTCTTTTGGGCTGCACCGTTTACGATATTACCCGTACCCGTTCCCAATACATAGTTAGCATTTTCCATGATACCGATCGACGCATAATCACCGATATTATTGTTACCTGTGATACCGTAGCTTGCGCGGATCTTCATGTCCGACAACCATTTTACATCTTTCAGAAAGTCTTCCTGAGACAGACGCCATGCTACTGATCCGGAAGGAAAATAACCGTAGCGGTTGTTTTTGCCGAAACGGGAAGAACCGTCCGCACGGATGGATGCGGTCAGGTAGTATTTGTTGTTATAACGATAGTTGACACGTGCCAGATAGGAGAGTAATGTCCAGGTCTTGCGTTCTGACTTGCTGCTTTTTACTGTTGCATTGTTGAGTGTCTGTATTTTATCATTCGGGAAATCGGAACCCGTAGCCTCTGTGTAGCGGTAGATGTTTTTCTGTGCAGTGACACCGGCAACAGCGTCGAGTTCGTGCTTACCCCACGATTCGAAATAAGTAATCGTATTTTCGTTCAGCCAGTTGATAACTTCGGTTGACTTCTCTGTCGCTTTTCTTTCCGTTGAAGGGAGAGGAGCCACGTTACCGTTATTAGGAATGGTTGCCGGACGGAAGTATTCGCCTCTGTATTCGCGGATATCGGCACCGATGGTAGATTTCAGTTTCAGGTTTTTCAACAAGGAAAGTTCGATATAACCGTTGCTGAACAGGCGGAGATCTGTGTCGTAGTTGTGGATATGTGTCAAGGCCACAGCATTCGGTACACCGGTCAATCCGTCGCTAGCGACGGCGTACATGGACTGTGAAGCCCATGTACCGTCTTCATTGTATACAGGTACTACGGGAGATGTCGCCAAAGCTGCATTGATGACACCGTCACTTGCCCAGTGGCCTTGGGTTGTCTTGTTCGCGTTCATGTAAGTCGGAGCCAGATTGACACCCAGCTTCAACCAACTGTTCAGTTCGCTGTCGATTTTGGCTCTTGCCGAGAATCGTTCATAATCACTGTTGATAACGACACCTTGCTGGTTGAAATAGCCGGCAGAGAACATATATTTAGTCTTTTCATCGCCACCAGTTACTGTCAACTGGTAGTTTTGTACGGGGGAAGTGCGGAAAATTTCGTCTTGCCAATCCGTACCGGCACCTAAAGAGGCAATATAGGCGGCATCGTCGTAGATAGCCGGGTAACGATAACGGTTTCCGGACGGACGCATACTCAGCGGATCGCTAGCGGATGCTCCAGGAACCTTGCTGATGTAGTTGTTATTGAAGGCTTCCCGGCTGAATTCGACAAATTCCTGCGCGTTCATCAGGTCCATCTTCTTTGTTACGTTCTGGAAACCTGCATAGATATCCAAGCTTACACTGACCTTGCCGGTCTTTCCCGACTTGGTTGTGACCAATACGACACCGTTGGCTGCACGCGAACCGTAGATAGCGGCTGCCGAAGCATCTTTCAATACTTCGATAGATTCGATATCATTCGGATTAAGCAATTCGAAGTTTGACATCACCACTCCATCGACTACGTACAGCGGTGATGCTGATGCGTTGATAGTAGAAATACCACGAATGATGACACGTGATTCTCCACCCGGCTGACCGGTATTAGAGAAGATATTCACACCGGCCACTTTACCTTTCAATCCGTCAAGCGCATTGAATGATTGTGCTTTCAGCATGTCTTTACCTTTGGCTGTGGAAATGGAACCTGTCAAGTCTGATTTGCGCATGGTACCATAACCAACAACGACTACTTCGTCCAGTGCTTTCGTATCCGATTGCAGAACTACGTTCAGAACATTACTCTTTAATTCCGAGACTTTAAATTCTTGTGTGATATAACCAATATACGAAAACACCAAGGTGGCATTGGAAGGAACAGAGAGAGTGTATTTACCGTTAATGTCAGTGATTGTTCCTGTACTACCGTTTTTAACTTTCACCGTACCACTGATAACCGCCTCTCCCTGATCATCGGTTACCGTACCGGAGATTGATTTTACAGATTGAGCATTCATGCCCAAACTCAACATCATACCTATTACAAATAAGGTAAGATACTTTAGTTTTTCATTCATAATTCCTTTAAATTTGATTAGTAATAAGGTTAATTCCCTTTAAAAAGATTGTTGCAAATAAAGGTTATTCGAATAAAACTCCAATGCTCTACCTTGCCAAAAAAACGGCAAAATAAAGACACATCTTTAAAGCACAGAAGGGCAAATTAGAGCACAGGTTAATACCCTAAAAATCAATACAATAAAATTAACAGAAGGGATTTAGAGCACAAGGTTGTGACAAACAAATAAATAATAATGTTTCCCAACCAATCACCTATACGAAAGAATTTAGCCTGACAATCAGCAT
>OGXQ01001887.1_pt1 | contig 15143 bp, 12 predicted proteins | sample 1576291 | NCBI WGS metagenome assembly OGXQ01 (sample SAMEA3541575, study PRJEB24748) | human gut metagenome | biome: human gut; feature: human-associated habitat; material: faeces | place: China | collected 2012 | reverse complement strand
CGCGATTCCGGCCATGCCAAGGGCCTTTTCTTCCATGGCGCGCATCTCCTTTTGCTCGTCGGGGTCCATATGGTCATAGCCCATCAGGTGAAACAGCCCGTGGGCCAACAGGTAGCACAGCTCGCGGCGCGCGCTGTGGCCGTATTCGGCGGCCTGCTCCAGCGCGCGCAGGCGCTCCATCCAGCTGCGCAGACCCGCAAAGCGCACCGTGTGCGGCGCGCCCGTCTCATCGCGGTAGGAAAAGCACGTCAGGTGCTTCGCAGCGTCATAGTGCAGGCAGGCTCCGGTCCGCCGGGCCAGGGCCAGCGCCTCGCCCCGGCTGAGCCGCTCCGTCCGAAGGCCGCAGCGGTCGCACGCCGCATCGTCATAGTCCGCCAGTAATTTTTCCGGCGGCAGGCCCGGAAGACCGGGCGCAGCGCGCACCCGTCCGGCAGCGGCAGCCAGCCGAGCCAGCATTGGGGCCTCCCAGCCGAGCGCGCCGGGCCGCGGCAGGGCCAGCGTCAGTCCTCCGCCCCGCTCCGCCAGAAGCGCCTGCAGCCGGGAGACCAGCGGAGCCGGATCGCAGTCCGGCAGCAGATCACGGACCGCCAGCTCGACCTGCGCCGTGCCATGCGCGCGGCAGAGCGCGGCCGTTTCGAGCAGAAGGCGCTCCTGCGCAGCCCGGCTGCGGAGCAGGGTTTCCAGCTTTGCTCCGCTTCCTGTGAGGCGCAGGCAGGCCGGGCGGCCATGCAGCGGTAAACGATGCAGCGCGCCGTCGCCGTCAAGCTCCGCAGCGTCTGCCGCCAGCTCACATGTATAGGAAAACCCCAGATCGTTCCATTCCGGCCCCATCGTACCGCACAGCGCCAGCGGCCGCGTGCCGCGCTCCCGGAAGCCCAGCACAAGCCGCCGCCCCGGCCGGAGCGGCCCGGGATTGCAGCGGCGCAGCTCCGGCAGGCCAAAGCGCGCAGACAGGCTCTGCCAGCTCTCGCCGCACCGGACGGTGTGCAGTGCCTGCGGATGCAGCACGAGCAGCTCCTGCCCGGTCAAGGGCTCCGCCGTCCCGTTCCACGCGGCAAGCAGGTCCGGTCCGGTCCCGTGCATCGCAGCGATGCCGCGCAGCGTCTCTCCCGGCAAAACGGTGTGGATCATCGCACTCACCTCCTGCCAGCATATGCGCAGCATTTTGATTCGGCTATACGGGCATAAAAATATCCCGCAGGGGAACCCCCGGCGGGGTATGAGCTTGTCAAAAAAGGATTTTTGCCAAGCTCTCAAACGAGACCCGTTTCACTGGGCTCTCGTTTGAAAGGGCTGCGGCTCACGGCAGCGCACGAAGGGCGCACCCTTCGCACGTTTGCGAGCCGAGCGGTATTTTCTTCGACGTACATGCCGCCGGAGAAAATGATTTCCACTTTTTTGCGCCTGCGGGCGCAAACTCTGCGAGGCTTTTTTAACATTCTGAGAGAGCTCAGCTGCAGGACTGAGCTCTCCGTTTTTTTGCCTGCTGGTATCAAATCCGCCTGTCGGGAAATACTGTGACTATTCCCGTTTGATGGGAACAGTAAAACGACCGGAGGATACGGAGCCATGCAGGGCAAGGTGGAGATCTGCGGCGTGAACACGGCGCATCTGAAAACGCTGAAAAACGACGAAATGGTGGAGCTGCTGCGGCGCAGCCAGGCGGGAGATCAGGCGGCGCGCGAGCGCCTCATCGAGGGAAATCTTCGCCTCGTGCTGTCGGTCATCCAGCGCTTTCTCGGCCGCGGGGAGAACCCGGACGACCTGTTTCAGGTCGGCTGTGTCGGCCTCCTGAAGGCCATCGCCAATTTTGACGTGAATCTCAACGTCCGCTTCAGCACCTACGGCGTGCCGATGATCGCGGGCGAGATCCGCCGCTATCTGCGCGACAACAGCGCCATCCGCGTCAGCCGCTCCATGCGCGACACGGCCTACCGCGTGCTGCAGTGCCGCGAGGCCATGCAGGCCGAGCAGTCGCGCGAGCCGACGCTCGAGGAGGTGGCACAGCGGCTGGAGCTGCCGCTTGAGACCGTGAATACGGCCATGGACGCCATTTCCGTGCCCGTCTCGCTCTATGAGCCGGTCTACACGGATGGCGGCGACCCGCTGACCGTCATGGATCAGGTGCGCGACACGAAAAATACCGATGAGCAGTGGGTCGAGCGCATCGCGCTGCGCGAGGCCATCTCCACGCTCGGCGAGCGGGAAAAACGCATCCTGGCCCTGCGCTTTTTCGACGGCCGGACCCAGATGGAGGTCGCCTCCGAGGTCGGCATCTCGCAGGCGCAGGTCTCCCGGCTGGAGAAGAATGCCATCCGTACACTTCGGAAAGCGATTTGTTAAGGTATATCCGGCCCCGCCGCCGCATAGAGTGAGGCAGACGAAATGGGGCAGGTGATCCGATGGAAGACCGGTTTTCCTCGCTGCGCTGCCGCGAGGTCATCAATATCTGCGACGGCTGCAGGCTCGGCTGCGTGTCGGACGTGGTCATCGACCTGAAGTGCGGCCGCGTGGCCGCGCTCGTCGTGCCCGTGCCGTGCCGCCTGTTCGGCCTGCTTGGCCGCCGCGATGACTATGTTATCCCGTGGGAGCAGGTCCGCCGTGTCGGCGCGGACATTATTCTCATTGAGTCCGAGCTGGATAAGACCCGCTGTCCCCGCCGGAAGAAGGAATTTTTCTGAGAAATCGGAAAAATCGGACCAGTTTTTCGCAAAAAAACGCTTGAAAACTGAAACTTCCTCCTGTATAATAGTACGGCGTGGGCAAAGGCCCGCAAATTCAGAACCCACACAGCCCGGGATGCTCCGTCCCAGTGCCGCCTCGGCGGTGGACGGGGAAGAGGAACGGACTGGAGGTCAAAACAAAAAGGAGAAACACAAAATGGCAGTCGTATCTATGAAGAGTCTGCTCGAAGCAGGCGTCCACTTTGGTCATCAGACCAGACGCTGGAACCCCAAGATGGCTCCGTACATCTACACGGAGCGCAACGGCATCTATATCATCGATCTGCAGAAGACCGTCAAGAAGATCGAAGAGGCCTACAACTTCGTCCGTGATCTTGCCGCCAACGGCGAGAACATCCTGTTTGTCGGCACGAAGAAGCAGGCGCAGGACGCCATCAATCCCTGCCCCCAACGGCCGGGAGATCCGGGCCAGATACATCCGCCCGGCGCGGGAGGGGGCCTTCCCCACGGTGCTCATGTTCCATGACCTGGGCCGGGGGGTTCGAGGTTGGCACCACATGACCCGCTTTGTGGCCCTGGGATACGCCGTAGCAGCCCTGGAAAACCAAACCTCCGTGGCCGATTGGCGGCGTGATTGGGCGGCATTATCTCTGGAGGACCGATATTTGGACGCCCTGACGCTGGCCCACGCGGCCATCGGCCTCTCGTCCACCGACCCCGCCCGTTTGATGACTTGGGGCGAAGGGTTCGGCGGTGGGCTGGCGATAGTTGCGGCGTCTCTGGTACCCGGCGTGATCCGCTGTGCGGCCCTGAACCCATTGCCGGGTGATCTGAGGGCCATGTGCGATGGAGCAGTCGGGACGGATAGGGCTGTGCTGGACGGCCTCGACCCTGTCAGTTTTGCCGCATTGCTGACCTGCCCCCTGCTGTTGGGCACGGGACTTCTGGACCAGACGGCGTCGCCCAAATGCCAATATGCCATCTTCAATCGGGCACGGGGACCCAAGACGCACTTGGTCTACCCTAAGTATGAACACGAACGAATCAATTTTTTTGAGAATGAACTGCTGAAATTCTTCCACATTTGAGGTGACGCATGCTCAGATTAGGAATTGCGGGAATCGGCGCCATTGCCGGCGATTATATCGGCTTGATTGTGGGCGGAAAGGTCCGGGATGTGGCGCTTACGGCGCTGTGCAGCCGAAATGAGGCGCACATCCGAGAGGCAGCACAGCGACATGGCCTTCAGGCCGCCGCATTTACGGATTATGGCGCTATGCTCAGGTCTGGCCAGGTAGACGCGATACTCATTTGTACTCCCCACGCACAGCACCCCGAAATGACCCGGCAGGCCCTAGAGGCGGGGCTGCATGTGCTGGTGGAGAAGCCGGTTGGTATTTTCGCCGACGAGGTGGCGGAAATCCTTCCCGTGCTGGCGGAACGGCCGGAACTGGTCTGCGGCGTCATGTATAATCGGCGGGCGGCTCAGGCCTACCGTCATGTAAAAAATTTGGTCCAGAGCGGTGAACTGGGGGAGCTGGTGCGCTGTAGCTGGATTATCACCAACCTCTACCGAACGGAGGCATACTATACCTCCGGGGCCTGGCGCGGTACTTGGCAGGGAGAAGGGGGCGGACTGCTGATGACCCAAGCCTCCCACCAACTAGACCTTATGCAATGGATCTGCGGTATGCCGGTTTCCGTACTGGCCCGCTGCTCCACCATAGGGCGGCCCATCCAGGTTGAAAATGAGGCTGAACTTTTTCTGACCTACCTCAACGGCGCCCATGGGCATTTTATTGCTTCAGCCCATGAGTGCCCTGGCACCAATTTGCTGGAGATTTGTGGGACGAGGGGCCGGATTTCCGTCCGGGACGATAGCGAGGTGGAAATCATCCGCCTGGAGGAGGACGAGCGCACCTTCGCAAGGTCCTGCCCGTCCCCCTTTGAACAGGTCTCCGGGACAGTGGAGCGCTTGACTTTCGACGACAGAAACAACAAGGCGCAGCAGGCGGCCACCATACAAAATTTTGTTGCCGCTGCTCAGGGGGCCGGGCCAATCCAATGCAGCTTGGAGGAAGGTCTGCGATCCCTCCAGATCATCCACGGCGCGTATCTCTCTCACTGGATGGGCCGCACGGTCACACTGCCGGGGGATGAACGGGTGTTTTGCCGTATCCTTAATCGTACAGGAGCATCAATGGCCATAGGGCACGGCCCTCTATAAGCAAGAAAAGAGGGGGCCGGCGGTATTCTTTTTTATAACGACATCATTAAACTGGATGTGATTCCAATGGGCTGATAGGCGGCATCATACATATTATCGACAGTTGTAGTGCCCTAAACTTGAAAAGGAGATTGCCATGAAACAACATAAGAGACTGCCGCTAGCACTTTTGCTGGTGTTTGCACTTTGCATCCAGACTCTGTCGTTCACCAGCGCGGCTGCTGCCTTGGCTGACCCTGAGCCGGTGTTCTCGGCCAGCGATATGACGTTTTCCAGTGGCACGGATGCCGTCGCTCTCCCCCAGAGCGCTGTCACGCAACTCTCTGGGTTGTCGAGCGGTACAATCATCGTGGACTTCACCCCCACGGCGATGTCCACGGCCAACTGCCTGTTCAGCTTGAGCAACAGCAGCGTGACTGACGCCTACTTTAACCTTTACATTGACAACCGGGGCTTCCTGGGCCTGGAGGTCAGGAATCATGGGGAGACCCGCTATGTGAATCTCCAGGGTCCGGCAGAAGTCACGCGCAATACCCGGCATATCATGGCGCTCAGTGCGGACCCACAGGAAGGCTACAAGTTCTATTTTGATGGCGACATGGTTTTCCAAATGCCTGTGGCCCTTTATGAGCTATGGGAGTACGACTACCGGTTCATGTCCACAGTGAATTCCGCCGATGTGGGCTATATGGGTGCAACCTATCGGAACGGGGCATTCGGATATCCCTACTACGGCACCATCGACAGCGTGCGTGTCTATGATACGGCTCTGGCGCAGGATGTTCTCGAGGCAGAAACCTACATAGAGAAGGACTCTGGAATCATCAGGCAGGAGAATGTGTTCTCTTTTGAGGATTGGAACACAGAGGGCATCCGAATCCCCTCCATTCTGCGGACCGACAAGGGGACGATCATTGCCACGGGCGATATCCGGTTCGGCGACGCCGCCGGAGCGAGCAACGATCCTCCCAACAACTGCGACATCGGCATCCGGGTCAGTAGCGATGACGGCGCAACCTGGAGCCAACCCAAAATGCTGCTCAATTTTCTTGACTACCCCAACGAACCCCAGGTCCCCATGAAAACGGACAGCGCATCTTACTGCGATTCGCTCCTCGTCAAAGGTCAAAACGGGCGGGTCTTCTTCTTCTGTGACGCGATGACCGGAAACGTCCGTGCGCCCTATGCAGCGGCCTCTACCGGCTATACTTCTGACGGCTATCTGATCCTAAAGGACTCGGCTGGCACCCAATATGAGCTGCACGAAGATGACGGGACGGTGTATCTAAATGGGGCGGCAACCGACTACACAGTCGGACCTGATTTCACCCTTTATAAAAATGGACAGGAAGCTGGAAACATTTTTTACACCAACTACGGAACCTACGACGCATCCGCAGTACCGCGCAAAACGGAACTGCGGGTCATCAATACGGTCTTCCTGATCATGTGCTACAGCGATGACGGCGGCTATACCTGGTCAGATCCCAAACTGATGAACTACGGCTTTAAGACCAGTGATATGAAGCACTTTGGCACAGCCCCCGGCATTGGGATCGTCATCCAGACCGGCAAATACCAAGGCCGCATCCTTGTGCCCCTTTACTACACCCACTCGCTGCCGTCGAGAATCTTCGCAGTCCAGGGTCCGTCGGAAGGCAGGGCTTCGAATTCGTGGGCTACGTTGGGGCTGGAATCGGAATTCTTCAACGTGATGCGGAACGCCTTGGTCGATGTCCCCGCACGCCAGATACCTTTGGGATTGACCAGTCGCCGCGACTGAATCACCTCGACGACCTTTTCCGTCAATTTCCTCTCGCCGTTCCATGCCGTAAACCGTACCTTTGCATAGCGCCGGCGTCCGACGGAATAGTTGTTGCCGGAGAACCCTTTGCCGAGCGTCATCGGACGCGTGTAAACGGAAATGTCGAACCGGTAGCGCTCGTCGTCCACACTCACCGGATTATTGTAGGTCTGCTTGCCTACATATTCTTTCGTCCGATCGCCTACCGAAGTCTTATCAATGAAACCCAGCGACAGGAATCCGTCGGTCAAAGCGTTGGCGGCCTTATCAATATAGGGATGATCGTAATAGCCCCAGTCGTTGCCGATAATCTCGGCCGTAACCTTCGTGACCTCCGTGATGTTTTTGTCATAATAGACCGTCAGCGGAATCGTCAGCTGCTGGTTCGAGAGGTAGGAAATGTACATCGGACTGGCCACAACGATCTCCGGCGGCTGCGGAACATACTCATAGTCGATATGCCAGTCGGGGTTGTTGGCGTCCTTGTTGAACACCAGCGTCAGTTTGTAGTGCGCATTGCGCTCGGCGTCGAAATCGTCCTCCATATTACGCCCCAACATACAGCGGTAGGTAATGTTGCCGTAGGAGGGATTGTCGACCGAGCGGTTGATGTAATACCCCTTGACTTCGAGGAAAGTGCCGTTGAGCACATTGTCCTTGTCTGGGCCCTGATACAGGTGCTTGCCGGGATGCTGTCCCTGCATGTTCTCGTAGAAGAACAGCGACGGAGCGTCTTCGGCATGGTTTCCGAAGGTGTTCGCGCCGCGACCGCACGAGAGCTTCGGCCAATTCGCGTAGTCGTCACCCTTACCGTAAAGGATCGTATCGCCTTCGGCAATCAATTCATCGGTTGAAGTGGGCGTATTGTCATCAACGAGCGAACAATGCGACGGAATATCCCTGATCTGCGCCGATTTGAGATAGATAAAGATGTTTTCGTTGAGATTCTTCGCGTCGAACGATACGGTGACCTTCGACGCCGCACGGCGGATCCAGGCATGGAGCGACACATTCGGCCGGTCTATCGTCACCAACTGCGGCGTGCCTTTGCCGTAGGCCGTGGAAAGTTCCTCGGTGAAGTAACCCGACATTTGGCAGTTTTTCGCCACATCCTCCTCGATCCACTTCAACGGGATGGCCCGAAAACTCTTCTCGGCACGGACGGCCTCGTCGTCGCTCAGATCGCCCATATTGGCCACGGCATAGATACGATAACGCCCGAAAGGCACTTCGCAGGAGAACTCCGCATGTTTGGTTTCGCGTTCCGTCTTGCTCTCTGAGCGCGGCACATCGGTCAGCGTCAGTTCGCTGCGGGAAAAATACCGGCATCCGGCCATCACGCCGTTATCCAGATACCACACGACGAAGATATCGTCAATCTCGCCGATGGCATCACCCTTGACGCTTCGCGTCTTTCCGAGCGAAGCGTCCCTCAGCGGCCGGAACATCGCACCGAACGTAACGACGCTTTCGCCCTGTCCCGACGAGGCGCCGTCCGCCAGCGGATCGTCCGTACATGCAGACAACCCGAACAGCGCCATCCCCGCCCAAAATATATAGAGAATAGTTCGATTCATTTTCTGCGCATTATTCGCCTCAGATACCGAATCCCGGTTCCAAGGACACCTCGTCGTACGGGACGACATCCACCTGCCATTCCACCGCCCCATCCCCGTACCGGGGGATGCGGGCGTTGACAACCACATGCGTATTGCGCGGCAACTGCGGCAACGAAGGGAACGCCTTGCGCTGTTCGATGCCATTGATCGCAAGGCTCGTCGCATACGGCTCCGCGGACTTTCCCTCCAACAGATAGATCGCCGGCAATTCCACCGTTTTTCCGTGCGGCAGTGCAATGCCGGCATCGGAAATCGCGTCGTCGGCATAAACGAACGTATAGTAATCGGCCGGTACGGCATCGTACTGCACGATCTCCCGGATGCCGTCCTCATTGTCCGCGTATACGGTCCCGTGAGGCAGATAGTACTCTCTGCGGGCCATCCGGTCTATGGTAAGTCCGGTCAGCACGAGATTCCGCTCACTCTGATTCGTAATCCGATAGGTGAACTTCACCGCCGCGCGCGTCACGAAGAGTTCGAAACTGCAATCCGTCGCCCCTACCTCGATCTCGTGGCTCTCGTTCATGGGCAGCGCTCCGGAAAGCTGCGCCGAATCGCCATCCAGCCAAATGACCAGCGAGGCCAGCACGCCCGCAGGGAACGAATCGCCCACCCCTATCGCCGTAAGATACTCCGACAGCTTTCCGCCGGCCGACACCGGCGTTCCGTCCATCGTCTCGACCACGGTATTGCCTTCGTTCACGAAGAGATAGACCTGTTTTTTCTCGCGGCCTACGACTTTGAACCGTTCCTGCCGATCGTATACCAACGCCACGGAGGGTTTGACGAAGCGGTTGGCCTCTACCGTTCCATCGGGCCGGACGACGATGATGCGCAGCGTCTGCATCTTCTCGTCGTCATTCGCCGGAGCCGCATCCGAGGAAACCCGCGACCGGGGAACGGCGATATCGGACAATGCGACGTTCAGATCGAGATTCACCAGAAACGGCTGCTCTTCGGTAGATACATCCGCACTCCGCCTGCACCCCGACACCAGAAGCGCAAAACACACCCATACGACAACATATACCGATCGTCCCATTCCGCAAATTTCTCGTTACATCTCCGCATCGTTGATCCGCACCACCCAATCGTTCACGACGATCCGCGTATCGATCCACGAACCGTCGGGCCGCAGGAAGAAGAAGAGTACGAAATCGCACTCCCGATCCAGGTACTCCTGATCGTCCATGTCGTAGCGATCGCTGCGCAGCATAAGCAGGTATCGTTTCAACGGCATGTCCACGACCGCCCCGCCGTCGGAATGCCGGCGAACGACGAGCCGCGGAGCACTCTTGGTCATCAGCCGCGAGGTGCTCAACTCGGCATAGGCCACTCCCACGGCCTCGGGAACGACATTGTCGCCCACGATCGTCACGCCGGTCTGCGCCCGCCCCGTCTTCCACGGCGTGTAGGTCACCGTACCGGCGGAGAGGAGATCGTTGTCGGAACCGAACAGCGTATTGTCGTCGGTAATCTCGAAATCGAAATCGTCGGGCGACAGCGTCCCGCCGTTCTCCTGTTGGAGTACGATGCGGATATTGTTCGTGTTCTTCATCATCCCGACAGTGCCTTCCGCATAGAGATCGGCAGTCGAAAGCGTCAGCGTACCCCAATAGAGATCGTGCAGCCGTTTCCGATCGGGATTCGACAGACAATCGGCCTCCATCCGCACCCGCAGGTCGGAAAAACTCACTCCCCGCACAGGTACGGACATCATCGAGAACGAACGCCGCCCGCAGGCAAGGCCTCCTTAAGCCACGAATCGGTAAGTCCCCGCCTCAAGGTCGAGGGTCATCCGGTAATTCTCGTCGCGCAGCTCAGCTCCCATGACCGTCTCCGTCGCAACGTAGCGGCCTTCATCGTCGAAAACCAGAAGCGTCAGACAATCCACCTCCCGGGGGAAGGCGTTGGAATATGTCATGTTGTAATCGTAGACGAAACGCAACGACACACCGTGAGGACACGGTTGAAGGTCCTCATAGATGCTCTCGCACGCAGGCAAAGCGGCAATCATCAGTGCGGCGCCGAGCACCGCACCGATGAACCGTAAAACCGGATTTCGTCTTTCGGCCCGCATTTTCAGAATTCGATCTCGTTCACACGAACCACCCACGGCAATACCTCGACGGATACCGAGATATAAACGTCGCCGGTCTCGTCGGGATCTTTGGGATCGACGGGGTCGGGATCGTTCTCCGAAAGGCGGGGATGTCCGAGACGGTTGATCTTCGTCACGGCGAGTTTATAGACGTTGTTACGCACGACGGCAAACTCCATATCCCCCATCACGCCCGCATTGTCGTTGTTGTCGTGACGGTTCCAGTAGAAATAGTAGCAGTAGTAGCCCCACTTGCCGTCGTCCTCGCTGGACTGGTAGAGCGTGATGCCGTTTTTGGTCGCGGCCTTTTTGAACAGTTGAAGCGCATCGTCCGTCTTTCCTTCGTCGTTCCACTTATGCCACAGATAGTTGGGACTATCCACATCCTGTCCTTCGCCTTCGTGGGCGCCTTTGCCGAACACCGCTTCGTAGAAACTGTTGGTCGTAACGATCGTGCCGTCCTCCAGCGTCGCAGCCTTCAAAGCCGCCTTAGCCACATTGGGCCAACGCAGATAGAGATTGCCGCCGAACGTGTAGAGAATGGGATCGGTATTGGTGTTGTGATTGAGCTCCAGCGAGGCATCACTCATATCGTAGTCGAGCACTTTGGCCAGCGTTGCGATCTGCTCGTCGGACGAGGTCCGTGCAGCCTCCGTAGGTATCATCCGGCCTTTGAATACGACTCCCGTCGACAGGCCGGCGGTCATACGCTTGGTTTCGTTCACCGTATTTTCAGTCACATAACGCCAGATTTTGTAGGATGTAGCGCCATCGCCCGTGTACTCGTCGTCCTCTTTGTCCGTACCCAGCACCTCTGCGATCGGCGAGGTGTACCACTGTTCGCGGGCCGTTGCGTCGATGACGCCGTTGTCGCTCTCGGAGCCCACGCGGAACAACGGGAAATTGTAAGCCGCCGGACCCGGTGCTTTCGTATCGTAGTCGACATCGACGACATAGTTGCCCGGCGCCGTTCCCCACGGAATCTCAGGACGGCAAACACCGCCCTCTATGGCCCCGGCAGCGGTAACACGGCGAAAATAGTAGAACTTGTTGCTCATGTTGACCAACGCCATGCGATTGAGCTCGATGTCGACGATGTCGACGGGCTCCGCCTCGGCGGTCAGCTTCGTGGCAACCACATGATATTTATTGCCGCCCAGCTCGCTGCCGTCGCGGAAATCGAAACGCGCCACCGAGCGCTCGACACGCACGGGACCGTTGTTTTCGAGGCGGTCGCCGCTGGAAGTAGAAGAATTGATCGAGAGATCGAGAGGTACGGAAGCCGATGAATAGAGATCCCACTCTTTAAACGTGCGGGGCAGCATCTTCGTGGCGATGGTGGCATTGGTCATCAACATCGCGCCGCGGGCCCAGATCGACGTGTTCTTACCGGCGGTCTCCGACACTTCGCAGACCTTGTCGATCCACGACGTATCGCCGAGAGCGAAGCCGCTCTGGCTGTCGTCCGAGGTTTTGAAACTCGCCAGCAGGTCGTCGGTATAGTTGCAGATGACAAAGACGTTGACCCGCTGATCGGAAAGAGCATTGTTGTTATAATAAGCGGCCAGTGCAGTCTTCGAGAGCTTGGAGGTCGCCCTGACCGAGGTTTGCGACATTTCGAGACCGGTATCTACCGTCCCGGAAGTGATGTAACCGTTGTCGCCGGGACGGGCCAGCACGATGAGCATGCGCTTGACCGTGTTCTCATGATCCTTGCCGACCTCGGTCTTATCGTCGCTTGCCGAAGAACCATCTTCGGGATCGACGGTAGTGCTTCGCGTACCCTTACCCGCAGTAGGTAGTGACACAGATACGGACACATAAACTTTGTCACCCGGATTAACGACGCTGCCGCCGTCCACGTCGTTCACGACGTCATCGTTGCTGCACCCCATCGCCATACCCACGGCAAGAAGGGCTGCTAAAAAATTGTTCAGAAGCTTCATTGCATTATGTATTAAGTGATCTATTTCAGTTCATTCGTCAACTCTACGACCTGTCGCAAAGCCTCCCCGGCTTCACCGATGCCGCGAGTGCGGGCCTCTTCGAAGATCGCCGCCGCCACATCGTACCTCTCCGACAGCGCCGCCAGCACACCCCTGGCATAGAGCGCCTCGGCCCGGTCGCCGGCTTTGGACAAATAGCGTTCAGCACGTTTCAGGTCGCCGCGCATCATCGCCGTCGTGGCGGCATTGAGGTTGGCCGTCGGATCGTCGGGGAACATGCGCACGGCGATCTCGAACGTCTCGGCATACTCGTCACTGCCCGGCTCCATCTCCTGTGCGGCCATATACATCTCCTGCAAACTCAGCTTCTGCGGCTGCGTCTTCAACAGGCGCCGGATCTCGGCCACGTCGGTATAGGCGCGAACCTCGTATTTCACGGCATAGTCCGAATGACGCAACCCCGGATAGACGTTTGCAAGCAGGTAGGCATAAGATTCGGGGTAACTCTTTTTGATCCACCACTCTTTCGCGTCGGGCGCCAGATCACTGCGGATCACCACAAGAATCGCCGTCCGGTCGGCGAGCCCCGATGTCTCGACGAAGCGTTCCAGGCCGGCCCAATCTTCCGGTTCGTAATCGGTGGTGAGCAGCGACTCGGGGAAATCATATTGCCGCTGCACATACTCTTTGAGCGTCTGCGTACGCCCCTTCGCCAACCGTTCGTTGTTGGCATACGTGCCTTCCGGTGAAGCATACCCCTTAATCGTCACACCGATGATCTTAGTGTCGGCGTCGGCTTTGACGGCATCGATCGTGGCGAGAATCTTCCGCAGCTCGGCGGGGTTATTACGATAGGTTTCGTAGATTTCCGTGCGGTTGACCGGGAAATCGATGTTAGCAGAACCTTCCACCGTAAGGATTTTTGCCTCCGCTTCGGGACGGACATAGACCGGAACCGGAACGAAATAGCGTTTCTCGGGTTCCAACCCAAGTGCCGTCAGCCGCTCATCGGCATCCGACAACGGAGCGCCGCAGCAACCTCGCATCTGACTCCTGGCGCTGAGTGTCGCCGTATTCATCCACGTTTCATAAGGGATCACCGCCCGGTATTCGATCACCCCGATACGCCCCTCGCGGTAGAGTGTCGCATCGTCCGGCGTCAGGCCATTGCGCAAATGATGATAATAGCGGTTGCGGCCGGCGATCAGCGCCGGCGGCAGCGTCACACTCGCAGTACCCTGCGTCAGCGTCGGGGTCAGCAGCACCTCCAAATTGGTTTTAAGATCCAGCGCCGAAACATCGATGTCCATCGCTACGAACAGTTTCTCGTCAGCACGCGACACGGCCAGATTCGATACAGTCACCCGACCGTCGAGGATCGGCTGCGCCTTCGTCGGCTGTTCCGCAAGCAAAAACGACAATCCGAAGAAAAGAATTTTCGAAATATTATTTGCCTTCATGACTGCATGAATTAAAAGGTATAGACCAGATTTACAGCCGCTTTGGTCGGCCCCACATAATGGTGCGGCCGGTCTTCGGCGAGCTTTCGTCCGCATCTGGCGCACGGATAACTGTCGAATCGCGTATAGATCCATCCGACACCCAATTCGGCCTCCAGATTCCAGTGCGTACCCAGAATCCAGGCATAGCCATAGGCGACGCCAGCTCCGGTGAACCAGCCCTGATAGCGGCGCTCCGAGATTTTCGAGAAATCGGTTCCCAAGAACGAAATGCCGTTTCTCAGTCCACCTATATTATACTTGCCGCCCAGTATATGCATTCCCAGAAAATGCCCTGCAAAGCGGTCGCAAAACCAATAGCGCGCCTCGGGCTGCACGAGCCAATGTTTCCACCTCCGTTCATGCGACAGCGTCCAACCGTTGTAATTGCCCGATACGTCGAGTGTCCACCGCGGCGCCATTCCGACCTCTACTCCGATGTTTATGGTATAAAGGGCATCGTAAAGCAGATTGGTTTTAACCGCGATCCGCTGTCCCTGTGCACAAACGCCGCAAAACGTCAGGCTCAGGAACAAGAATCCTTTAATCAAATTTTTCATTATCACATCCGATATTTCAATATAAACGAATCTTCGGTGGGAGTATATCGCAACCATGCCAGAATGCATTCATATACTCTGATATTCAGCCATACACCAAGCTGTCCCAAGTATTCCCGGAACAATTCTCACTCTCAATAATCTGACGCTGATACTGGAAATACGAGTTATGCTATGTATGGTTTCTTTCTAAGAAACCACAATTCCGACTAAAACAATGATTATCTATTCATAAAAACAGGATATGTCCTTTTTATGATAAACATTTTGGCATTATCCCTTTTGGTACATAGTCGAATGACCGATCGGAGGCATCGGAATAAAAGATTTGTTTGAAGAATCTAAAAATACGGATCGTTATGCAAACTGCTAATTTACAAGCGATTTTACGAGGGGGGGGGATTTTTTTCAAAGAAAAACGAGCCTGTTTTGTTTGGTCTTTTAAACAAAAAAACATATTTTTGTACAGCCATATGTGGTTTCTTAGAAAGAAATCATATTGCCAACTCACCCTGCACCTAGTTCCAGACGCTTCGTGGCCCCAGCCCTCGGCACGATCATCAGGCTTCGGCACGGTAAACTAAAAAAATATGCCGCAAATATTTGCGGTTTTCAGAAAAAACGGTATCTTTGCACTCGCAATAACCGGAATGGTGCGTTAGTTCAGCTGGTTAGAATACGTGCCTGTCACGCACGGGGTCAG
>OGXQ01001884.1_pt1 | contig 15150 bp, 10 predicted proteins | sample 1576291 | NCBI WGS metagenome assembly OGXQ01 (sample SAMEA3541575, study PRJEB24748) | human gut metagenome | biome: human gut; feature: human-associated habitat; material: faeces | place: China | collected 2012 | reverse complement strand
GTCAATTCAGGTTGCCAAAAATTCACACTTAAGTTAATATTTAATCAGTAAAGGACATCCTGTATGCAAGCGGCAGGCGGATTGGACTTTATGGTCAAGCTGGCAGAACGTTTGCTGCGCCGTAATCCGGCACATGTTACTATTCTGAGTCCGTTGGTGACTTATTTGTTTACTTTTGTTGCCGGAACAGGACACGTAGCTTATTCTGTACTTCCCGTGATTGCCGAAGTTGCCGCTGAAACAAAAATCCGTCCCGAACGTCCTTTGGGTATTGCGGTAATCGCATCTCAACAGGCTATTACGGCAAGCCCTATTTCTGCTGCTACCGTGGCACTTCTCGGGTTGCTTACCGGTTTTGACATTACCCTGTTTGATATATTGAAAATAACTATTCCTGCTACCTTGATAGGTGTGCTGGTAGGCGCTTTCGCTTCGATGAGAGTAGGTAAGGAACTGATGGAAGACCCTGAGTATCTGCGTCGTATGGAAGAAGGTCTGTTGGAGGATAAGCACGTGGAGCTGAATGACGTCAAGAATATGTTTCAGGCACGTCTTTCTGTGATTATCTTCATTGTGGCCACTCTGCTGATTGTGCTGTTCGGTTCTATTCCCGGTCTTCGTCCTTCGTTTGACGGAAAAGTAATGGACATGCCTTCACTGATTGAAATTCTGATGTTATCGGCTGCCGCACTCATTTTGATTATCTCGCGTACTGACGGTATCAAGGCAACTCAGGGAAGTGTATTTCCGGCAGGGATGCAGGCAGTGATTGCTATTTTCGGTATCGCATGGATGGGGGATACCTTCATTAATGGTAATATAACAGAATTGACAGGTTCTATTGAAGGAATTGTCCGTCAGATGCCGTGGCTTTTCGGTGTGGCATTGTTTGTAATGTCTATTCTGCTTTACAGTCAGGCGGCGACTGTGCGCGCTATTGTGCCTCTGGGCATTGCTTTGGGCATTTCGCCAATGATGCTGATAGCCTTGTTCCCGGCCGTAAACGGTTATTTCTTTATTCCCAACTATCCGACTGTGATTGCTGCCATAAACTTTGACCGTACAGGAACTACCGGTATCGGGAAATGGGTGTTGAACCATTCTTTTATGATGCCCGGTCTTGTAGCCACAATTGTATCGATTGTTATCGGACTGTTGCTCATACAAATATTATAGTCTCAATATATTAACTACCTAAACTAGAAAAAATTATGAATGGATTAAGAAAACTCAGTTTGCTGGCTGTGACGTTGTTATTCGGCGCCTTTGCAGCAGTTGCCCAAAAGCCTAATATTCATATTTTGGCAACAGGAGGAACAATTGCCGGAACCGGTGCTTCGGCTACCAATACGAATTATACAGCCGGACAAGTGGCTATCGGCACATTGCTGGATGCAGTGCCCGAAGTGAATAAGATTGCCAATGTGACCGGTGAACAGATTGTAAAGATTGGTTCTCAGGATATGAATGATGCCGTTTGGCTGACATTGGCAAAACGTATCAATGAACTGCTCAAGCGTGATGATGTAGATGGTATCGTGGTAACTCATGGGACAGATACGATGGAAGAAACGGCATTTTTCCTGAATCTCACCGTGAAGAGTGATAAACCGGTGGTATTGGTCGGGGCGATGCGTCCTTCTACGGCAATGAGTGCCGATGGTCCTTTGAACCTTTATAATGCAGTAGTTACTGCTGCCGCCAAAGAATCGAAAGGAAAAGGAGTGGTGATTGCAATGAACGGATTGATCTTGGGCGCTCAGGGAGCAACCAAGATGAATACGGTAGATGTGCAGACTTTCCAGTCTCCTAATTCGGGTGCGCTGGGATATGTTCTTAATGGAAAAGTGTCGTATAATATGGAGTCTTTGAAACGCCATACTACCAAGTCAGAGTTTGATGTGACAAATCTAGATAAATTGCCTAAAGTGGGTATTGTCTATAGCTATTCCAATGTAGATGCCGATGTGATGACTCCGTTCCTCAACGGGGGGTATCAGGGTATTGTGCATGCCGGTGTGGGAAACGGCAACATTCATCAGAACCTGTTCCCCATGTTGGAAAAAGCGCGTAAACAGGGGATTCTGGTCGTTCGCTCCAGCCGTGTTCCGACAGGTCCTACCACTCTTGATGCAGAAGTGGATGACAATAAATATCAGTTTGTTGCTTCTCAAGAACTGAATCCGCAGAAAGCACGTGTATTGTTGATGCTTGCGTTGACAAAGACAAATGACTGGAAGAAGATTCAGCAATACTTCAACGAGTATTAATTGATTTACATAGGGCAGGTGCCCGGTGTTTGGGGTTGTGTCAGAACGCGGATAATGCTGTCGTTTAGTTCGTAGGGGCAAGATTCGCTTGCCCGAAAACAGTTTGCTTTGTGTCTTCGGGCAGGCAAACCCTGCCCTTACAGCTGACGGTTGGATAGGCCATTTTAGTTTTGAAACACTCCCGTTTTCATTTATTTCCAATAACCTAAACCATACTTAATTATGAAAAGGATAATGTTATTATGCCTGACGGCCATTGCCATGTCAGGCTCACACTCGCTATATGCACAATCTTCAAAAAGTGATTTCATGTCGGACGATAAAAGCCTCTTTGAAGAGGTGACCGGTATAAAAAAGAAAACCGATAAGTTCAATCTCTATCTCAACATGCATGGTGACTTCAATATGAAATGGAATGAGTCCGGTTTCGATCAAGGGGCATTCGAGATGAAACAGCTCCGCATCGAAATGAAGGGTAATATCAACGATTGGCTGAGCTATCGTTATCGGCAGCGTCTTAATCGTGGTAATGATGGATCGGGTAATATTGACAATGTTCCTACCAGTATTGACTATGCAGGTATAGGTGTCAAACTTGATAAGTTTTCGTTCTTTGCCGGCAAGCAATGCACTGCTTACGGAGGAATTGAGTTTGATGTCAACCCGATTGACATTTACGAATACAGCGACATGATAGAGAACATGAACAACTTCATGACCGGATTGAATGTGGCCTATAATTATAATCCTTACCAGCAAATTCAGTTTCAAGTATTGAACAGCCTGAATGGACCTTCCAAAGAGATGTATGGCGACTTGGAACGGACAAAGCTTCCGTTGGTTTACACCTTGAACTGGAATGGTAACTTCCTGGATGTATTCAAGACCCGGTGGTCTGCCTCTGTTATGAACGAAACAAAAGGCGAGAAAATGTATTATTATGCTTTGGGTAATGAGTTCAATTTCAATCCTCAGTGGCATGCTTATTTTGACTGGATGTATTCTCGTGAAGGAGTAGACCGCAAGGGAATCATAACAAGAATGATAGGTGGTGACCTGAATCATAATGTATTTAACGCCGAATATATGTCATACGTGCTTCATGTCAACTATCGATTTGCTCCGAAATGGAATCTGTTTGCCAAAGGTATGTATGAAACAGCTTCCGTTTATAAAAGCAGTGATGAGGTGGAAAAAGGGAAATACCGTACGGCATGGGGGTATGTAGGCGGTATTGAGTATTATCCGATGGAGACCAATTTGCATTTCTTCCTGGCTTATACCGGTCGTTCTTATCGATTTACCGACCGGGCTAAAGCACTGGGAGAAGATAATTATTCGACTAATCGAGTGTCTGTGGGCTTTATTTGGCAGATGCCGGTGTTTTAAATCATAGTTATTTCTTTCCGAAAAACTTATCGATGATCAGGGCTATCGCTCCATCGCCTGTTACATTACATGCAGTTCCGAAGCTATCCATTGCAATGTAGAGTGCTATCATCAGGGCTTGTTCACTTTCGCCGAAGCCCAGCATGGAGGAAAGGATGCCCAGTGCAGCCATGATTGCGCCACCCGGAACACCCGGTGCAGCTACCATTGTGATGCCTAGCATGAAGATGAACCCGGCAAACATCGGGAAGTCGAAGGGCATTCCCTGCATCATCATCAGTGCCAGTGCGCATGCCACTATTTTCAGTGTACTACCCGATAAATGAATAGTGGCGCACAGCGGGATTACAAAGCCGGCAATGTCTTCACTCACTCCGTTCTTGATGCTTTGTCGCAGGGTGACAGGAATGGTGGCTGCCGACGACTGTGTACCCAACGCAGTGAAATAAGCCGGAAGCATTCTCCCCAACAAACGAAACGGATTGCGGCGGACAAACAGAGCCGCAATGGAGTATTGGAAAATGAGCAGGAAAATATGCAGCAGGAAGATAACTCCGATAATCTTGATGAAGACCGATAATACATTCATAACCTGTCCCGAATGCGTCATATTCAAGAAAATGCCGAAGATATAGATTGGTAGTAATGGCAGGATGATGACTTGAATGGTTTTAATGATAATATCCTTAAAGTCATTACATACATCTTTGAGTGCTGTGGTGTTCAAGTGGGCGATGCCCAGTCCCAGTGTAAAAGCAAGAATGAGTGAGGTCATCACATTCATGACAGGTGGAATGGCTACCGTGAAAAAAGGCACGATATCATGGGCTTCGCTTATCTGTTCGATAGAAGCGCCGGGAGTAATCATCGACGGAAAAAATGTGATGCCTGTAAAGTAGGAAAGGAATCCCGAAAACAAGGTTGCTCCATACGCTATGAGTGTGGTGACTACCAGCATTTTTCCCGCTTCTTTCCCGATGTCGGCAATGGCGGGTGTTACTAACCCGAGGATAATCAGCGGGATGATAAAACCGAGGAATTCACTGAAGATTCCGTTGAAGGTCACAAAGATTCTTACCAATCCTCCGGGGAGGATGTTGCCGAATGCGATACCTAATGCAATGGCAAGGATAATACGGGGTAATAACCCTATTTTAATCTTTTTCATCATAATGTAAGATTGATATATTCACAAAGATAGAATTATTGAACAAATAAATCTGCCGTTTGTTAAATATAAAAAGATTAAATTATGGAAAAGGCAGATATCGGATTGATCGGACTGGGAGTGATGGGGCAGAATCTGGCCCTGAACCTGGCAGGTAAAGGATGGAAAGTAGCTGTGTGGAATCGCACAGTTCCCGGCAAAGAAGAACATATAGTTGATAATTTCATAGCTAAGCGTGCGCAAGGCAAAAGCATTGTCGGTACGCAGACTTTGGAGGAATTTGTAGATGCACTGAAGACTCCGAAAGTCGTATTTCTCATGGTGCAGGCAGGGTCTGCAGTAGACGAAATGACAGGCAGATTGCTTCCCTTGTTGCATAAAGGTGATATTATAATCGATGGTGGAAACTCTAATTTTGAGGATACGGAGCGCCGGGTAAAGGAACTGTATGAGAAAGGAATGTATTTTGTAGGTTGCGGCATTTCCGGAGGCGAAGAAGGTGCATTGCATGGCGCATCCGTCATGCCGGGCGGTGCTCAGGAGGCATGGCCCTTCATACAGCCGATGCTGAAGAGTATTGCAGCCCGTGCCGAAGACGGTAGTCCGTGTTGCGAGTGGGTAGGTCCGGGCGGTGCCGGTCATTATGTGAAGATGGTGCACAACGGTATAGAATATGGTGACATGGAATTGATAGCAGAGACCTATTATGCGCTGAAGAATCTGTTGGCTCTGAAGAATGAGCAGATGGCTGACGTGTTCGAGCGTTGGAACCAAGGTCGTCTGAAGAGCTACCTGATTGAGATAACGGCAGCTATTCTCCGTCACAAGGAGTGTGGCGGAGGTTATCTGATAGACAGCATACTGGATACTGCCGGACAGAAGGGTACAGGGCGTTGGAGCGTTATCAATTCGTTGCAGCTTAATACTCCTCTCGATGTAATTGCCGAGGCTGTGTTTGCACGTAATCTGTCTGCGGAAAAGAGCTTGCGTGTGTTGATGGCCAAACATTATATGCACGTTGAGAATCATCCGGTTTATAATTATCAGGATACTGTTGCTGCGCTGGAGGCCACTCTTTATGCGGCTCGTTTGGTGGGGTATGCACAAGGATTTGCATTGATGCGCACGGCGAGTGACACCTATAAATGGAACTTGAACCTTTCGTCCATCGCTTTGCTGTGGCGTGCCGGCTGCATCATCCGCTCTGCTTTCCTGAACGATATTGCCGAGGCTTATCACCGTGCACCGGGACTGTCGCACATGTTGCTCGACCGGCATTTCGGTTTGGAAGTGGCGGAGGCTCTTCCCGTATGGAAGAAATCGGTGAGTATCATGCTGAAAGAAGGACTGGCCGTGCCCGTATTCTCTGCTGCATTGAATTATTTCCTGGGGCTGACCACCCATCATTCGCAAGCCAACATGATTCAGGCGATGCGCGATTACTTCGGGGCACACACGTTCGAGCGGGTGGATAGTCCGCGAGGCGAGTTTTTCCATGAACAATGGCAGGAGAAGAAATAACAAGAACCGATAAAAAGAATTTGATTTATGAGTTTACCACATAGTTTGTTTTTAGTTATATTCGGCGCATCGGGCGACCTCACCCGGCGCAAGCTGATGCCTGCCTTGGTGAAGATTCACAACGAAGGACGTTTTCCTCCGCACTTTGCCATTGTGGGATGTGCCCGCACTGCCTATTCGGATGAAACCTATCGCAGCTATCTGAAGGAGGAGCTGGCGAAGTCTCCTTCTCTGGATGAAAAGGAGAAAGCGTCATTGGATGATTTTCTTTCCACTGTCTACTATCAGTCGATGGACCCTGCCGATGCTTTTACTTATTCCCGGCTGAACGAGCGGTTGAAAGCTCTGTCGCCCCAATATGAGAATGATGGGAATTACCTGTTCTATCTGGCTACTCCGCCGTTGCTTTACGAACTGATTCCGAAATATCTTCATGACGCCGGCATCCTCAAGAAGCCGGGGCTGAAGCGCATTATTGTTGAGAAGCCTTTCGGCTACGACCTTGCATCGGCGCGTAAGTTGAATAAGATTTACGCTACCTACTTCAAGGAGGAGGATATCTATCGCATCGATCATTTCCTTGGGAAAGAGACGGTGCAGAATATCATGGTGACACGTTTCGGAAGCACCATTTACGAACCTATCTGGAACCGTAACTATATTGACTATGTAGAGATAACCGCTGTCGAGAATATGGGCATCGGAACCCGTGGCGGATATTATGACGGTTCGGGTGCGTTGCGCGACATGGTGCAGAACCACCTGATGCAGTTGCTTGCCATTACCGCCATGGAACCCCCTGCCAAGTTCGATAAGGACGGTTTCCGAAACGAGGTCATTAAGGTGTACCAATCGCTTCATCCGCTGACCGATGAGTACATTCGAGAGAATGTCATCCGCGGTCAATATGTCGCCGGCGAGACTCAGGCAGGTTATCGTGAAGAAAAGAATGTAAATCCCGATTCGCGCACGGATACCTACGTTGCCATGTGCCTCAAGATAGACAACTGGCGTTGGCAAGGTGTGCCTTTCTATATCCGAACCGGCAAGCAGATGCCGACCAAGGTAACTGAGATTGTTGTCCACTTTAAACCTGCTCCCATGCAGATGTTTAAGATGAAGGAAGGGTTCTATCGGGGTGAAGAACTGATTCTCCGTATCCAGCCCGATGAGGGTATCTTGCAGCGTATCGCCATGAAAGCGCCGGGTTCGGGGTTTTATATGGGGACAATGGAGATGGATTACAGTTATGACCGGAATGCACAGGAGACGGGTGATGCTTACGTTCGCTTGCTGGAAGACAGCTTGGCGGGCGACCCCACCTTGTTTACCCGTTCGGATGCCGTGGAAGAGAGCTGGACGTATTTTGACAAGATTCTGGATTACTGGAAGAAATATCCGGAGACCCCTCTTTATGGTTATCCCGCCGGAACATGGGGACCGAAAGAGGCGGACGTGCTCATAGAGCGCAGCCATGCCGAATGGACTAATCCTTGTAAGAATCTGACACATTCTAAACTGTATTGTTTGTTATGATACCTGATAAATATTTGTATATATCGCCCCGACAGGCATCACAAACCCTCATTACTCATATATTGGAGGCAATGGAGAAAGAGCCCGAACGTCCTTTTACCATTGCCCTTTCCGGAGGAACGACCCCGGCGGTATTGTTTGAGGTGTGGGAGCGTGAGTTTGCGGCATACACGCCGTGGGCGCGCCTTTATTTTTACTGGGTGGACGAGCGTTGTGTGCCGCCTACCGATGCACAAAGCAACTTCGGTCTTGCCGACCGCCTTTTGTTCGGCAAGATAAATCTGCCGGCTTCACATTATTACCGCATAGTGGGCGAGGGTGCTCCCGGTGAGGAAGCTATATTGTATTCTTCTCTGGTAAAGGCTACCGTGCCGACTGTAGATGAAGTACCTGTCTTTGACTTTGTATTGTTAGGAGTGGGAGAGGACGGGCATACTTCTTCTGTTTTTCCTGACCGGAAAGACTTGTTGACGGCTGCTGAGCCTTATGCTGTATCAGTCAATCCTTATAATAAAACGGTTCGTATCTGCATGACGGGAAAACCGATGATAGAGGCAAAACATACTTGCTTCTTAGTGACGGGTGAGAATAAATGCAGCATTCTGAAGAAGATACTTGATAAAGAACAGGAAGATATTTATCCTGCTTCTTATATATGGCATCATGCCCGGATGCCGAAACTGTATGCTTCCTTATAGGGAAATAGTATAACGGTTTTTGGTTGAGGGGGTAATACACAAAGCAAACTGTTTTCGGGCGAGCGAACCTCGCCCCTACGAACCAAACGACAGCATTATCCACGTTTTGACACACTTCCTTTTTTAGTATTGACATCCCCTTATGAAAATTTGCTTTTTACATATTAAAAGTCCTTAAACTCTTCATTTTTATCGGACTTTACAGCAATACATTCCATTTCTATCAGCCATTTGGGACGGCATACCGGTGCATGTACAATGACGTGGGGCAGATGGGGGAATTTATTGTCAAACAATTCTTTAACGATAGTATAGTCTGCTGGGTCGCGCAAATAGATGATGGCTTGTGATACATCATCAAAGCTACATTCGGCTTCTTTAAGCAGTGCTTCCACATTTTCCCACATTCGGTTGGTTTGCTTACGCACATCACCCGGGTACACCACTTCACCTTTATTGTTTATGCTGGCAGTTCCCGAAATGAATACCTGTCTGCGGTCGCCATATTTCACACACGTCCCGCGTTCAAAACTCACTCCGTATTCATATGTGGGATTCAGATGGGTAGTGGCATACAGGAATTGTATCTGGGCAGGTTGTATTCCGTTGATGGCATATGCATCCATCTGCACTGTCACTTGCGGGTCAGGATGACGTCCGCCGATGCCGGTGCTGGCTATGTAGTGTGTCTTTTCCGTAAGGTCTTGTGTGAGGAACACTTCATTTCGTGCCTTCACCATTCCTGCATAATTGACATCTATATTTTGTACGAAAAACCATGTGCGGATACAGTTGTCTGCCAGTTTGCAATTCTGCTCACTGAGCTGCATCACATAGTTATTCAGCAACAGCCGCGTCTGGTATTCCGAAGTAGAGGCACGGTTGAAATCTCTTCCTTTCCAAAGGTGACGATAGCCGTTGTGTGCCACCTCGAAGAGTCCTTCAGGAAGCGCCTTGGTACTTACTTCTGTTTGCAGAAAAGCCCATAGTGCAATCTTGGTACCATTGCAGGGCGCCTGTTCTATGATGGATAAGGCACAATCCGAGTGTTCCGTTTCCGCTGCCAAAAGCAGGTCGGTCTGATTGGCGGCATCGCTCAGAAAGTATCGCTTGAAAATAGTAGTCCCCTTTTTAAATTCATTCTCTTTCAAATCGGAATAGGTATCCAACAGCAATTTCAGTTGTTCTTCATAAGATTGTCCGGGTTTTGTCAGTTGGATCATGACCTGATATTCGGTAACGCCTTTTGGAGGAGTAAATTCAGAATAGCAGACCATTACGTTCTCGTTCTTATTTATGGTTTTATAGTTTATCATAGTTGATGCTTTAAATATTGCAAATTTATAATTTTATGGCATTGTGGCAATGCTTCTTTTCATTCTTTTTATCCATTGGCATAACTGTGCATGCCTCCGAGCAGAAAATTCACTCCAAAATAGGTGATTAATACAGTGAGGAACGCCACAATGCCAAATACATGAAAGAACATCGGATAGCGGAACCATTTTAGAGAGGCCGGGTGCAGTGCCAGCGCGTAAACCAGCATGGTGATAAGTGCCCACACTTCTTTCGGGTCCCAACCCCAGTAGCGCCCCCATGATACATTGGCCCAGACAGCTCCGATAAAGATGCCTATGGTGAGCAGGAATACGGCCGGGTAAAGAATCAGCCGGCTGATTCTTTGCAAAAAATCTATTGCTGTCTCACAATTTTCTGTTGAGTAATGTAGAACGACTGCCGTTATTCCATTCAGCATGATGAAAGCCAGTAATGAATAGGCTGTCATAATTGCTACTACATGAATGCTGAGTAGGGGAGATTGGAGGACCGGCATTAATTGGGTGATTCGAGGATTCTGTTCGCCAAACATGGAGACTAATAATGTAAGTCCGCACAACAGGAAACCAAATGGTACTGACAGGGTGAATTTACGCTGTAGAAAAAAAGTAAGCAAGACTGTGCACCAAGCCATGAACTGCATTGTTTCAAAACCGTTGGACAGAGGAAGATGGTTGCTTACATAACCGCGCAGGACAATGGTCATGGATAAATAGATAAAGATGAAGCAGAGCAGCAGATTAAAGATAAATGCTAAACTGCAACAGATGTTTTTCTCTGTTACCGTGCAACGGCAATAGTAAATAAAAGCAAATAAACCGATACAAAGGCAGAGTATGGCAATAGGTTTACTGTAATCGAATTGGTTATATAGTTTTTCTGCTTTGAACCTACTTGCTGAAGGAAGTGCTTCTCCACATTCTTTCTGTTGGTATTGTTTGATTTTATTTAGTAAACGGTTTACTTCATCAAATCTTTTCATGACGATTTGCTCATGGACATAATTCATTGCCTTGCGGGTAAAAGTCCATTGCTCATTTCCCATTTCATGGGGAAGCCGGTCACTTTGCGCATACCATTGCAAGGTGTTTCCTTTTGCATCCCGATAGGGAAATATTTTCATAAGCGCTCCGGTACATACCATGCTGATGATATTGAATTTTTCATTGGCTTCTTCTATGCCTTTCCTGTCTGTTATCTGTCGTCCTAAATGGATTTGCCGCATTGCATCTTCCAACTTATACTCATTGGTGTTACCGGCAAAATCTTTCACTGAGGCATATTGCCCCTTTATGTCTAATAAGCGCCGGGCTTCATTGCTTTTGATGCGGATAACAGGTTCATTCTTCCAACTGTCATAATAGAATAGCCAGCCGGTCAGAACTTGTTCAGAGGTAAGGCCGTGATATGTCGGTTTGCCATATAACTTGATTGTAAAATCTCTTGCGAGAGTTTGCAGGGGGCAGATACGGTCGTTGTACAAGATATAAAGGTCACCGAAGCGTCCGGCTGTTTCGCGTGGGAGAGTTTTCGGCAAGGGATGGTCGGCAGCCATTGCCCGGCTTCCCATCGGAAAGGTGGAGATAAACAACAGGAATAAGATGCTGCATCCCTTTTTTATGCCCTGACTGTTGTTGCGATAGCTTTTCATTAATTGGCGGAATGTGCTTTGAGGATTAAGAAAGAATAGAATGATGGAAACCAGCAGTATGCTATATCCGGTGTAAGTAATCCCTATCCCATAGGGGTCATGGGAGACGCTGAGAACGGTCCCTTGTCCGTTTGCATCATACCCGGATTGGTAAAAGCGATAATTCATGAATGAAAATATTTTGTTCATAGATATTTCTCCTTCTAAACTTTCACTGTTATTTTCGGTAGAAACTGTTATCCGGCTGACATAATCCATAGGCGCCCGTGTTCCTTTATAGTAAATTATTTCAAAATCTTCCAGTGAGATGCTGAAAGGAAGAGTGCGTTTTTCTCCTCCTTTGTTTATGAAGGACATTGTTTTCTCTCCAAGTTTCAGTTGTAAGGTTCCTTGTTCGCCATCTATCCATGTGACAAATGCTCCCACCAATATCAGGATAAAAGAAAGGTGGAGTAGGAATGTGGTCCATTGGCGGTAGAGTTTTCTTTTTATCATATAGAGTAAGGAAGCAAGGGCTGTGCTTCCCCACAGTATGATAAAGGGTACGGAACTGTAAATATGATTGTTCACAAACTCCGTACCGTTTACTTTTTCCAGTATTGTAGCTATGGTGAGGACAAAAAGCAGGATGCCCAATAAGCAGAAAGCAATTCTTTTCAATAGTTTCATGTAGCTTCAGTTTTGATGACGTATCACAAGAGGCTGTCTTTACGATTCGGTCTGTCTGCATGCCGGATTGTGGCACAGCCTCTTGTTGTGATAAAAATTAGATTGCTTCAATGAATTTCACGACAGCTTCACGGTCTTCTTTGCTTAACGTACGGAACTTCTCAATTGTCCACCGGGCATCACTTTGTGCATTTCCATGCCACATGATAGCTTCGATTACATTGCGTGCGCGACAGTCGTGCAGACGGTCACTGGCTCCGGTGCAAATGGCAGATAAGCCACGTCCCCATAACGGGGTGGTGCGGCACCAGCCGGTGCGGATATCATTCTCCATATACAGTCGATGTTGTACAAAATCGCTATACGGCCAAATGGTCTGATCGGGATATCTGGGCAAGCGTGCATCTCCGTCACTGAAGAATCCGCTTGGATCTGTAAAGTTGTCCTTGCCGGTTTTCCATGATGGGCGGTGACAGCTGGCACAACCGATTTCGCGGAAGAGCGAACGCCCCTTTTGCACGTCGGGATCATCCAGATTACGTGCCGCAGGCACTGCAAGCCCTCTGTGCCAGATCATAAAGTCCACATAATCATCATCTGTCATTTCGACTGGCAATTCTTGATTCATCAGATAGTTTATGATATCTTCCTTTACATTTCCGGTTTTGTTCCAATCCGGAAAATATTCATAGAATTTGTTTTGCACTTCAGGATCATTTGCCGCTGTATTGGCATAAGTCTGTGTCATATAATGATAACGACGGTTGCTGCGTGTTACATTGGTAATATTCCAAATGGCATTGGCTCCTGCCGCATCTTGCAGCGGACCACGGCTCAGTGCATAAGTATAACGGAACGGGTGAGTGGTGTTGCCATAGGTTTTCACCCATTCGCCATTGGCAAAGAAGCTGGGATTCAGTGAAACACCGGCTTTTTCCTGGCGGATATACTCGGCTTTCAGTGAATCATCGGGAATTGCATCTATCAATCCGGTACCATAAATGCCGATGGTGGACTCCAGACGAACCTTGACATTGGCATAATCTACCGTCTTACCATTCACTTCCAATGGAACATAATAGGCATCTTCAGGGATGGTGACTTCCGGATAAATCAGGCTGTAGGTCTCTCCGTCAGGGAATTTATTACCCCATTCATCTGTGTAATCGAGCCATTCTATATTGATTTTATCTTCATCAATGGGAGCCTTGAATGGAGCTGTTGCTTTGGTTTGGGGCATACCGGTCAGTGAAGAAAGATAAGTATCGGTATGGTCTGTCACTACCAGCAGATAACCGTTTCCCCAATCATCGGCACGATACCGTTCCATACGTTTCCCATGCCCATATCCCGGATGGCAGGACATACAGGAGTTGCGTACATAAAGTGGACCGAGACCGTTGAACGGCTTCGTGTTTTGTGTGTAGGTACGCTCAAAGAAATATTCTCCATACTTGAACTTGTCGGTCATACCGGCATTCTCGACAGCAGGGGTGGGGTCTTCGTAAGCAGAAGCCGAACTGTTGAAGGTAGTACCCAGCAATCCTCCGGCATACCATTCCTCATCCGTAACCGGTTCTACCGGCGGATTAATTTGCCGCGGAGTATCTTCATCGCTGCAAGCGGCGAACGAGAGTACCGCCAGTCCCATCAGGAAATATTTTGAATAAAAAAATCCTTTCATGTTCTTCTTTGTTTGTTCTCAGATATATTGGTGTTGCTATTTTATTTGGCAAGTTCAGCCTTTACTTCCGTTAAGACATCGTCCAAGGCTTTGCAGGCATCCATTGCCTCTTGGCAAGAGTCATCCGTATAGTTTAATACAAACGGTGCTTTCATTGCTTTTATTTTGGTCAATGCACTGGTGATGGCATGGATCGTTTTGGTATCCAGGTCGGCGTTTACAGATGCCATATAGTTGTGCAATGATTTACTTTCATCACGCTGTCCTTCTATACCACCCATATAGGCATTCTGTATGCTGATGATGTTGTCATAAAAGTCGGTGATGGAGTTGTAGCTGTAAGGAGATTCGATGTAGTTTTTGTCTTCACCGGTGTGAGGCTTTCCGATTTTAGAGGTGCCTACTTCGTCGGCAATGGTTTTGCAACCGTCGATGATGGCCTGCATAGCTCCTGTCCAACTGGTGTAAGTACTGCCCACTTGTCCGGCCAGCATCATGTTCTGTGTATACGAGTTTTCACCGCCTGCCACAGTCGTATTCCATTCCAGTTCGTCTACTACTTTGGTTACACGGTTTGCGTCCACATTGTCTGCACCGGCCCATGATATCTGCAATTGATAACATTTGTTGCGCAGGTCGCCTGCCACGGCAATGGCATAAGTCAATTCTTTATCTTTAATTTTCGAGACTGCTTTAGGGCTGCCGGCTTCAAAGATAATATATTCGATACCGTGAAATCCAAGCAACTCCGGACCGAGTTTTACACCTGCCCATACATCGGCATCTTCAGCTTCCATGGCTGTAATGTGAGATGTGTTTTTCATTTCGTCCAACAGACCATCCAAGTCAAGCGGCCATGAATCGATGTGCGGATCTATACCAAAGTCGGAAGCTGCTCCAAACAGGAATGCTTCACTCTTTTCCCACCATGCACGTGCGTTGAGGAATGTCTCACACACGGATTTCACATTATCATCCGTTTTATCGGCTTTCAGTGCTTTCAGCTTTTCAACCAAAGCTTCTGTCTGGTCAGCCAGACCGGTGTATGTAACAATCACTGTATTCTTGGTAAACTGATCAGCAATAGCCTGATATCTTTTATCTTTTTCAGATAATTCGGTATCACCGCCGTCCGGGTCGTCATCATCGCTGCATGCACTGAAATTGAATGTCATCATCGCTGCCATGGCAGCATACAGGGGCAATCTTAAAAACTTTTTCATACC
>OGXQ01001876.1_pt1 | contig 15192 bp, 9 predicted proteins | sample 1576291 | NCBI WGS metagenome assembly OGXQ01 (sample SAMEA3541575, study PRJEB24748) | human gut metagenome | biome: human gut; feature: human-associated habitat; material: faeces | place: China | collected 2012 | reverse complement strand
TCCGTTTGGAAATGAGTGAGTCGCTGGCTATCGTCCTGCTGACCAATCTGCTGAACCGCCGGGCATTTCACAGCCGGATGAGGGGTCCATGCCGCTCATCAGTTTTTCTAATGTCCCCACCTTTTCTGCCGCTTCACGGACAATGGAGCGGAACATATCGGACGGGATCTCTACATTCCAAACAGCGTAATCATCACGCCCGTGGCAGGTGATGGTCTGAATGGCCGTGCAGGGAACGCCGGTGAATTTATCTAAAGCGGAGGATAGCAGTGCCTCGGCTTCCGGCTCCAGATAGCCGCACAGATCCAATTCCACCGAATTTGCGACGGCTGCGGCCTCTTTCCCGGTCAGCACGATGTCCACATTGTTTCTCTCATAGGAAAATCCACGCCCATTCAGCATCAGGGAACACTCGGCGGCGATGCGGAACATCCGGAAATAATCGTCCGCCGTTTCACCCAGCGTCTTGCCGGTGGCGAAGGATTGAAAATACCGTTTGCCATCACTGTTTCGACAGGCCAGGGAAATATCCAGGTAAATTCCCTCGCTGGAGCCGAAATTCGGGATGCAAAGGGCTTCTTCAAACTCAGGCAATTCACCAGACAACTCATCAGAATATAAAAAGTATTCGTCCGGGAGAAGTCCGTGAGTCTCCAAATGCGTTTTCAGCTTATCAAAGGTTTCCTTGGCGTCAGCCATGCCGATGTGCTTGACCCGGTGGTTCTCATCAGGTTTGCTCCATCGGTCCAGCTCAAACGAATGAAGCGATCCGCTTTTTGTCAAAGCGGGATTTCGTTTCGGCACATCAAAGCCATATATACCGGGATTTTCGGTATATTCCTCGTACTTCTGGCACATATTTCGTGATAAAATTCCGTAAATCCCTGGCCGTTTATCCGCTCTTTACATTCTTCAATGAGATCACACCACTGGCGACAGGCTTCATCCATCATTCTTGCTCTCTGAATAAACTGACTTTTACTAAGCACCTATATCAAGCCTCCATTTCCTGTTCATCTTCGTTTTCAGGTTCTTCAGCGGCGTCTCTGTTAAACTCCGCCTCCAGCTCCGCCATACGCAGGCGGTCTAAATCCTCCACGGAGCGGCCTTTCCGCCGTTCCACCAGATCGGTGTTAAAATCATTCAGATGGGGAACATGGACGGCGCACTGAAATCCCCGCCCGGTATATTCCCGCACCCACTTGGCCGCCGTAAGCTGCCCCCAATTCCGAAACTGCCCCTCCTTGTCACGGGCTAGATAGTCGTTGTCCACCGCAAACACCAGCCGCCTGATCTGCGGATGGCCCTCCAGATAGCGGTCAATGGCCCCGTTCCACAGGCAGCCTGTGGAGATACGGTGATCCTCCGTCCAGTCCCGCCCGTAAAAGTCAGCGGCGATGGACGCATGGCTCATCAGGTCGATAGGGGCCTCGGTGACAATCAGCAGGTCGCTTGTTCCCTCATGGAAAAAGGGGTAGCTTTTATCAGAGCCGGTCGCGTCCATCTTGAATGAGCTGTTTTCTCTGGCCGCCCGCATGGAGCAGTACCGGGGCGCCCCCTCGGTGTCATAACCCACAAACACGCAGTTGCCGTACTTTTTCTCCTGATAGATCATCTCCTGGTTCATAAAATGGCTGACAATTTGAGGGCTGATACCTCGAACGGACACCAGATACCAATAAGCCCGCTTCATGTTGTCTGCCTTGTCCGGCAGTTCCAGCGGCCCGCGCTCCTTCTTTTCATAGGGTGTCACTTGCCGGGCTTCCGCCGCATATTCCTTGCCAATCAGTTTGCCCACCGCCTCCGGGAAGGACAGGTTTTCCTCCCGCATGACAAAATCAACGGCGCCGCCCTTGATGCCGTCATCTGGCCCCGTCCACTGGAAAAAGCGGTTGTTCTCCGGGAAGATATACAGGCCGCCGCTGTGCTTCATGTGGACGGCCTTGCGGCCTGCCTTTTCCGGCTCATAACCGTACCTACGGGCAAGAGAGAGAATATCCACACTGTTTGCCTGCCGTATCTCGTCCTCGGTGAATTTATGATACACGGCGGTGCTTCTTCGCATAAAACCACCGCCTTCCTGACCGTGCGTTATAGTTCTTCATCACAATCTTCCTCATAATCATCCTCCGGCTCATAGTCCGTTTCGTCCTCCGGCGCCTCGTCCTCATAGAACTCATCCAGTTCAAACCCGGCACGGGAGATCTCCTGATCCTCCATGCCCAGGCTGTCCTTTAGATGCCGGTACAGCTCCCAGCCGTCGTAGTGCGCGGCCGCCCACTCCAGCGCCTTACTTAAAATCTGATGCTTACGCTCTCCCGGAAGGGTTTCCAAAGTCCCATTACGGATTTCGTCAAACTCCCGGTCGAGCATATTCAGATATTTGTAGGCTCTTGCGTACAGTGGTTCTTTGGCACAGTCGGGCAGCAGCAGATTTTCCGTTTTCTCCACAAATCCGTAGGACAGGTCATCATATCGTTCGTCCCCGTTGCGGCAGGCGGCCCGGAACTGCTGAAAGCCTTTCATGTTGCTGAAGCCTCGGTAGTCCATGACCCCAAGGAGAATCTGAGCGCCAATAATGACCTTCAGCATTTCCTCATCCGTAGTGGCGGCAACCAGCCGCATGGTGCTTCGCTCTTTGACAATGTTGCACCCATAAAGGATATAGAGCGGCTGCGCTTTATCCCACTTCACAATCCAATCCCTCCGTTTCTTCCCGTAATTCTTCCAGATACTCGTCAATGTCCAGCTCCTCATAGCGGAACTGGAGCAGTTCCACGATAGCCGGATCGCAGTCCTCCGGCAGATAGCTTTTTACATCGTCCTGCACATCCCGTATCTCGCCCAGGAAGCCCCAGCAGCTATCCACCTCCACATCTTCCCGGAATAGCTGGAACCCGTAGCACTGGCCGGTCAGGAAATAGTCATAGGACTTCACCTCGCCCTCCAGCACTTGGCGGGCCTTCTCCACAGTTTCAGGCGTTACCTTGCCGTACTCCGCTTCAATCCTCCGTCTATCCGCATAAATCCATCCTACCTGACCGGAATCCCACGGACAGGAAAAGCCGGTGGTGTTCATGGTGATGCCCGAATGGTCGTAGAGATAGAGGGGCAGGATCATCATGCCCTCCATCTGCTCTACCAGCGAAAACAGTTCGCCGGTGGAGAGGGCGGAGAGGCAGTCATCCAGAAACCAATCCGGCACATCATCTTTCAGCGAGGCGGCATAGCTGGACGATACATACCAGTCACTCTCGGCAGTCCAGTGCTGGTTCTCCAGCAGCTCCCACTCCCTTGTGGAGCGGTTATACTCCAACTTTGCGTCCCTGGCCTTGCCGGATTTCAGAAACTCAAATACCGGATTGTTCCGTCCGTGTCCGCTGGAATATTCCGAAAAGAGCAGTTCTTGCAGGAAATCACGGGGTTCCGAAAAATTGTGCTGATCTCCCAGCCTGTATCTCCCATGCCAGCAGACCATTTTCCCCAGGCAGTCGTAGTCCTCACGGGGATTCAGGGGCATATCATCGTCCACGATAAATAGGGTGTAGGGTGCCCTTGTTGCCGCAAGCGGCATGATGCCTCACCTCCTTGGCCGCAGGGACCGCCTCACCGGATCGCGTCTCGGTAATGCCGGTACCAGGCAAAATAGAAAAAGCCGCCGATCACGGCGGCAGCGGCGGAAATACCTACAATTACTTTTTTCATGCGAACTCCTTTCCAAAAATAGGTTTACAGTTCCATATCCTGCTCGTCCTCGTCCGCAGCGGCGGGGACCTCCGGGCTGGCCGCACCCTGTTCTTCAAACTGCTGCTTGATCTGAATTGCCGCTGACAGCTTCGGGAGCAGTTCAAACATTTTCGTACTGTCACGGCTTTTTTATAATAACGGTAGTCCCACTGTCCGCTTTCCGGGGAATAGCGGATGCTGTGCAGCGCATTGATGATCCAGCCCTGTGTTTTCAGGGGGACTGGAATCTCATGCTCCCGGAAAAGCTGCATAATCAGGGCCTTGCCGTTGACCTCCCGGTTTACCACCTCCTTTCCCGCCAGAATATCCTTCTCCGCCTCCCGGATAGCGGCATCATAGCGGGCCTGCTGTTCCTGTTCACGCTGGCGCCTCTCTGCTTCACGCTCTGTCGCCCATCGTTCTTCCCGCTGCCTGCGCTCTGCTTCTAATGGAATATTGTGCCGTTTTGCCTCATAGTACCGTCCCAGCAGATTGGCAAAGCCCAGGTCTGCCCACCGTTTCGGATCGCCCATACTCTCATTGAAAACCCGTTCAATCTCACCCCGGATGCCATGCTCCAGCGTGGACAGCCATTTCAGAATTTCTTCCAATCGGTGCCGCTGGTCGATACCCACCATGAAGCCATCGCAGGGAACATAAACAGTCTGGAGGAACTCCCGTTTCTTTTCCATCGTGTAGAGTTCAATACCATTCTCATTGTAGAAGCGGTAATAGTAATGCTTGTTGCCCATCAGGTCTTTGGCAAACACCCGGTTTTCATCCTTTTCCTTTGGCGGGAAGATGTCCTTTTTCTTTTCATTTGGCCGGGTGTAGCGGGGGGACAGGCCGGTTCGCTCCAAACTGTCTGCAATCAGCTTTTGCACCTTTTCCAGTCCGCCATGTTTTCCAATAACAGAAGCTATATCCTCTGCCTGCTTCAAGGGACAGAATTGCAGGCCCGTCCTGCCCTCATAGACGGCACCCTTGTACTGAAACAGGTCCAGGCCGAAATCGTTGTGGAACGGCTTGGCCTCTCGCACAGGGGAGAAGGCGCCTTCCCGGAAGATGTAGCAGACAGCGGAATGTTTTTCACTCATTCAAACGCCCTCCCACTATTTTACTGTTCGATGCCAACAGCCGCATGAACGGAGATACCGGCCGCCGCTTTCCCACCGTCTGTCTGCGGATTGTCCTCATCTAAAACCACCTCACTTTCTTGTCCCTGCAAAGACTCGAACTCCAGCTTTGTGTTGATCTCCGTCAGGGTAGCAACTTTTTCGGACAGTTCTTCCTCATAAATAAAAGGCTGGCCCATCTGCTGACGGGCAGCCTCCAACTGCTTTTGCACTTCTTCCAAATCCCGCTGTGCATATGTCAGATAAGATGGAATACGCTCGGCAAGGTTCTCAATGCGGGTGATTGCTCCCTGACCAGAAGAACCAATGTCTGTGTTGTACCGGGAGCTTCCCCGTAAAACAAGCCCCGCTGAGAATGGATCAAAGCTAAGATAGAGCCGAAATCCACGGTAGGCGCCGATCTCAAAATCGTAGTCATCCTTTTTTCGTCCCTCACTTATCCTGCGGTATAGCAACGCCAGGGCCTCGCCTGCTTCGGGGCGTTCTGTGTAGCGTTTCCCATCCAGCATGATAGAGAAGTCCCCGCCTTTAGATTGCTCCAGCAGGGTTACATCCTGCCTTATCTGCTCGATTTGCCGCTGATACTGCTGGATGCGGTTGGGATAGGTCGTGTTCACCTTCCGTTCCAAAGAAAGCTGCTCGTTGCTCCACGCACCCCGCAGGATTTTCAGCTCTGTCACCCGGTTTTCCAGTTCCATCTTTTGTGCCAACATGGGGTTATCCGTGGCGGCCGCCTTAAACTGCGCGGCGGAAAGCACGGTTTCATCCACATCCTCACAGGACCGGGCAAGGCTCCTGCCTGTCATAATCTGTGTGATATAGCGCAGTTTCTGTTCCTGTATCTGCCAGAGATAGGCGTCAAATGTACCTTTCGTCACAAATTGTTTGATAATAACCTCTGGGTTTTCGTTGCCCTGCCGGACCCCGCGCCCATTCCGCTGGGTAATATCAGAAGGCTTCCAGGGACAGTCTAAGTGATTGATAGCAATTACTTTGTCTTGGACATTTACACCAGTTCCAAGTTTACCAGTACTGCCTACCAAAATGCGAATATCACCTTTACGGGTGAGTTCAAACAATGCTTGCCTTTGAGCTTCAGTAGCGGCGTCATGGGCAAAGGCAATCTCTGATTCCGGGACCCCTTTCTCCACCAGAACTCGTTTTATTTCGTCATACACATTAAATCTGCCGGGTTTGGGAGTTCCTACATCGCAAAAGATAAGCTGGACTGATTTCTGCTCCTTGGTATCCACCCAAAGTGAATAGACCTCATTGATACAGACATTCAATTTACTTTCGGGGTCATTTTCCGCATTGGGGTCTACCAGACGGGGATCAATCGCCATCATACGGGCCTCGCTGGTCAGCTTCAGCATATTATCTTCTTCCGGCTTTACGCGGCCAGCGCGGATTGCGTCTGCCCGCAGGACAAACTCCGCCATGATCGCTTTTTGTGCAGGAGTCGTTTCTGTGGTGATAATTTCTGCCTTGCCGCCGTGAACAGAAGGTAAACCTGGAATATCCAGCATATCAGAAGTCTTGATGTCAGCAACCTCACGGAAAACAGCCATCAGTTCCGGCATATTATAGAACTTTGCAAAACGATCCCGCATCCGGTAGCCGCCGCCCTCTGGCTTGATCTCCAAAGCGGAGGTCCGTTTTCCAAAATGAGCGGCCCAAGTATCAAAATAGGACCAGCCGAACCGTTCCAATTCCTGCGGCTGCAAATATCGCTGCATAACGAACATCTCCGAAAGAGAGTTGCTGATAGGAGTTCCAGTGGCGAATATCACACCCCGTCCATTGTTTACTTCCTGCAAATACTGGCATTTCAGCAGCATATCAAAGGCCCGCTGGCTGGAGGAGGTGGTGATGCCCGCCACATTCCGCAGTTTTGTAAATACAAAGCAGTTTTTGAAAAAATGAGCCTCGTCCACAAACATCATGTCCACGCCGAGCTGTTCAAAGGTCAGAAGGTCGTCCTTCTTTTCCTCGGCGGACAGCTTTTCCAGCTTGGCTTCCAGGTTGCCCCGGAAAATCGCCATCTGCTTGACGCTCCAGTTTTCACTCTTTTCATATTTCATTTCGCTGATTGCGGCCTCGATCTCGTTGATCTGCTGTTCCAACTGCATGATCTGCCGCTCTTTTGAAATGGGGATTTTTTCAAACTGGCTGTGTGCCAGAATCACCGCGTCGTATTCTCCGGTGGCGATTTTGGAAACATAGCGGTTCCGGTTCTTGGGGGTGAAGTCCTCCACCGTGGACACCAGCAGATTGGCATTGGGGAAAAAGCGGTAAAACTCGGTCGCCCACTGGCCCACAAGAGGATTGGGGACCACAAACACCGCCTTGTGGATCGCTCCCAGGTTCTTCAGGTACATCCCGGCCGCAATCAGCGCGGCGGTTTTCCCGGCGCCCACCTCATGGGCCGCAAGCCCTGTGCCGGTGTAAATGACACGGGCAACAAAGTCAAGCTGGTGCTTCCGCAGCTTCATCTCGGAGTTCATGCCGGGGATCACCAGATGGCTCCCATCGTATTCACGGGGCCGGACGGTGTTGAAGGTATCGTTATACAGCTTGAGCAGGGCGTCCCGTCGCTCCGGGTCCCTCCATATCCAGGAGGCAAAGGCTTCCTGAATCTGCTGCTGTTTGGCGCGGGCGATCATGGTTTCCTTCGGGTTGATGACATAGCGGACCGCTTTATCGCCCCTGTCATTGGTATATTCCTGTCGGTCACGGACGGTCGTGGACTGCATATTCAGGCAGTCCTCCAGTATCTCGTAGGCGTTTTTGCGGCTTGTGCCGAGCGTCTGATTCACCGTCACGGAATCGGGTTCAAAGGTTTTATTGCTGATCCGCCAGGTGGTGGTATAAGGGAAATACTCAATATCAATGCGGCGCCGGTTATCCCCGCCGTCAATCACTTTGGCATAGCCGCTGGTCTGGAAGGTTTCATACATGAATTGGCGGTAATACTCAACCGGCACCCAGATGGCGCCCAGATTCACCTCAATATCGGCAGGGGTCAGAGGCTCCGGCTGAACCGCCTCCAGCGCCTCCACATTCCGGGCGAACAGCTCCGGCTCCTCCGCCGCCCTCTGCCTTGCGTAAAGCAGCTTATCCCGCACATGGCCGCTCAGGTATTCCTCCGCCAGTTCCCAGCCCTCATCCGGGTTCCCATAGTATTTCTGCGGATTGAGATAGATGCGGCCGCCCAGCTCCTCTGCCAGTTCGTGCGTGGTTTTCCCGGTCAGGAAGGACATATAGGAGAGATCCACCCGCAGTTTGCGGTTCAGGCAGATTTGCAGGGCGTCCTCGGCGGTATCAGCGTGGTTGACCTCCCGGAAGGGCCGGATGGTCGCCTTGTGGAAGATGGCCGATTTATCCCAGCCGCTCTTATCCTTTCGTTCGTCCTCAATGGAGCGCAGCAGGGGGAATTGGTCGTCATCGGAAAAGGCGAGGATATTGCCCTTGCTGTTGATGGCCCCATATTTGGTGGTGAAACGGTCATAGACCTGATTGAGCTTATCCTGCGCTTTGCGGAGGTCCAGAGGGGCATACTCATGGGACTGGATGCTGATGACCTCCAGCAGCGCGGTACGGATTTCACATAGGCCCTTGATTCGGGCGGCCTTCATTCCGGTGTAGGGCTGTGGGAGCAGCTTGTTCTTCTCGCAGTAGTAGATTTCGCCGTCCTTCACCACAAAGGTAAAATTCCGGGTCCCTTCGGGGGCGTCCTCATAATCGGTCGGCTGTTCTTCCTCCGCTTCCTCCAGCGGTTCCACATCCGGCTCCGCGCTGAAACGGGCGTACAGGCTTTCCACCGCGTCGGAGAGGTGTTCATACAGATCGAAACCCTCCGGCGCGATACAGGCCGTGCCATCCTCGCTGCCGTACATATTCCGGCTGCTCTCCATCTTGCCCATGAGCATTTCCGGGTGGTCCATGAAGTAGCGGTTGTAGGGAATCCATTTGCCCCGTTCCAAGTCCGTCTGTATCCATGATAGGTTGTTTGTCCGGTCAAGCTGCATGGGGACCGCCCGCTTTTTCAAAAAGACAATATCCGCAGTCACTTCGGTTCCCGCCAGCATTTTGAACGCCGTATTGGGCAGGCGGATGGCGCCGATGAACTCTGCCCGCCGTGCGATATACTCCCGCAGGCTCTCGTCCTTCCGGTCCAGGATGCCCTTGCTGGTGATAAAGGCGATGATGCCGCCAGGCTTGGCAAGATCAAGGGACTTGATGAAAAAGTAGTCGTGGATATAGGGATTCAGCTCATTGTAGCGGCGGTCGTAGATTTTGACACTGTTGAAGGGGATGTTGCCCAGGATCACATCGAAGCTGTTGTCCTCAAACTTAACCGCCTCATAGCCCATAACGGAAATATCCGCTTCTGGGTAAAGCTGCTTTGCGATACGCCCGGTGATAGAGTCCAACTCCACGCCGTACAGCTTGCTTCCCTGATACTGCTCCGGCAGCACGGAATAGAAATTGCCGGTTCCCATGCCGGGGTCAAGAATCCTGCGGTCGGGGCCGCCCTCAAACCCGAACCGTTCCAAAGCACGGTACATATAGCGGATCAGCTCCGTCTCGGTGTAGTAGGCGGTGATGGTGGAGCGCATGGCCGCCTTATATTCTTCCTCGGTCAACAGGGCCTTTAACTCCTGATATTCGCTTTCCCACCCGGCCGCTTTATCGGAAAAAGCGTTGGCAAGGCCGCCCCAGCCCACATAGCGGGCAAGGGTGATCTGTTCCTCCGGGGTGGCCGTCCTCTGCTCCGCCTCAATCTGCTTCAAGGTCTTGATTGCCAGGATGTTGTTTTTATATTTGGTCTTGGCGCCTCCGGGATAGAGGTCATAGTCCGTGGAAAAGCGGAAGTTGCGGGGGATGAACGGTTCCGGCCGGGGATTGGCTGGCGGTTCAGTGACCGTCCTTTCTTCCGGTTGTGTGGGCGGCACACCCTCCATGCGGACAAAGGCCCGCACAGGCCGAAGCTCGTCCAGTTCCTTTTCCAGCCGGTATTGAATGTCCTCTAAATCATCCATATCAGCGGCTTCCGCTGGGGAGAGGATGCCGCCGCCCTCCATCCGCTGCACATAGCCATCGTACAGGCGGGTAATGTCCTCCAGATCAGTCTTGACCTTTTGATATTCCGGGTTGGGTTGTTCGTCCACCACCGCCCGGTAGAGGGCGGAACCGTCCTCCGTCAGATAGCCCCACTCGATTTCTTCATCGGGATACTGTCCTTGCAGATAACGGAGCATTTGAGTGGCGATCCCCTGACGGCGGTAATCCTCCAGCACCTCGATCATGCTGATATGGGGCCGTTCCTCGAAAATGCTGTACCTCAGGGTGCCCACTGTCAGTTCCCCACGGACGGCTTGCATGAGCCTATCAATCTGACCGCTGTGGGCGCCCAGCGCTTCATCCAGTATCCGGGTTTCCTCTGGCTGCTCCGGGGCTGCCATGCGGCGGGCGTAAGCGTCGATGGTTTCCGGGGAGAGCCAATCCGGTTTTTCCGGCAGTTGAGCGTACAGCTCCCGCATTTTGGCGATCTGCGCCTCCACACTGCCCGCCCACAGGTGCTTTTCCGCCCGCTGCCCTTCACCCAGAAAATACTCGCAGTCAGCACACAGACGGTCTAACAGACGGTATTCGGCGCTGAACGGCTGCGTCTCATCCTTCTGCTCCGGCTCACTGGCGGCAGGGGCCTCCAGATAGCGCCCCTCATCCACCAGGCGTTGAACAATACCGGCAGCCTGCGGCCAGGACAGCTTGGTTTCATGTGGTCCGCCTTGTGTATCTTCCCATTCGATTGTGATACCGTCACCATTGAATAGAGAGTATTTCACACCCAGTTCCTCGCTGGAAAAGCCCTCATATCCATATAACTGTTTTAGGAAAGTAACAAAGGCCGAACCTGTGGGGTGAGTCAGGGCAAAGTGATAAATCTGCTCTTTTTTACCTTCGGTGAGCGGACCTTTCTGCAAGACGCGCTCAATCAGCAGATCTTCCGGGCTTCTTTCAGGAGGCGGGGCCAGCAGGGAAAGCTGCTCCGGTTCCTCGGCTTCTGCGGCTGGGGCTGCTTCGGGGGCTGGCCGCAGCTCCACATCTACTTCCTCATCGTTGACCAGCATGGTGGCGCGTACCGGCTCATAGCCCTGACTGGCGATGTTGTTCAGCCAGGTGGCGAAGAACTGTCCAAACCCGGTGATCTTCTTTTCCTGCGCCGGGTCTGCGGGGTCAGCCTCCTGATACACGCCGATGCCGCTGTTTTCATAGCTGAACGCCCGCAGGGTCCCGGCCTCCGTGTCAATCAGGAAGTCCATATAGGGGTCATACATTCGGTCGCCGTTCTGCATATAGTAATGTTCCATGCAGTAGTAATCACCGTATTTGTGATGGATCACCAGGGGATCATAGGCGTCCCCAGCCTCCAAACGCAGAGATTCATACTGGCCGGATACGATCTCCGGGAACAGCTTTTGAAAACGCCGGAAGTTCTTGTGGGCGGTGGTATTCCCTCTGGACTCATGTGGGGATGGAGATTCTTCCGCTGGTGGAGTCAGATTAGCTTGATCTGCCGCCACGATGACCTGTTGCCCGCCAGCAACCGGCTCTGGCACAAAGGTGTCTATTTCATCCGCCTTTGGGATTCCCTTAATTTCTGTAAATACCGCCTGCGGGCGGACTGGTTCTTCCGCCGTTTCACCGGCTTCATAGGCTACAGCGCCCAGAACATAGTCATAGTCGGCCTGCCCAATCTCACGCTGGGGGCCGCCGCCCATTTCTTCTACTTCATCAGGAATGTTATAAGCCCCGATGGGGTCAGATTCTTCCTCCGCGGTTATATCCGGGTAAGCGCCTGTTTCGATCAGGGCGTCCAGCAGATTGGCAAGGCTGGGCCAGGGGAAGTAGGTGTAGCCATCGTCAAAATAAAAGGAAATGCCGTCCTCTCCACGGGGCTTTGTGCGGTACAGCACCTCCCCCTGAAACTCCCGGTCGCCATAGGCCGAGAACAGGCCGCAGACCTCCCGGCCTTTTTCCGTCCAGTTGTAGTCTGTAACGCCATCCGCCAACACCGCCCGCACCGCTTGATGGAGTTCAGGGGGATAGAGGTCGGTGCTGGTCAGGATATGCTCATAGTGGCGGCGGACTTCTTCATCGGAAAAGTGATGTTCAACCTTCGGGGAAGCAGAAAGAGAGCCGTCCTGTGCGGGCGGCTCTCCTTCATGCTCCGCGCCTTGCGGCGCCTCGGTGTGCGATTGTTCTTCGGTCAGCGGGGGATCCGCACGATGGTCTGGAGTACCGTTTCCTCCGCCATCAGTTTCAGATTGTTCAGGTGGCGTGTTCGCTCCAGAATGTCCTTGGTCTGCGGCATCGGTTCCTGCTGAAGCATCTGCTGGGTCAGGGCCTCGATCTTCTCCGTGGCCTCGTTCTGTACCCGGTGCATGACCTCCATCAGACTGCCATCCATTTTCAAAATCGTATATCGCTCCGGCTGGTTGTCCTTGAGATATTCCAGCGCCATCCGCCCGTACCGGCCTAGGGGCCTGTCTGCCTCGCTGTTGTTGGAGATTTGCAGGTCGGGGAGAAGCATCCCCTCCTGTTCTTTGTAATGCAGATTGATGTTCGGCTTGCTCATGCTGCACCTTCCTTTCCCGATTGATGATCCTGATATTCCGCTCCATCTCCAAAAGCACCGCTTTTGAAATGGAGGTAACTGCCATACCCAGATGGGCAACTAGCGGAACCGTGTTGAAATGATTGACCGTCGCCATCCCATCGCCCATGCGGATCGCCTCATCTGGCAAGTGGCATTTCTTACCGATGAAATAGGAAACGCTGTCGCTCAAAAGCTGGATATACTGCGCTTCAAAGCCGCCAGCCGGTATTTCCTCAAACAGATGGTTTTTGGTTTCCTGCCGAAGCCCCTGCAAATAATGCTCGTAGTTGTCATTGACGGCCTCACGCGCCAGGGCGTACAAGAGGTCTGGGAACGGCTGTGTCTGAAACCCATGTGAGAAGGTAAGCCTTTCCCCCAGAGCCTTTTGCATCTCATCGGAAAGCTGCCAGTTGGTGGGATGAATCTCCTTGCCCATAGTTTGACTTATATCAAAGAGATAGTCAAGCGTAAGGCGGGCGTTGCTGTAAACGCAGACGGCAATCCCTTTTGGACGGGAGATCAGGTTTCTGCCTACGCCAGCCCACTGTTTTTTGGTGGCAAGGATAGTCACATCCTCGTCCTGTGCGTAGACCAGCAGAATATTGTCAAAGCTCTGCTTGTGGAACCGGGACGCAAAGGCCAGGTAATCCCGCCAGTTCCTCTCGCTGCGGACGATATAGGGGGCCATGACCTCATAAATCGTCCGCAGGCGTTCATCGTTTCTCAATAGGCTCCTCCTTCCTGTGGTGGTTTTCCAGTTTAGACGGCTGTGGCCTCTTTACGGGCAAAGTAGAGGGCAAGGGCCTCGTCTACAATACTGTCAAATTCTTTCTGGCTGATGCTGGCGGTAAAGTATTTCTTGTAAATCGCCGGTTTGACTTTGAACGCCGCAGCCGTGGATTTCTTGGGCTTCCGATTAAACTCGCCGGAGAGGATTTGTTCCGCCCGTTCCGGGGTCAGCTTGCCGGTGTATTCCCGCAGCAGAACAGCTTTGCCCTCGTTGACCTTATACTCGCTTTCCGACAGAACTGCCTCCACCATCTGCTGTTCCTTTGGGTGCAAATAGGAGACATCAACCGCCGCCGCAATCGTAAATTCTCCATCGTCGATCCTGATTTTCAAGGCGGCAGATAATTCATTGATGCGGAGATAATTCGCCACAGCACGGCCTTTCAGGTTGTACTCAGCCCCCACAACATCCCGGCTTTTGGACTTGTGGCAGTCAATGCCACAAGTCTTGTTTTCCCTGATTTCATCAGGGTTTTCCAGTCTTTTCAGTTCCTCGATAATATCGTTCCGGCGCCCCTGACAAATCATCTTGGAGTAGCGCAGGGCCAGCACAGCCGCCCGTTCAGACGGGAACATTTCCGAGAAGGACCGTTGCAGGACATTGGTTTCAATGACATAAATCCATGCGTCCTGATCGGAAAGATTCTCTTTAACGATACAGGGAAGTAGGCGCTTCGCCGCAATAGCAGCATTTTGGCGGTTATGACCGGCCAGCATTTCGTATTCAAACCCATTTTCATCCGGTTCAATCTTTCGGATGATTGTGGGACTCAAAACTCCATTTTCTGAAACGCTGTCTACCAGGTCATTAAATCGGTCGCCCTCATACAGCCGGAAGGGGTGTCCCCGGAAACCACGGATGATCTCTGGCGGAAGCATTTGAATTTCGTTATTTCCAGGCTGGGCAGGCTTGTCCTCCGTTGCCGCCGTGTTCTCCACCTTCCGCGCAACCCCCAGAAGGTCGTCCAGAGAACGGATACGGGGATTGATGTTAGGCATACGCAAGCACCTCCTTTGCCAAATTCATATAGGCTGCGGCTGCGGGGCTTTTGGCGTCCAGCTCCATCACGCTGAGTCCCTTGCTGTTTGCGGTCCCCACCTGAACGGTAGCTGGAATCTGACTCTCAAAAATGGGGAGGTGGCCGAACACGGAACGCACCTGTTCGCTGGTCTGGCGGTATAGGGTTGTCCGTTTACTGCATTTCGTGAACAGGATGCCAATGATCTCCACCTTTGGATTCAAATTTTGCTTGATTTTGGAGATCGTTTCCGTCAACTCCTTCAAGCCCACCAGAGCGAACAGCTCCGGGTCAACGGGAATGATGATCTCGTCCGCCGCAGTAAAGGCGTTGATGGTGAGCGAGCCGAGGGACGGGCCGGTGTCCACCAGGATGTAGTCATAATCCGCCCGGAGAGGCGCCAGCAGCTTGGCAAGGCAATCGTCCTTTCGCTCAATCAACAGGTTCACCTCTGCCACGGTCAGCGTTTTTTTGGACGGGAGCAGGTCCACCTTGCCTATGTTCAGGATGTAACTGGCCTTTTCCGGCAGAACTTCATCCATGACTAATTTCATCATCAGGCTGGCCGCCGTCTCCTGCAAAGCGGCTGGTGCCACGCCAAAGCTGATCGTCAGATTGGTTTGGGGGTCGAAGTCCACCGCCAATACTTTTTTCCCCAGCTCCGCCAGGGAGTAGGCCAGGTTCCGGGTACTACTGGTCTTTGCCACGCCCCCTTTCTGGTTTGCCATCACGATAATCTTACACACGGGTTCTCAACCTCCTGTTTTCAGTGGATTTACGCTGTTTCAGCGCATAAAAAAACAAATCTTTTGGCTTCCCGTTGTTTGCATAATGAGGATTGCAGAAATATGAAGTC
>OGXQ01001873.1_pt1 | contig 15212 bp, 10 predicted proteins | sample 1576291 | NCBI WGS metagenome assembly OGXQ01 (sample SAMEA3541575, study PRJEB24748) | human gut metagenome | biome: human gut; feature: human-associated habitat; material: faeces | place: China | collected 2012 | reverse complement strand
CGCATCCGGCACCGATACCGCTGGAAGCTCCTGTGATAAAAACAATCTTATCCATCTCTTATTTTGATTTATTAAAGAATTTCTTGAAAAACAAAACCTGATAGTCTATCGCGTTATTCCAATATCGGGGATTATGCGCTCCGGGCCGTATGATAAAGTCATGCCCGATTCCCCGCTTCAATAATGCTTCGTGAGCAGCCTTGTTTACCTGCAAAAAGAAATCATCCGCACCACAGTCGATAATAATGGCCAGGCTGCCATCTTTCAGTCTATCCAACTGATTGATAACGGTATGATTATCCCATACTTCTTTATTAGAAGCATATTCACCGAGCCGGGCCTTCATGTTCCAACTATCGGGAAACGGACGGATATCCAGTCCGCCACTCATGCTGCCCCCTCCGCCAAAAATATCTTGATGGCGGATGGAGAGCCACATTCCTCCATGACCACCCATACTCAATCCTGTGATGACTCGTCCGCTTCTATCGGCTTTTGTGGCAAAGTTCTTATCTATATATTCCACCAATTCTTTGGCAACAAAACTCTCATACCGATAATCCTTATTACGAGGACTATCCCAATACCAACTGTTTTTACCATCAGGACACACAAAGATGATACCTTCCCGGTCGGCTATTTGAGGTAAATCAGGTTTTATCGTCATCCATGTAAAAGCATTTCCACCGTGCCCATGCAACAAGTAAATTACCGGACACTTCTCTCCGCCCACTGCCTTATCGGGACGTACCGTCAACACTGTTACATTCTTGTTCATAGCATTGCTGCGCACAGACAGCGTATCCACTTTTGCCGCCTGCGCCACACTTCCTGACAGACACAAAAGACCGGCCAATAGAGTAAAAAATTGTCTTTTCATATCGCTTTATATAAATAACGAGGTAAAGATAATACATAATTTGCAAATTAGTTGCATCTTATTTTTGCTATCTTTGTTTCATCAATAAAAACACTATGATGGACGAAAAACTATATTTAAAGAAATTAGCGCTACGGGAAATAAAGCCAACCGCCATACGGCTTTTGATTCTGAAAACAATGATGCAGCACAAAGAAGCTTTTTCCTTATTGGATTTGGAAAACGATTTAGATACCGTAGACAAATCTACCATCTATCGCACTATTACCCTATTCCTGACACATCATCTCATCCATGCCATAGACGACGGTTCGGGCTCTCTGAAATATGCCGTTTGCAGCAATGACTGTAATTGTGAAGTAGACGACCTCCATACCCACTTTTATTGTGAAAAGTGCCATCGCACCTTTTGCCTGAAAAGCATTCATATTCCTATGGTTACACTTCCACAGGGATTCACGGTCAACTCGGTCAATTATGTATTGAAAGGATTATGTGCAGATTGCACCGGCCGGCATTCCTTGAAGTAAAAAACATGAGGATGAAACCATTGAAAAAGATGCCCGGCATGCAAAAAATCACACGTTAGTACGTGTGGCATTATACGTACGTATGTATAGGGCTACGCATACGTACGTATCGCCTCACACATACGTATGTATCGCCTCACGCGTACGTACGTGTAAATCCATACCTCCAACGATGATTTTCGAAGAGAAAAAACGAGTTATAATCCTTTACTTTTCGCTTCATTCCAAATGGCATCCATTTCCTCCAACGTCATATTCTTCAGCTCTTTACCTTGCTTGATGGTATGCTCTTCCAGATAATTAAAGCGACGAATGAACTTTTGATTCGTATGTTCCAACGCATTATCCGGGTTAATCTTATACAGACGGGCAGCATTAATCAGGCTGAACATCACATCACCAAACTCCGCCTCCGCCTTCTCCTTATCCATATTCTCCACTTCCGCTTCAAACTCGCCTATCTCTTCTTTCACCTTACTCCAGACTTGCGAACGCTCTTCCCAGTCGAATCCCACATTACGAGCCTTGTCCTGAATGCGGTAAGCCTTAATCAATGAAGGCAGCGCGGAAGGAACACCGCTCAGCACCATCTTATTACCGTCTTTCTCCTTCATCTTCAATTGTTCCCAGTTCTCAGTCACCTTTTCGGCTGTATCGGCTTTTACCTCACCAAAGACATGCGGATGACGGAAAATCAGCTTTTCACAAAGACGGTCACACACATCTTTTATATCAAAATCACCGGTCTCGCTGCCTATCTTGGCATAGAAAGCCACATGCAGCAACACATCGCCCAATTCTTTGCAGATATCTTTCTTGTCATCCTTCATCAAGGCATCACACAGTTCGTAAGTTTCTTCGATTGTATTGGGGCGGAGGCTCTCATTCGTCTGCTTGCGGTCCCACGGGCATTTCTCCCGCAACTCGTCCAAAATATCCAGAAAGCGTCCGAACGCTTCCATCTGTTCTTTTCTTGTATGCATAATCTATTTATCTAAAAATCATTTTGTGATGCAAAAGTACATAATATTCCAACGACTTTTATTAATTTTGCAGTCAATTATGCGATAATCAATTAAATAAACAGAATATAAAAATGGAATTAGCAAGTAAGTACAATCCCGCTGACGTGGAGGGAAAATGGTACCAGTATTGGCTGGACAACAAACTCTTTAGTTCAAAACCCGACGGACGTGAACCTTACACAGTCGTCATTCCGCCCCCTAACGTAACGGGAGTGCTCCACATGGGACACATGCTAAACAATACCATTCAGGATATATTGGTACGCCGTGCACGCATGGAAGGAAAGAATGCCTGCTGGGTGCCGGGAACAGACCATGCTTCCATCGCCACCGAAGCCAAAGTGGTGAACAAACTGGCTCAACAAGGCATTAAAAAAACCGACCTCACCCGCGATGAGTTTCTGAAACACGCTTGGGACTGGACTGACGAGCACGGAGGCATCATCCTGAAACAGCTCCGCAAGCTGGGTGCATCGTGTGACTGGGACCGCACAGCCTTCACCATGGACGAAGAACGCAGCAAAAGCGTTATCAAGGTGTTTGTCGACCTTTACAACAAAGGGTTGATTTATCGCGGCGTGCGTATGGTAAACTGGGACCCGAAGGCACTGACCGCCCTCAGCGATGAAGAAGTGATATATAAGGAAGAGCACAGCAAACTGTATTACCTGAGATATTATGTAGCCGATGACGACATGTCGGGCGAAACCGGAGCTGAAGGCGAAGTTGTTCACCGTGACGAACAAGGCAGACGATATGCCGTAGTAGCAACCACCCGTCCCGAAACCATCATGGGAGATACCGCCATGTGTATCAACCCCAACGACGTGAAGAACCGTTGGCTGAGCGGCAAAAAAGTGATTGTTCCGTTGGTAGGCCGTGTAATTCCGGTCATTGAAGACGATTATGTAGACATTGAGTTTGGTACAGGATGCTTGAAAGTTACTCCCGCACACGATGTGAACGACTATATGCTGGGAGAAAAGTACAACCTGCCCAGTATCGATATCTTCAATGATAACGGAACGCTGAGCGAAGCTGCCGGACTATATGTAGGCATGGACCGTTTTGATGTCCGCGCTCAAATCGAAAAGGACTTGCAGGAAGCCGGTCTGATGGAAAAGGTAGAAGCTTATACCAATAAGGTAGGATTCTCCGAGCGCACCAATGTAGCCATCGAGCCGAAACTGTCTATGCAGTGGTTCCTCAAGATGCAGCACTTTGCTGATATGGCATTGCCGCCGGTGATGAACGATGAACTGAAATTCTATCCTGCCAAGTATAAAAACACATACAAGAACTGGTTGGAAAACATCAAGGACTGGTGTATCAGTCGCCAATTGTGGTGGGGACACCGCATCCCGGCCTACTTCCTGCCTCAAGGCGGCTATGTGGTAGCCGAAACGACCGAAGAAGCCGTGAAACTGGCTCAGGAAAAAACCGGCGACGCCAACCTGAAAGCGGAAGACCTTCCTGGTCACGGCCCTGCGGGCGACCGAAATAGATGCCGCCCGTCAGTTCGCGCACGCAGATGAAATCCGTACCGCGAACCACCTCCGCCCTGAGCGGCGAACGGTCGGCCAGCGCGTCGAACAGCGCCACGGGGCGCAGGTTGGCAAACAGCCCCAGCGACTTGCGCATCCGGAGCAAACCCTGCTCGGGGCGCACCTTCGCAGTGGGATCGTTGTCGTATTTGGGGTCGCCGATGGCTCCGAACAGCACGGCGTCCGCCGCAAGGCAGACGGCATGCGTCTCGTCGGGATAGGGATCGCCCGTGGCGTCGATGGCCGCAGCGCCCACCAGCGCGGGCTGATACGTGATTTTATGTCCGAACCGGGCTGCCACACGGTCCAGGACCTTGGTAGCCTCGGCGATAATTTCGGGACCGATGCCGTCACCGGCTAAAAGAGCTATTTTAACATCCATTGTCGTTATAGTTTATTTCAATGATATTCAACATTTTGACAGTCGCCTTGATGGCGGCCTTCGTCTGGTCGGCGTCCAGTCCGCGGGTCTTGAATTCGCGCCCGTCCATCTCCCAGGTGATGATCGTCTGCACGAAGGCGTCGGTACGGCCTCCCGGCGGGATCGAAACGGTATAGTCGCGCAGCATCGGAAACTCGCGTTCGAGCTGATGCTTGTAGATTTGCCGCAGGGCCCGCATGAAGGCGTCGTACTGGCCGTCGCCCGCCGAGGTCTGCTCGTATTCCCGGCCGTGGATTTCGATCCGAAGCGTCGCGACGGGATGCAGTCCCTGCGCAAGCGAAAGGCTGTAATTGAGAATCCGGACCGGATTTTCGACCTGGTCGTAGCGCAGCACGTCGGCAATGATGTAGGGAAGATCCTCGGCTGTCACCTGCTCCTTCTTGTCGCTCAGTTCGACCACCCGCTCGGTCACCTTGCGCATGGCCGCCTCGTCGAGGTCGATGCCCAGGGCTTCGAGGTTCTTCAGGATATTGGCCTTGCCCGAAGTCTTGCCCAGGGCGTATTCGCGGACCCGCCCGAAACGTTCGGGCAGCAATTCGTTGAAGTAGAGGTTATTCTTATTGTCGCCGTCGGCATGAATACCCGCGCACTGCGTGAAGACGCTCGCGCCGACGATCGGGCGGTTTGCGGGAATACGGATGCCCGTATAAGTCTCGACCGTCCGGCTGGCGCGGTTGATCTTCGTCTCGTCGATGCCCGTCGTACGACCCAGCCGGTCGTGCAGCACGGCCACGGTACTCGACAGCGGCGCATTGCCGGCACGCTCGCCCAGCCCGTTGACGGTGACGTGGACGCCGTGGAAGCCGGCCTTCACGGCGGCAGCCGTATTGGCCACGGCGAGGTCGTAGTCGTTGTGGGCATGGAAATCGAAATGCAACGCCGGATAGCGCTGCACCAAATCGCGGCAAAAACGTTCGGTGTCATAGGGATCGAGGACGCCCAGCGTGTCGGGGCACATGAAACGGCAGACCGGGGCGTCGGCCAGGCCATCGAGCATCGCATAGACGTAACCGGGCGAATGACGCATGCCGTTCGACCAGTCTTCGAGGTAGAGGTTCACCTTCATCCCGCGTTCGACAGCCATGCCGATCGTGGCCCGTACGTCGTCGAGATGCTGCTGCGGGGTGCGGCGCAACTGGCCGAGGCAATGTTTCTCCGAACCTTTGGCCAGCAGGTTGACCACACGGCATCCGGCATCCCCGAGCCAATCGAGCGACAGCCCGCCGTCGATGAACCCCAGCGCCTCCACGCGGTCGGTATAGCCCTTGTCAGCGGCCCAGTCGGCAATGGTGCGCACGGCCTGCTGTTCGCCCTGCGAGACCCGTGCCGAAGCGATTTCGATACGGCTGACGCGCAGTTCCTCCAGCAACAGCCGGGCGATGGAGAGTTTTTCACGGGCGTTGAAGGAAACGCCCGAGGTTTGCTCGCCGTCGCGCAGCGTGGTATCCATTATTTCAACCGGGAGAAGCATCGGCACAGCCTATTTGCGTGCGGCTTCGAAGGCCCCGATCTGGTCTGCGATACTGCGCAGGTAGTCCACGTCGTCGTAACCGTTCTCGAGACAGCGCTTTTTGTAGGCGTCGATCTCGAACCCTTCGCTGCGACCGTTCGAAGCGATCGTCAGGGTCTGGTTGTCCAGGTCGACGGTGAACTGCGCCGCCGGATTACGGCGGATTTCGTCGAAAACAGCCTTGAGGAACTCCTCGCTGACACGGATAGGCAGCAACCCGGTATTCAGGGCGTTGTTGCGGAAGATGTCGGCGAAGAAACTCGACACCACGACACGGAATCCGTAGTCGGCGATGGCCCAGGCAGCGTGCTCGCGCGAACTGCCGCAACCGAAATTGCGCCCTGCTACGAGGATTTTGCCTTCGTAGCGCGAATCGTTGAGCGGGAATGCGGCGATGGGCTGCCCCGCAGCGTCGTAACGCCAGTCGCGGAAGAGGTTGTCGCCGAATCCTTTGCGCTCGGTGGCTTTCAGGAAGCGCGCCGGAATGATCTGGTCGGTATCTATATTTTCCACCTCGACGGGAACGGCCCCCGAGGTAAAAGTTACAAATTTGGGAATTGCCATAGTCTTACTGGTTTAGAATCCGAATACTTCGCGCGGATCGGCGATTTCGCCCATTACCGCGGCGGCGGCCGCAACGGCCACACCCGACAACATCGTGCGGGCCCCGGGACCCTGGCGGCCCTCGAAATTGCGGTTCGAGGTCGAAACGCTGTATTTGCCGGCAGGGATCTTATCGGCGTTCATCGCCAGGCACGCCGAACAGCCCGGCTGGCGCAGTTCGAATCCCGCAGCAGCGAGAATCCGATCCAACCCTTCGGCCTTGGCGGCGGCTTCGACGCCCTTCGAACCGGGAACGATCCACGCAATTACGTTATCGGCCTTGCGGCGGCCTTCGACCAATCTGGCGAAGCGGCGCAGATCCTCGATGCGCCCGTTGGTGCAACTGCCGACGAACACGTAATCGACCTTTTTACCCAGCATCTTCTCTCCGGCCTTAAAGCCCATGTATTCCAGGGCCTTGGGATCGGCGTCGGCGGGAATCGCCGCATCGACGGCCATACCCATGCCGGGATTGGTCCCGTAGGTAATCATCGGAGCGATGTCTGCGGCATCGAAGCGGTATTCCTTATCGAAAACGGCGTCGGAATCGCTGTATAGTTTCCGCCAGCGGGCCACAGCCTCGTCGTAAGCGGCTCCCTGCGGCGCACGTTCGCGGCCGCGGAGGTATTCGAAGGTCTTTTCGTCGGGAGCAATCATGCCGCCGCGCGCACCGCATTCGATGCTCATGTTGCAAACCGTCATGCGGCCCTCCATCGAAAGCGAACGGATCGTGCTGCCGGCGAACTCGATAAAATAGCCCGTGCCGCCAGAAGCGGTGAGTTTCGAGATGATGTACAGGATAACGTCCTTGGCCTCGACGCCCGGGCGCAGCGCGCCGTCGACCACAATACGCATCGAGCGGGGTTTGGTCTGCAGGATACACTGGCTGGCGAAGACCATTTCGACCTCCGAAGTTCCCACGCCGAACGCCACGGCGCCCAAAGCCCCGTGGGTCGAAGTATGACTGTCGCCGCAGACGATGGTCATGCCCGGCTGCGTAAAGCCCAGCTCCGGACCGATGATGTGCACGATGCCCTGCTGCGGGTTGCCCACGCCGAAGTGCTCGATACCGTGCCGGGCGCAGTTCTCGGCCAAAGCCTCGACCTGGCGCCGCGATTCGGGCTCCCCGATGGGAAGGTGCTGGTCGACGGTCGGGATGTTATGGTCGGCCGTAGCCGTGATCTGCGACGGGCGCGCGACACCGATCCCGCGGCGTTCGATGCCTGCAAAGGCCACGGGCGAAGTCACCTCGTGGATATACTGCCGGTCGATGTAAAGCACGCAGCGGCCGCCGTCCTCGACACGCACCGTGTGCGCATCCCATATTTTGTCCAAAAGCGTTCGTCCCATATCAATTCTCCTCCTCGATCTTTTCGGTTACGTTGAGTGCGCGCAGTGCGTCGAGGAACGCCTCGATCGAAGCCCGCGTGGTATCGGTGTGCGCCCCGAATCCGTGAACCGTGCGGCTGCCGCACTCCACCTGCACATGCACGCGGCCCACGTCGTTCGAACCGCGCGTAATGGCCTGCATCAGGAACTCCGCGAGCACGACCTTCTCGTTGATCAGCTTCTTGATGGCCGAGACCGCCGCATCGACCGGGCCGTTGCCCGTGGCGGTGGACATGCGCTCGTGGTCGCCGAATTTCAGCACCACGGTAGCCGTCGGGACCAGCGTCCCGGTGGTCACCTGCAGAAACTTCAGCGCAATGGACTGCTGTTTCATGCGGTCGATATCGCCCACGAGGTACAACAGGTCGTAGTCGTGAATCTCCTTCTTTTTATCGGCCAGGGCGAGGAATTTCTCGTACGTGGCGTCGATCTCCTCCTGCGTGAGGTCGTAGCCCAGCAGTTCGAGGCGGTGTACGAGGGCTGCACGGCCGCTGCGGGCCGTCAGGGCAATGATCGACTCGTTCAGGCCGATGTCCTGCGGGTCGATGATCTCGTAGGTCTGGCGCTGCTTCAGCACACCGTCCTGGTGGATGCCCGACGAATGGGCGAAGGCATTGCGGCCCACGATGGCCTTGTTGGGCTGCACGGGCATGTTCATCAGGCTCGACACCAGGTGCGACGCCTTGGTGATCAGCCGTGAATTGATATTCGTGTCGACGGCCACGTCCTTGTGGCAGCGCAGGGTCATCACCACCTCTTCGAGCGAGGTGTTGCCGGCCCGTTCGCCGATGCCGTTGATCGTCACCTCGGCTTGCCGGGCTCCGTTCAGAATGCCGCTCAGCGTATTGGCCGTAGCCATGCCCAGGTCGTTGTGGCAGTGGGTGGAGATAATGGCCTTGTCGATGTTGGAAACGTTGTCCACAAGGTACTTGATTTTCGCACCGTATTCGTTCGGCAGGCAGTAGCCCGTGGTATCGGGGATATTGACCACCGTTGCACCGGCCTTGATGACCGCCTCGACCACGCGGGCGAGGTACTCGACATCGGCGCGTCCGGCGTCCTCGGCGTAGAACTCCACATCCTCGACGTAACGTTTGGCGTATTTCACCGCCTCGACAGCCGATTCGACGATCTTTTCGGGCGTGGAACGCAGCTTGTCATAGATGTGCTGCGGCGAAACGCCGATACCCGTGTGGATGCGTTTGTGCTTCGCCAGCCGCAGGGCGTCGGCAGCAACGTCGATATCCTTCTTCACGGCGCGGGTCAGCGCGCAGATCGTCGGAAGGGAAACAGCCTTGGAAATCTCCAGCACGGAGTTGAAATCACCGGGGCTGGAGATGGGAAATCCCGCCTCGATAACGTCTACGCCGAGGCTCTCAAGCAACTTGGCGACCTCAATTTTTTCGGTGGTGTTCAACTGACAACCGGGGACCTGCTCACCATCGCGCAGCGTGGTGTCGAAAATGTACAATCTCTCGCTCATACTAACCTCTTTATCGAATAAAACTCAATGACGCCGCCTCACGCTACCGTGCGGCGAACGCCACCCTAACTTCTCATATTGCTTACGATCCGTAACAAAAACAGTCGCCGCACTTAAAAATCCGGCGCATTTCAACTCTCTTTCCAATCGGACTGAAACCGGAACATCGAACGTAACTGCCTTGCTCTCTTGCAAATATATGAATTATTTAAGAATTTCAAAAACAAAACGGCTAAATTTTCGCCCGTTCGTACGCAAACCGTATGACATACCGACGGCCTCCCCGCCCCGAAAGGACCGGAAGGCCGTCAAAAAAAACGAAACGCCGCTAAAGCGCCAACGGTTCGTAAGGCAGTCCCCAGGCCTCGGCGACGGGTTTATAGACCACCCTGCCGCCGACGATGTTCAGGCCCAGCGCCAGTTCGGGATTCTCCTGCGCGGCGCGCCGCCAGCCTTTGTCGGCAAGCTGGATGGCATAAGGCAGCGTCGCGTTGGTGAGCGCGAGGGTCGAGGTGCGGGGCACGGCGCCCGGAATGTTGGCCACGCAATAGTGCAGGATGCCGTCGACATAATATACAGGGTCCTCGTGCGTAGTGGGGCGCGAAGTCTCGAAACAACCGCCCTGGTCGATGGCAACGTCGACCATAACCGTTCCGGGTTCCATCTCCTTCAACATATCGCGCGTAACGAGTTTCGGGGCCTTGGCTCCGGGAATCAGCACCGACCCGATCACCAGGTCGGCATGCTTCAGTTCCTCGCGAATGTTGTATTCGGAAGACATCAGCGTCTTGACGTTCTTGGGCATCACGTCGGCCAGGTAGGTCAGTCGCTGAAGCGAAATGTCGCAGATCGTCACGTCGGCGCCCGTTCCGGCAGCGGTCTTCGCAGCGGCCGTGCCGACGACTCCGGCTCCGATGACGAAGACTTTGGCGGGTTTCACGCCCGGCACGCCGCCCAGCAGCACGCCTTTGCCGCCGCGAGGCTTTTCGAGGAAATAACGGCCCTCCTGCGTCGACATGCGGCCTGCGACCTCCGACATCGGGATCAGCAGCGGCAATGAACGGTCGGCGCGCTCGACGGTCTCGTAAGCACAGCAGACCGCCCCGCTGTCGATCATGGCACGGGTGAGGGGGTCGCTGCTGGCGAAGTGGAAAAAGGTAAAGACCAACTGGTCCTTGCGGATGAGTTTATATTCGGGAGCAATAGGTTCCTTGACCTTAATGATCATCTCCGCCCGGGCGTAAACCTCCTCGATCGTAGGGAGTATCTCCGCCCCGACAGCCGTATAGGCATCATCGGCAAACCCGCTGTTCACACCGGCCGCAGCCTGCACATAAACCTGATGGCCCCGCTTCACGAGCTCCTGCGCGCCCGAAGGGGTAAGAGCAATGCGGTTCTCATTGTTCTTGATCTCTTTTGGAATACCGATAATCATGGATTTGGATGTTTTTAAGGTTTTTAGCCTTTCCAAAATACGAATTTAACACGAAAATCCAAAAAATCAGGACGATTTTTTGCACAGGGATCAGAAGCGGTAAGAGATTGTAAGATAGAACGAACGGGGCCAGGCGTAGGTGTAGCGCGAAGCATGGGGCGCGTAGAGGGTATCGTCGCCCGGACGGATACGGCGCACGCGCAGCGACTCGTAGCCGCCGTAGACCGTATCGGCGTTGCCCGTCAGGTTGCGCAGCATCAGCGACGCCGTCAGCCGCGAACGTTCGAAATAGAACGATTTGAAAAGCGAGGCGTCGAGTGTGATGGCGTCGGCAAGCCGCTCCTGCCGGGTAAAGGCGTCGAAAAACTCGCGCGTGATGCCGCCCTGTCCGGCGATCCGGTCGGTACGGCGCAGGGGCATCGGCTCGACGTAACGCCTCCCGGCATACCCCGCCGAGGCGCGGCATCCCCACCCTTTCGGGCCGAAATAAGCGATCCCGGCCAAAGCGGTAAGCTGAGGGGCGCCACCGACCTCGCATCCGCGCATGCGGCTCACGGCACGCATGTCGACGGCTGAGTTATCGACATCGGAAAGCGCCGTAATGCGCGGGTCGCGCACATATTTATAGCGTCCGGCCGAAGCCGCCAGCGACAACTGCCAGCGGTAGGACAGCCGGATGCCGGCGGCGGCCTCAACGCCATAGGACATGCGCCCGACGCCCGTTACGGCCATGTCGCAGTAGACCGAAGCCATGTCGTCGTAATAACGCCGCATTTCGGAGCCGTCGAGTGTCGTCACGGCGAAGAGCGTCGCCTGGAAATCCACGACGGGACCTGTCAGGCGGTAGTTGAGTTCGGCGGCATAGATGCGTTCGGGCGCAGGATTGTCGACCGTGCGGTTGTTGTAAAGCGGCTGGTAAAACAGGTCTTCGGCCGCAGGAGTGCGAGCGGCAGCCATAGCGGCAATTTCGAGGTAGTGCCGCGGGGAGAAAGCCCAGCCCGCAAGGGCCTTGAGCGTATAGGGCGTGAAACGCACGACCCGCGAACGGCCATAGGACTGCGCACCGGGAAAGAGCTGCTTTTCGTAATAGCCCCGGCGGCTGACGGCGTCGCTCCCCAGCATCGCCGAAAGGTCGGCGCGAAAACGGTCGGAACGGTAATCGGCCTGCAGGCGGAAACCGGCTCCGCGTAGTGTCAGCGCATAGTCGTAGCCGAAACGGTCGCCCTCGCGGATCGTGCGGCCGGGATGCCGCAGGTCGTTCTGCAACTTGTTGCTGTACGTATCGTCGTCCACGAGAAAACGGTCGATGTCGGTGACGTACTCCGCACCCAGCAGGTCGCGCATCTGTTTATAGGAGCGTGTATGTTCGCGGCGCACGAAGACCCCGTAGCGGAGCGTCAGCCGGGCATCGGTTTCGGTGGTGAACAGCGCGTCGAAGGCAAGGTTGCAGAGCCGTTCGGCGCGGTCTTCCAATGCATAGACGGCGTGTCCGCCCGCCATGCGGTTCTGGCGGATCAGTTCGTCCCAGTCGACCTGGGTATAACGAGGGTCATTTGCGAGCCACGCCAGTTCGGTCTCCCGGTCGCCGGTATAACTGGGTAAACAGCGGTAATTGTCGGGCATCGGCGTACGGGCGTCGTACCAGTCGAGCATGCTGTACTTCGCAACGCCCGCCTCGGCGGCCAGCACGGCAGCAAGCGAGGTCGAAGCGGACAATGACACGCCATAGGTAAAAAGCGCCAGCGGAACCGTTTCGCGCCGCACGCGGGAGTTGCGCACCTTGCCGTCCTGCCAGCCCCAGGCCGGATTGTAAAGGCGGTCGCCCGTCAGCGTAAAAGCCTCTTCGGAAGAAGAAAGGCGCGTGCCCCGCACCGACGGCGGCACGATGCACAGCACGGAGAGTTCGTGCCCTTCGCCGAAGCGTTTGGCAAGGTGCAGGCCGGCTGTTACGGCATTGGTGAAAACCCCTTCGACGTGCATGTCGCGGCCCGTGCGGACATCGAGCGCAGCCGAAATGCGCCAACCGTTGCCGAACGACGACGCGGCGGCGACTTTTGCTCCGACGAGGTAGTTGCGGTCGGTAAAGCGGACCGAAGCCAGGAAGGGCTGCAACGGCTCCCCGTCCGGAAACCGGAATGTCCGGATGCCGCCCGCCGTACCCGGCTCCCCGGGCGCCGCGGCAAGCCCTGCATAGCGCTGTTCTTCGGCCCCGAGCAGTCGCAGGGCCGCCAGGTAACGGTAGGAAACCTCAACGCCCGTCAGCGACGTGCGTTCCAGCCGGTAATCCAGTCCGCGGCGCCGGAGCGCGACCTGCGGCAGGTTAAAATCGGTGTGAAGGCCGTAGAGGTCCGAAGGGGACTGTACGGCACGGTAGAAAACAGCCGAATCGGTCGTAAGCAGTTCGCGCCGCTCCTCGCGTTCGGCATAAGGATAGTATTCGTCGCCGGGGTACTGGGCCGCCGCCGCACACGGAAGCAGAAAACACAACAGGGCACAGCACCTTTTCAGCATATTTTCGCAACTTTATGAAATACAAAGATAGCAAAATATGCGAATGCAGCGATAAAATCCGGGATTATGTTACGCTTCCGGATGCGGAAAGGCAACTATTCAGCGGGCGGGAAGACCGAGATGCGGAGCCGGGCGGCCCCCATCGGGACCAGCTTTATGTCGGACACCGTATCGCTGCGCTCCGCCCAGGGACCGGGCAGCACGCCGGTAAGGCCGTACTGGTCGATCGTCCAGTCCGGAACCAGCCGCCCCTTGGCCGAGAACTCCAGCGGCACGGACTCCAGCGTGAAGGGGTTATCATCCGCAGGCCACTCCCGCCTTTGGAGCGTTATCGGCGCACCGGACACCAGGGCGTAGTTCCACGGCGACGCCGCATGTATCTCGTAGGAGGGCCATTGCGCCACGTCGGCGTCAGCCTGCCATTTCGAATCGCTGATAGCCGTCGCGCGGCTGTCCACGCGGCGGTATTCCTCGTCGATTTTCAGCGAGAGCGTCAGCGGACCATAATCGACCGTCACGCCGTTCTGGTTGACCTGCCACGTCCGCTGCGAAAGTTTCATCGGAAGGCTGAGCACGACTTCGTCGCCGTCCTGCCATTCGCGCACGATTTTCGCATACTTCCCCGGCGTACAGGTCCCCTTCGCCTCATGTCCGTTGACATACACGGAAGCCCCGTCGCACCATGTCGGAATGCGGAGATAGAGCGGAAACGAAACGCCGCCGTCGGTATTCACGGTGAATCGCACCTGCTCTTCGAACGGATAGTTTCCCGACTCGGTGATCGTAACCTGCCGCCCGTCCCCCACTTTCAGCGTCGCCGTACACGCGCTGTAAACGAGTGCGGCGGCTCCGTTGTCGGGCGTGGCCATCACGAGATGCTGGATGTAATAAGGCCATCCCATGCCGTGGTTGTGCTGGCAGCAACGGCTGCTGAACGGGTTCATGGCCAGAAACGGCCCGGAGTTGTCGACACCCGGATTGTGGTTGCGGGAGTCGCTAACGACATGGTTCGGACAGGTGAGGTAGCGCAGCGCCTTGTAATCGGGCATCAGCGCCGCGGGATAGCTGTTGAAGGCCACGTCCTCGCAGTTCTCGGCCCACGCGGGATCACCCGTTACCTGCAACAGGATATTGTCGGAAAGCATCTGTTCGACAAACGAGCAGGTCTCCGAACCCTGGCGCGGGTCGAAGAAACCGATGCGGGCGTTTTCGTCGGCCCCGAACATGCCTCCGGGAACCTGCCCGAAGGCCCGGCGGATGAAACTGAAGACGTTATACGTCGCGTGAAGGGCCTTCCGGTCGCCCGAGAACATCCACCACTCGGCCGGTTCGCGAAACCCCTGCGCGATATTCACCACGTGCCAGTTGGGCAACTGGGTCGGTTTCGTCCAGTCCGCCGTATTGCGGTGTATCTTGCGGGCCAGTTCCGGCAGCGACTCGTCGCCCGTGCGGTTGTAAAGCCACGCCAGCGTCCACATCATGTCGCCGCCGCGGCTGTTGTCCCAGTAATGTTTCAGGAAAAGCTCATCGGGGCAGGCTGCAAGCCACTTGTAGTAACTCGTCAGGAACGCGATGACGCGCTCGTCGCCCGTATAGTCGTAGTAGTCCTGCATGATCCAGCAGACGACCATGTTCGCCAGCAGGTCGCGGCTGCCGCGCTCGTTGGTAAGAACCGGGCCGAACCAGCCGTCGGGCCGCTGCGTCGAAAGGATCCCCTCGATCCACGAGCGGGCCTCGTCCGTCATCGCCCGGTCGCCGAGGATATAAGCCGTCGCGGCATATCCGCGCAGCCAGTAAGGAACCTTGCCTGGCGTTCGTTGAACCCGTCCGGAGTTCTGGAATACTGTGGTCTTCCGCTTG
>OGXQ01001866.1_pt1 | contig 15233 bp, 11 predicted proteins | sample 1576291 | NCBI WGS metagenome assembly OGXQ01 (sample SAMEA3541575, study PRJEB24748) | human gut metagenome | biome: human gut; feature: human-associated habitat; material: faeces | place: China | collected 2012 | reverse complement strand
TTCGTTATCCTGCCCGAGCTTGTAATACAGCGAGGTGTAAAAATCAAAAAGGTCATTGCCGGATTCCCGGAAGTAAAATCCACCGATCTGCTGCAGATAGTGGAACTGCTCCTCCAGACTCTGATAGGTGCGCCGGAAATCCAGACTTCCCTTGCGGAGCATGCCGATGGGAAGATCCACTTCCTGAACCATGATGCGGTAATTGTCGGAGGCCAGGATATGGTTTAAACCCATGTAATACCCATTCAGCCAGATATCCGGTGAATCGTCTCCCAGAAAAGCATTGAGTTCATCGAAATGCTCCAGAGAACGTGCCGGTATGCGATAGCGGTCACACAGGGATTTATAGGTGGAGATATCATCGTTCAGGGTGCGGTAGAGCTCACTGCAGTTTAACTCAGAGATCGAGCTGCGGTTTAACAGAATATTGATCTGTCGAAAACAGGACAATAAAAAAAGCCTGGCAACATCCGGATGCTTCTGCAGAATATCGTTCAGGGAATCCAGACTGGTCAAAGGATAGGTCAGGATCGTGGTATCCTCCAGAGTGGTGTAACTGAGCAGATGGATCTCGGAGCAGATCTCACAGATGCCGATGACATCTCCCTTGCCCAGCGGATAAGAACCGCCCGGATAGGAGACATCCACCCTGCCGTTTGTGATCAGGTGCAGTGCCGTCATTGGTTGCCCATAGCTATATATAGTTTTACCTTTCTCTAATACAATTCCAGCCATTCCAGTACCTCTTCTTCATTCGGAAACCTCATGATAATCAATTATACACCATAATACCAACAATTTTCTACTGTACTTTTGATAGAAATGTGATAAAATAAAAATACATATGTGTCACTTTTATATCGACCGAAGAAAAAAGTGATATTTTCAGTAGAAAATGGTGTACGGAAAGGTATGTTTGGGTTATGGAACAGAGCAGTGAATACAGAGAACAATTGCTGGAATCATATAAGCAGGCGGTGAGACCGTTACTTCCCTATCTGCCGTGGCTGGAACAGAGCGCCGGCAAAAAAGCCAGTTCGCTGTACAGCGGGCAGGATATCGGAGTCCATTCTGTGTCATTCCCGGTATATGACGGAACGCTTTTGAATTTCGTGCGGGAAGCCGGGAAGAGTCCTCTGATGGATCGCAATTATGCGTATATATATACCAGACATCGGATCTGTACCCATCAGGACGAACGGAATATGATTCAAAAAGCCGGCTGGAAAGAATGGGACATCTTAAGAGGCATTCTGTCGAAGTATGTTTTAGGCGGCAGGACCAAGGGGAATCTGTGGAGTGAAGCGGTATCGGAGCAGATTTTCTACCTGGTCATCAGACAGATGCAGGAAATTATAGAATTTTGGGATAAATCACCGGCAAACGGTAAGATCTGAGTGGGGAAAGGCAGGACAAGGTTCATGGGAGAAAAATCAGTACAGAAAAAGCGGTACATTGTAGAAAAAGCCAGAGATGTCTTTATGGAGAAGGGCTTTAAAAAAGTAACAATGAAGGATATTGTGGAAGCCTGCGATATCAGCCGCGGAGGTCTTTATCTGTATTTTGAGAGTACAAGTCAGATTTTTATGGAAGTGCTGCGCATGGAGAGTGAAGAGGCGGATGATGTATTTTCCGACAGCATTACGGAGGATGCTACCGCAGCAGATATTCTTCTTCTGTTTTTAAAGGAGCAGAAAAAGGAGCTTCTCCGCAAAAAAAATACGCTGACACAGGCAACCTATGAATTTTATTTTGAAAACGATCTGCCCAAGCGGGATAACATTCTGAAGAAGCAGTTTGATTCCGCAGTGAAGATCATAGAGAAATTGATCGAAGCCGGAGTGGAAAACGGTGAATTTTTGTGTGAGGACTGTGAAGGAACCGCGAGAAATATCATGTTTGTCCTGGAAGGACTGAAGATCTCGGCGCAGACCATCGGTGTGACAGCAGAGGCAGTGGATCGAGAGATCCTGTATCTGTTGCGTGGATTAGGTGTGGAAGAATAAGCAGACAACGTTTGATGATGCTTCAGGGAAGATTTCCTGGAGCATTTTCGCTGTAAAGGAAGGTAAGCAGAGAGGTAAGTTATGATAGAATCGATCATCAGTATGGAACTTCCGGCAGGAGGGCATCTGGCAATCCGCAGGAACCGGATCTGTCCGGAGCAGGAGACGAAACAGTGCCGCCGGATCAGCCTGGTCTCCGGTATCCACGGAGATGAACTGGAAGGGCAGTATATCTGTTATGAGACGGCGAGAAGAGTAAAGGAGCATCCGGAATATCTGAAGGGGATCGTGGACATCTATCCGGCATTGAATCCGTTAGGGATCGATATGGCGAGCCGCACGGTGCCGAGACTGGAGATGGACATGAACCGCATGTTCCCGGGAGATGCTTCGGGGGATATGATGGAGCGGATCACTGCAGCAGTGGTGGATTCCATTATTGGATCGGATATCTGCATGGATCTGCATGCCAGTGATATTTTCGTGCGTGAGATCCCACAGGTACGACTCAGCGAGGATTTCGCCGAGGCCCTGCTTCCCTATGCGAAAATGACCAACGCCGATATGATCTGGATGAATGCTACTGCCACGGTGCACGAATCCACCCTGGCGCATTCCCTGAATCTGCTAGGCGTTCCTACACTGGTACTGGAAATGGGGCAGGGGCATGATATCCACAGATCCTTCGGCAACCAGATCGTGGACGGAATTTTTCACATCATGAGTGAAATGGACATCTGGGAGGGACCGGAACCTGTAGTACAGGAGCCTGCGGTATCCAGTGACGGCGAAGTAGAATTTATCCGCAGCGCGGTGGACGGTGTGTTCCTGCCGTTGATCGAGCACAACCATTATGTGAAAAAGGGAGATCTGATCGGGGAGGTAGTAGACCCGTTTGAGGGCACGGTAAAACAGCAGATCCGTACCGAACGGGGAGGACTTCTGTTTACACTGCGGGCATATCCGGTGGTCTATGAAGGAGACCTGCTGGCGAGAATCCTGACGGAGTGAGAAAATTATGTTTGAAAGAGATATTTATACCATACATTCGACTTACAGAGAAGATATGCATATAAAGGGCTTCCAGTTCGGCAAGGGGGAAAAGTCGGCATGCATCGTGGGAGCAGCCAGAGGTAATGAAATCCAGCAGATGTATATCTGCTCCCAGCTGGTGAAGACACTGCGGGAGTTGGAGAATAACGGCTGCATCAGTGCCGGGAAACAGATTCTGGTGATCCCAACCATTAATGCCTATTCCGTGAACATCAGCAGACGTTTTTTCGGCGTTAAGGAAGCGGACATTAACCGGAGTTTTCCGGGCAATGATTATGGGGAACCGGCTGACCGGCTGACCAATGCACTGCTTACGGAGATCAAAGATTACGTATACGGCATCCAGTTTACGTCCTTCTACCGGCCGGGAGAGTTTGTACCGCATGTGCGTATGATGGAGACGGGATATCAGAATACTTCTCTGGCAAATCTGTTCGGACTGCCCTATGTGGTGGTGAGAAAACCGGTGCCCATTGATACCAAGACCCTGAATTATAACTGGCAGGATGAGATGACGGCAGCTTTTTCCGTCTATACGAACCAGAACAGCCAGATCGATGAGGCAAGCGCAAGGCAGGCTGTGGCAGCGGTCTTACGATTTTTAAAGCGGATGGGACTGATCCGGTACGAGAGCCATTCCGGCTATATCAGTCATGTATTATATGAAAAGGACTTAAGCGATGTACATACGAACCGGGCGGGAATTTTCCGGGGGAAGGTACATGCGGGAGACGATGTACGCTACGGCAATGAGATGGCAGAGATCATAGATCCTTACGACGGATCGGTACGGGAGACCATTCTGGCACCCACCGACGGCATCGTATTTTTTGCCCATACGGAGGCACTGATCAGCGAGAAGGATATTGCCTATCGGCTGATCCACAGACTGCACGAATGACGAACCGCTCAAAAAGGCAGGTAAAATCGGTCTAAATTTGTTGTTTTCTGCTATTGTGGGAAAAAAGCTATAATGGTATGATACTATTCAGAACCATGTAAATATAATCAGATGTTCGTCAAAGGCTCGCATTTGTAAGGGCATCTGATTATATTTATATGGTGAGATAACCACATGAGCAAAAAGTAAGCATCGTAAGATGCGGTTTTGCGAATGCGGTTCTGAATAGTGTCGCATAATATAAAATTTTCGGAGGAGAGACATGGGCAACGTAAGACGTATCTATGTAGAGAAAAAGGAACCTTATGCCGTCAAGGCAAAAGAGCTGCATGATGAACTGAAAAATTATCTGGGCATCGATGTGGCAAAGGTTCGTGAGTTTATCCGCTATGATGTGGAGAATATTTCGGATGAGGTGTTTGCAAGAGCCTGCAAGACTGTATTTTCCGAGCCTCCCGTAGATGATCTGTATGAAGAGACCATCGAGATTCCCGCGGATGCAAAAGTATTTTCCGTAGAGTTCCTTCCCGGACAGTTCGATCAGAGAGCGGATTCCGCAGTGCAGTGTGTGAAGTTCTTAAAAGAGGACGAGGAACCGGTGATCCGTACCGCTGTGACTTATATGATCGAAGGACAGGTGTCCGACGAAGAATTTTCCAAGATCAAATCTTACTGTATCAACCCTGTAGATTCCAGAGAGACCGGCATGGAGAAGCCGGATACTCTGATCACGGTGTATGATGATCCCGCTGATGTTGCTATTTTTGATGGTTTCAGAGATATGGACGAAAGCAGCCTGAAAGCGCTGTACGAATCTCTGGGACTTGCCATGACATTCAAAGATTTTAAACATATTCAGAATTATTTCCACGATGATGAGAAGAGAGATCCTTCCATGACGGAGATCCGTGTACTGGATACCTATTGGTCCGATCACTGCCGCCACACTACTTTTTCCACCGAACTGACCGACGTGGAATTCGGTGAGGGTTATTATCGTTCTCCCTTAGAGACCACTTACCAAAGCTATCTGGATACCAGAGAAGAAATCTTTAAGGGCAGAGAGGACAAGTTCGTCTGCCTGATGGATCTGGCGCTGATGGCAATGCGGAAACTGAAAAAAGACGGCAAACTTGACGATATGGAAGAATCTGATGAGATCAATGCCTGCTCCGTAGTGGTTCCCGTGGAGATGGATTACGGCGACCACAGAGAGACCGAGGAGTGGCTGGTATTTTTCAAGAACGAGACCCACAATCATCCTACAGAGATCGAGCCTTTCGGTGGCGCTGCCACCTGTTTGGGCGGTGCTATCCGTGATCCTCTGTCCGGTCGTGGCTATGTATATCAGGCGATGCGTGTCACCGGTGCAGCAGATCCTACCGTTCCCGTATCCGAGACACTTCACGGCAAGCTGTCCCAGAAGAAACTGGTAAGAGGCGCAGCCAGCGGTTATTCCTCTTACGGTAACCAGATCGGTCTGGCTACCGGATTTGTAAAAGAGATCTATCATCCCTCTTACGTGGCAAAGCGTATGGAGATCGGTGCTGTTATGGGCGCTGCTCCCCGCAAAAATGTCATCCGTGAGACCTCCGATCCCGGTGATATCATCATCCTCCTCGGCGGACGTACCGGACGTGACGGCTGCGGCGGTGCTACCGGATCCTCCAAGGTACATACCGATACCTCCATCGAGACCTGTGGTGCCGAGGTACAAAAGGGTAATGCACCTACCGAGCGTAAGATCCAGAGACTGTTCCGCCGAGAGGAAGTCAGCCGTCTGATCAAAAAATGTAATGACTTCGGTGCCGGCGGCGTTTCCGTTGCAATAGGAGAGCTGGCCGACGGTCTTGAAATCAATCTGGATAAGGTTCCAAAGAAGTATGCAGGTCTTGACGGAACAGAAATTGCTATTTCAGAATCACAGGAAAGAATGGCAGTTGTTGTTGACCCAGCAGATGTTAAAGCATTTTTAGAGTATGCCACAGAGGAGAACCTTGAAGCTGTTGAAGTTGCTGTTGTAACAGAAGAACCAAGACTTGTACTTAACTGGAGAGGCAAGGATATCGTTAATATTTCAAGAGCTTTCCTTGATACTAACGGTGCACATCAGGAGACATCAGTACTTGTAGATATCCCAGATGACAAGGCTAATTACCTTGAAGCTAAGCCAGTAGATGATGTTAAGGGCAGATGGCTTAAGACACTTGCAGACCTTAACGAGTGTTCACAGAAGGGACTTGTTGAAAGATTTGATGGTTCAATCGGTGCTGGTTCAGTACTTATGCCATTTGGTGGAAAGTACCAGCTTACAGAGACACAGGCTATGGTTGCCAAGCTTCCAGTGCTTAAGGGCAAGTGCGATACAGTAACTATGATGGCTTATGGATTTGATCCATATCTTTCTAAGTGGAGTCCATATCACGGAGCTATGTATGCAGTAACAGACTCGGTTGCTAAGATTGTTGCGGCTGGTGGCGATTACAGCAAGATTAGATTTACATTCCAGGAATACTTCCGTCGTATGACAGAGGATCCAAAGAGATGGAGCCAGCCATTTGCAGCACTTCTTGGTGCATATGAGGCACAGATTGGATTAGGACTTCCATCAATCGGTGGTAAGGATTCTATGTCAGGAACATTTGAACATATAGATGTACCACCTACATTATGCTCATTTGCTATTGATGTAGCTAAAGAGCAGGATATTATCACACCTGAATTAAAGAAAGCTGGCAATATACTTGTAAGATTTGACATTGAAAGAGATAAATATGACCTTCCTGTATTCTCACAGATTAAGGAATTATATTCATCTATCCACGAAGCTATTAAGAGCAAGGCAATTGTGTCTGCATATGTTCTTGATGCTAACGGCTTAGTTCCAGCAATAAGCAAGATGGCATTTGGTAATATGATTGGTGTTGCTGTTGAGCCATCTGTATCAAAGGAAGAATTATTCGCACCAGCATATGGCTGTATAGTAGCAGAAGTAGACAGCTCTAAGCTTTCAGAGATTAAGGCAGCTTATACTAAGGTTGGTACAGTAACAGAAGAAGCTAAGTTTACATATGAAGATGTTTCAATCAATATTGAGGAAGCATTAAGTGTATGGAAAGATACATTAGAGGGTGTATTCCCAACAAAGGTTTCTAAGGAAACTGATAGGGTTGAGTCAACTGTATATTCAAAGGGCAATGTATATGTATGCAAGAATAAGGTTGCGAAGCCAACAGTATTTATACCAGTATTCCCAGGTACTAACTGTGAATATGACAGTGCCAGGGCGTTTGAGAGAGCTGGTGCAGATACTATTGTCAAAGTATTCAAGAACCTTGATGCTGCAAGCATAAGAGAATCTGTTGATGAATTTGAAAAAGCAATTAACCAGTCACAGATTATTATGTTCCCAGGTGGATTTTCAGCAGGTGATGAACCAGATGGTTCTGCTAAGTTCTTTGCAACAGCCTTCCGTAATGCTAAGATGAAGGAAGCAGTTGAGAAGCTCCTTAATGAAAGAGATGGTCTTGCACTTGGTATATGTAATGGTTTCCAGGCTCTTATCAAGCTTGGTTTAGTACCTAATGGCAAGATAACAGGACAGGATTCTAATTCACCTACACTTACATTTAACACAATTAACCGTCACATCTCTAAGATGGTATATACAAAGGTTGTTACTAATAAGAGTCCTTGGCTTGCAGAAGCAAAGCTTGGCGGAGTATACTGCAATCCAGCTTCACATGGTGAAGGAAGATTTGTTGCACCTAAGGAATGGCTTGATAAGCTCTTTGAAAATGGTCAGGTAGCAACACAGTACTGTGACCCGGAAGGTAATGTATCTATGGACGAAGAATGGAATGTCAATGGCTCATATATGGCTATTGAGGGTATTACAAGCCCGGACGGAAGATGCTTAGGTAAGATGGCACATTCTGAAAGACGTGGTGATTCTGTAGCTATTAATATCTATGGAGAACAAGATATTAAGATATTCGAGTCTGGTGTTAAGTACTTTAAGTAAATAGAATAACTATTTGTGCGTAAGAACAGAATATTGTAAATTATAAACTCCTGATGTATATTATACGGGTAAGCCTTAACTAACAAAGGTTTGTATGGTATACATCAGGAGTTTTTTTATGCAAAATCAGGATAATAATATATTACAGCCAGTAAGTGAAGATGATAATACAGAGGGTTATCTAAAAAAGACACTTATTATAATTATGTGGATACTTATATGGCAGATTGCCGATTCACTTATCAATAACAGAATAATATTAGCAGGACCAGTGGATATTATAAGTTCACTGCTAAGCAATATAAGACAGCCTGATTTCTGGCAGATATGCCTTGCAAGCTTTACAAGGATAACTGTTGGATTTCTTCTGGCATTCATAAGTGGATTTGTGATAGCGATGGCGGCATACAGGTGGAAGATAATAGATGAACTGTTAAGCCCGATAATATCACTTTTAAAGACAGTTCCGATGATATCTTTTGTAATTATGCTTCTTATATGGGTTGGCAATCAGGCACTTACGATATATCTTTCATTTCTTATCGTACTGCCGCTTATATATACGAATACATTATCGGGGCTTGAAAATGTAGATAAAGATATGCTTGAGATGGCGAAGGTATTCGGGTTATCACCTTTTAAGAAATTTATGTATATATACAGACCGGCATTTATGCCATTCTTAATAAGCAGTTGCAAGGTGGCACTTGGAATGTGCTGGAAATCGGGAGTTATGGCGGAAGTAATAGCTACACCAAAGCCGTCAATCGGGCGTGAAATGTATGTTGCCAAACAGTATCTTCAGACAGATAATCTGTTTGCTTGGACAATAGTAGTTATAATATTGAGCATTATATTTGAGCTTGTATTTATGTTTTTTATGAAGCAGGCGGCAAGACCGTGTGGCACATTTATCGGAGGTAAAGAGAAGAAATGTCAGTAGTTATAAGCAATGTAAGCAAAGCCTTTGGTGAACATCAGGTGCTTAAGGATTTGAGTGTAACATTTTCTGATGATCATATATACTGCCTTATGGGGCCTTCTGGTATGGGAAAGACGACACTGCTTCGTATTATTATGGAGCTTGAAACTAAAGATGAGGGTATGATTGAGGGTGTAACAGTTAAGGATATTTCAGTTATGTTTCAGGAGAACAGGCTGTGTGAGGTATTAACACCTGTTGAGAATGTGGCACTTGTATGTGATAAGCATATATCAAGAGAGGCTGTCAGGGCAAAGTTAGAAAAGATACTGCCTAAGGAGTGCTTAAGCCAGCCGGTAAGCGAGCTTTCGGGAGGTATGAAAAGGCGTGTGGCATTGGCGAGGGCTATGGCATATCCAGGAAGCTTTATTATAATGGACGAACCATTTACTGGGCTTGATGTTAATACCAAGAAAGAGGTTATCAATTATATATTAAATGAGAGAAACAGCCGCATTATGATTATATCAACCCACAGCGAAGAAGATGTGCTTCTGCTTGGGGCGGATAAGATAAGGCTTGAGGATATTAATAAAGTTTAATATAAGTATAGAGAAAAAGAGGACAAATGTTATGTATTATATGGGCATTGATATGGGTACATCTACAGTAAAGATAGTGCTTGTTAAGGATAAAGTAATAACTGGCAGATATATTGCAAGACATTACGGAAAGATACTTGCGTGTGTGGCGAAAGGTATCCGTAAGATATGCAGTACTAATGGTATAGGTGATGAGGAACAGATAAAAGTTACTGTTACGGGAAGTAATTCACATCTTCTTACACAGGTCTGTCCTGAGAGCGGACTGCTTGATGATATACCAGCCATTGTTGACGGAATTAAAAGTTTAGTGCCAGAGGCAAGGACAATTATTGAGATTGGTAGTCAGGGAGCAAGGTATATTACTGATATTGACAGTGTTCCACAGTTCTCAGTCAATGAACATTGTGCAGGTGGAACAGGTTCTTTCTTTGAAGACCAGATGTCAAGACTTGGACTTAATATAGAAGATTATTCCAAGCTTGTAGTTCAGGCAAGGGAAATTCCAAGACTTTCAGGAAGATGTGCAGTATTTGCAAAGACCGATATTATTCACAGACAGCAGGAGGGTGTTCCTAAGCAGGATATATTACTTGGTCTTTGCTATGCTATGATTAAGAATTTCAAGGCGGCGATTGTAAAGACACTTCCAGTTAATAAGCCAGTTGTATTCTGTGGCGGTGTTACTGAGAATGTAGGTGTTATCAGGGCATTAAAAGATGTATTTGGATTGTCAGACGAAGAACTTATAATTCCAGAGGATAGAAGATTTGAGGCGGCATATGGAGCGGCATTAAAGGGCTGTGAGAAAAAGACACAGGCTGTTAAGCCAGCTTATCTGTTAGAGCTTATAGAGAATAACAAGACTGCATTAGACAGGACATCAGAGCTTCCAAGGCTTACGATACCAGCGGATTTAGAGTTAAAAGACCCACAGATTACAGGAGTAATATCAGATGATGGCTGTTATATAGGAATAGATGTCGGTTCAACAAGTACGGATATTGTTCTTATGGGAGATGATAAGACAATCATAGATTTCCTGTATCTTAGAACAGCAGGTGACCCTGAGGGTGTTGTACGTTCCGGACTTAAGACTTTATATGAGCACTATGGTGAGTTTAAGGTCAAGGGTGTAGGAATTACAGGCTCAGGCAGGGAAAGACTTGGAAGAATGATGGGAGCAGATGCTATCCGTGATGAGATAACTGCACAGGCAAAAGCGGCAGTTATGTATGTGCCTGATGCCGATACTGTATTTGAGATAGGCGGACAGGATTCTAAGTATATAAGCCTTAAGAATGGCGAGGTTGCAGACTTTACAATGAATAAAATATGTGCCGCGGGTACAGGTTCATTTGTCGAGGAACAGTCTTTAAGAATGGGAATACCGATTGAACAATTCGGACATCTTGCTATCGCAGGAGAGCATCCTTGTGATTTGGGAGAAAGATGTACAGTATTCATAGAAACAGCAATTGCCTCAGCAGAAGGAGAGGGTGCTTCAAAGGAAGATATAGCCGCCGGACTTTGTCATTCCATTGTCAAGAATTATCTTCATAAGGTTGTAGGCAACAAGCCTGTTGGAAAGTCAATTGTGCTTCAGGGTGGTGTTGATTATAACTCTGGAATTGTTGCAGCTTTTATGAGTGCATATAAAGAAAATATAAAAGTAAGTCCGATTTTTTCAATTTCTGGAGCAGTCGGAGCGGCTTATCTTGCTAAGGAAGCTATGGAAGCGGCTGGAATATCTAAGAGTACATTTCTTGGATTTGACTTTCCTAAAGATGAGAGAAGCGATGCGGTATCGAGTGAACAGATTCGTGCTAACAAAGCATTTTACAAGAAAGCAGGACAATTTGCGGTTGAAGGCTACGATGCGGCTATAGACCCAGCTAAGAAGACAATAGGTGTTCCACTTTCACTTATTATGTTCAAGTTCTTCTTACTGGCATATGAGTTCTTTAAGAACCTTGGCTATAATGTAGTTCTGTCTGATACAACTAATGAAACGACTATAGCAGACTCACAGGCGGCGGCAAGAGGCGAAACCTGTTATCCTGTAAAGCTTCTGTATGGACACATGAAAAATCTTGCTGACAAGAAGGTTGATTACATATTTATGCCACTCGTGCATACAATCCGCCACCCACACGCCCACGCAGTACATAACTATGCCTGCCCTTATATGCAGACAGCGGCTAAGTCAATATATGACAGCTTAGGTCTTAAGGAACAGGGAATAGAATTGTTAAGTCCTGTATTCGATCTTGATTTGGGCACTAAAAATATGGCTATGGCAATGCTTGATGTAGGCAGGTCGTTAGGATTTTCCAAGCCAAGATGTATGGTTGGAATGTTAAAGGGTGCGGCGGCAGTAAACCGTTACTCAGAGAACTGCGAACGTATAGGAAAAGAAGTTCTTGATAACCTAAAGCCAGATGAGAAAGTACCGGTAATAATAACAAGAAATTACGGAATATCCGACCCTGTGCTTAATATGGGAGTTCCTGAAATTCTTCTTAGCAAGGGTTACAAGGTGCTGACTTTAGGACATCTTCCGGGTATGTCGCTTGATATATCAAAAGATTATCCTAATATGTACTGGCCATTTGGCGACCACCTTTTATCAGGTGCAAAGCTTATAAGAAATCACCCAAATCTTTATGCGGTATATCTTACTAATCACGGCTGTGGACCTGATAGTGTTATTAACCATATGTTTGCAGAGGAGATGGGAGATAAGCCTTATCTTCACCTTGAGGTTGATGAGCATTTCTCAAAGGTTGGCGTAATTACAAGAATTGAAGCATTTCTTAACAGTATCTCACATCAGCCTGATGCAGTTAAGGAAAAGGACTTCGATATATGTAATGTAAGATACAATCCAGCCAACATAGAGTACAAGGCAGATAAGAAAAAGACACTTATTATTCCAGACATTGGTTATTATTCAGACTGCTTATCACTTTACTATGACAGCTATGGAATAAAGACAGCGCCTGCACCACGATTTAACAGGGAAGTGTTAAATACAGGACGTGCAAGAATGAACGGCAAGGAATATCTTCCACTTCCAATGCTTCTTGGAAGCATTATGCAGATGCTTGATAATACATCAGTTAAAGAGGCAGAGAGTGAATATCTTGTTCCATATAATTATGGTTCTGATGCTGACGGACAGTATGCAAGGGTAATAAGAACAATATTAGATGAAACAGGACATAAAGACATAACAATAATCGCACCTATACTTGAGGAGGTTATTGATAAGGCTGATGATATAGAGCTTCTCTTTAAGTGCCTGCTTCTTGGAGATATTGTATACAGTGTGCCAGCAGGCAGACGTGAAGAATTCGCCAAGAGTTATATCAAGGCAGACACACTGGATAAGCTTACAGAAGCCGCACATAAAGCCGTGGCATACAGGAATTCAGAAAATGCTGTGAAAGCTGATGAAAGTTCTTTAAGTGGAGAGAGCCTTAATAAGAAAGTAAGACTTGTGGCTGTCGGTTCTGCATTAAGCATAACTTCATTAGATGAGGGTATTCTTAATAAGCTTGAATGTGAAGGCTATGATGTAAGCCGTGTTCCATTATCAGAAATGCTGTTATTTATGTGGCTTGATAATAATAAGGGAAATGCAGAAGTTATCAGCAGGCTTAAAGCTTTAATGAGCGGAGTTGACAAGGCACTTGAGGGTGCTGGTACATTTTCTAAGAACTTTGATGAATTATTCAATATTGCAGAAGATAACTTAAAAGGCTTTCAGGGAGCAGACGGAAGATACAGATATTCAAAGACAATACAGGTATCAGTCGGCTTTAGTGCAGTGCTTGAACTTGCACCACGTTATGAGAATACAGCAATGGTGCTTGAAATGCGTGGGTTTATGGCAAAAGCTTTGTGTCCAGTATATAACTTATCTTTAGATGGCGACTGGGATGAGAATTCAGAGAACAGGCTTAATTCATTCTTATATTATTGCTGATTATGGTTATTAATCATTACTTATGAAATAGCTGGAAATGGAATAGTTGGAAATAACTGCTATTAGTAGAATAGATTTAATAAATAAATATTGATAGATATTAATAATAAAAAGTTGTTGACAAAATAATCAAGTTAGATTATTATAATAGCAGTTAGAAACAACTAACGCATATGCCTTTATATTTCTTTAACGGGTCTTTGACCCGTTTATTTAAAGACTATGAGTTAGCGATAACTAACGTAAGTTAGAACAGTGTTAACAGCGTAATGTATAATATATATCTATTTTCACAGGATAAGGAGGATGAATATGAGTGTAGTTATAATTGGCGGTAATGAATGTATGGTATGTCAATATGAGAAGATATGTAAACAGCATGGCTGTAAAGCCAAGGTATTTGTTAAGGAGAAGAGTGGCTTTGGCAAGAAGATTGGCAACCCTGACCTTATGATACTTTTTACTAACACAGTATCACACAAAATGGTACATAGTGCTGTTACAGAAGCAAAGAGCAAGGACATTCGGATTGTGCGTTCACATTCAAGCAGTGCTTCATCACTTAATGCAGTTCTTCAGGAATATGTAGCAGATGGAAAGGCTTGTTAATTGTAACTGACACAGACAGCAGGCAGAGTAATGCGTAATATAAGGAATGGAGATTATATGCTTAGAAAGCTGGAGAATGAGATTGTAAAAGAATGTGCACCTACATTGGCTGGAATTAAGATGGCTAATCTTTTTAATTATAGATTTGTATCAGAAGATGAATTCGATTCTGAGATTAAGACTGCCAATATGAACCTTAATGAGAAGGGCGTATATATAGAAGTCTTAAGAAAGACAGATATGAGTTCATTGATATATGTATACAGACCAAGTATGTTATTTAAGGCAGTCAATAATGATGATGTATGGAATATATTATCCAGCTATGGATACATAGAACGAAGTATACAGGCATGTATTAATACACTTAAGGAACGTCTTATGACACAGCCCTGTTTTCCACACGAGATAGGTTTATTTCTTGGATATCCTGTAGAAGATGTAAAGGAGTTCATTTTTAATAAAGGACAGAACTGCAAATGTTGTGGTGTATGGAAGGTATATTACAATGAACAGGAAAGTGTCAGAACATTTGCAAGATTCAAGAAATGTTCTGAGGTATATCAGAAGGTCTTTATAGGAGGACGAACATTAAATCAGTTGACCGTGAATATATGATTCACTCAACATAAATATGCACAAGCATTAAATTAAAGTAGTAATGGAGGAATGATAATGAGTAAAGTTGCAGTTGTATATTGGAGCGGAACAGGTAATACAGAGGCTATGGCCAATGCTGTTGTTGATGGAGCAAAGGAAAAAGGAGCAGAGGTAACATTATTCACTGCTTCAGAATTCTCATCAGCAAAGGTTGCAGAATTCGACGGAATAGCTTTCGGATGCCCTGCTATGGGAGCAGAAAATCTTGAAGAGTCAGAATTTGAGCCGATGTTTACAGACTGTGAAGCGGCACTTTCAGGAAAGAAGATAGCACTCTTTGGTTCTTACGGCTGGGGAAGCGGAGAATGGATGGATGACTGGGCAGAAAGAAGCAGGAATGCTGGTGCTGACCTTAGCTGTGACCCGGTAATCTGTAATGAAGCTCCTGATGATGAAGCTGTAAGCAATTGCAAGGATCTTGGTGCTTCTCTTGCATAATCAGAGTGTATGTACAATTAAGAATAT
>OGXQ01001845.1_pt1 | contig 15348 bp, 10 predicted proteins | sample 1576291 | NCBI WGS metagenome assembly OGXQ01 (sample SAMEA3541575, study PRJEB24748) | human gut metagenome | biome: human gut; feature: human-associated habitat; material: faeces | place: China | collected 2012 | reverse complement strand
TAAAAGAAAAAGAGACCGAACTCTAAAAAAATCTTTTGGGTCGCCCCCGTTTTTAATTGTTTGTATTATATCTATTTTAATACAATAGAAAGCTTTTACTCTTTAAAAACTTGATTTATTATAAATTTAATATTCTATGTAATAGAAAATAATACACTTTTTTATTATCCGTATATTTATTTTGTACAACACACATAAAAAATAAATTATCATGAAAAATCTTTTTATTGGTAAATATTTGGTTATTGCCTTATGCTTGTTGTCGGTTCAATCTCTTATAGCAAAAGACATATATTTGTCTGTTAATGGAGCGGATACCAATAATGGGTTATCTGAAAGCGGGGCGGTAGCTACGTTGACAAAAGCCCTTTCATTAATAGAGGACGGCGATAATATCAGGGTATCTGGGATAATAGACGTGTCTAAAGAAGTTTCCGGGATAGAGGGAGTTGCTATACCGCAAATGGCGTTTTCGATTATTGGAGATTCTCCTTCGACTTCAGGTTTTACGGGTAACGGTGTTACACGAATTTTTAATATTGACTCTAATGATAAAGAGACACAGTATAAAAATTTATCTTTTATAAATGGTGCGCAAAATCAGACAAAAGGGTCTGCAGTCTTTATTCAAAATTCAAGATCTGTATTTACTAATTGTCTTTTCAAAAACAATATTGCTGTATCTTGTAAGGGAACAGTATACCTCTATACTCCGAATCAAGTAGAATTTTATGATTGTATATTTACGGATAATCAGGTGCAGCAGGGAGGAGCTGTTTTCTCTGAAATGCGTGGAAAATTAGTAATGGATCGATGTATGATCACAAATTGTAATCTTCAGTCGGTTGCGAATTCTAACGGTGGGGGACTTCAGATACTCGGAATAGAATCTTTTGTATTGAAAAACTCTACTGTTCGCAATTGTTCGGTGGCACAAAGAGGCGGAGGTATCAATATAGAAAATAATATCAACACGAACGAAATAGTCAGAAGCTCGATACGTATCGAAAATTCTCTTCTTGCAGAAAATAATGCAACAGATGCCGGAGGTGCTATTGCTATAAAAAATGCACTTTCTGATAATATTATGGATATGCAGATAATAAATTGTACGATCTGGAAAAATTATGTGAAGACTCAGGGGGGAGCTGCTTTATATATTCCTTCGGCTCAGAAAGGCAGTAGTGTAAGTATTGTTAACTGTACCATAACCGAAAATACGGCTTCAGGCAACAGAGGCTTTGGTTGCGGATTATGTTTTTGGAAAGAGAATGATAATACTTCAACCCAGCTTTTGGCAAAACGGATATATAACTCGATCGTTGAATCGAATATGACCGATCCGCAAGGCCAATCTTCAGATATGGGTTTTCGTTATACTCCTGTAGAAGGGGAAGATCTTTTTATCTCTAATTCTTATTTGGGCTTCGGGGTTCAAACTGGCGCTCCTCTTAAATTGGAAACAGGAAATGGAAATGTTTCGGGATATGAATTGTCTCGCTTATCCGGACTTGTATCTTCAACCGAAGAATATGTAAATCGTCAAAACTCTATTCCTTTGTTTCCGAATTGTGATGCGTTGACTGCAGGAAAAGCTTCGTTTTTGCAAGATCTTGGAATAAATACCGATCAAATAGGGAATATCCGTTCATTCGAAAATGGAACTTGTGCCGTCGGTGCTGTGGAAATGGCTGCGACGTTAGATCCGGGAAAAATAGACGGAAGTTATCAGCATATAATCATGTATGGACAGAGTCTATCGACCGGACATCAGTCTTGGCCGGTCATATCGACGGAGAATGTTCCGGGAAATTTTATGATCGGAGATCAGGTATGGATCAACTATGGTAATAAAAACTTTGATGAGATAAAACCTTTGATAGGAAATGTATCGGCGGCTTTTGCGAATAATAGTAATATCCGAAACCGTAATGCTGGGACAATTGCAGAATGTCCGTTGTTAGGTGCAGTAAACCATATTCAAAAGAAACTTCAACCGGGAACAAATATTTTGGCAACCTCTGCCGGAACAAGCGGGACAAGTATCGAAGAGCTTTCTAAAGAGAATGAATTTTCTACTTGTTACAGCCAATTCAGCAATACTTTGTTGCAGGGTTCTAAACTTGCCTTTGAAAATAATAAGAGTATTTCTTGTCCGGTAATATTTTTCATGCAGGGCGAATATAATTATACATCGTACGAAAATAAAGGTATGACTGTCGGATCATACAGTACTACTGACGGAAAGTTATATTATAAATATTTATTGCAGTTAAAGAACAACATGCAGGATGCCGTAAAGAAATATTATGGACAAGACGATGCTCCATTGTTTATTACATATCAGACAGGGGCTCAATATACTCGGGGCACTACGTTAGAGGTCGGTATGGCTCAATTAAATGCTTCTAATGAAAATGAAGATATTGTATGTGCCGGACCGGTATATCCGATGACCGATCGAGGGGGGCATCTCGATAGTAACGGTTATCGTTGGTATGGAGAAATGTTGGGGAAAGTATATTATAAAACTTGTATTTTGAAAGAGGATTTTAAACCGTTGCAACCGATTGAGATTACCCGTAATCCGGAAAACGCTAATGAGATATCGATCCGGTTTATAGTTCCTAAATTACCTCTTGTTTTTGATTCAAAATTGGTTGAGTCTCAAAAAAAATTAGGATTTGTTCTTTCTAATAATGGTGTGGAACAGACTATTACAAATATACAAATAAAAGATGATTGTGTAGTATTGACGAGCGCTTCTCCGCTGACCGGGAATGTAGAAGTGTCTTATGCTACACAAAAAACTAATGGACATGGAAATCTTCGGGATAGTGATGATTACGAGGCTTTTTTCAACTATATTGATTTAGATAAAAAGGTCAATGGAGAATATGTGTATCCGAGAGATGAGAATGAAACGACTTTAAGACCAAATTATGAACCGAGAGATGAAAATTTCAAAATTATTTATGATCAACCTTATCCGTTGTACAATTTCAGTGTAGCTTTTTATTATAAGATACCTCAGGGAGAAAATATATATAAAGTTCCAAGTCTGTCTGCAGTAAATAAAGTGACAGAAAATATGCCGCTGATATACCAAAATGGAAATAATTTGATTGTGCAGTTACCGAATAATGAAAAGGGTACGGCAATGATTTTCAATATGTACGGACAAAATTTAAAATCGGTTATTTTGGATGAAAATAAGACGAGTATTCCCGTTGCATCTTTGGATAAAAAGATTTATATCGTCAAAATTTTGACCAAAAACGGAAGTATAACTCAAAAAGTACAGATTCGATAAGGTTCGGGAATAATCTATGTAGAACCTTGTAAATTAATGATATACTGTGAGAAAATATATGATTGATATTAAAATAGGAAATAGCGTTTTTTAAGAAATTTTCCGGAAAAACGTTCGTTTATTTGGATTCATTTTTCCGGAAAATTTTAATTTTTTTTTCTTACCTTAAAGTGCTGAAGATAAAAATATTTTTAGCAAGATTGTTTTTTGGGTTAAAAAATTCTATATTTGTCCAAATAAACGAACGTTTATTTAAAGTGATTTGCTGAAATGTAGAAATATGATCGTCACATTGATTTTATTTTATTGGTTATAAACGTTCATGAACAGAATAAAAGAATTTGTATTAAATACATTTTAACCATGAGAAAAATAATATTGTTATTTTTTATATTCTTGTCGTTCTTTCTTAATGCACATGAACCTAATTATGGATTGTATTTTAAATCCCATAAATATATGGGTGCGGAGCGTACGGCATTGGTTCTTAATAACAACAAACCTTTTAGACTGAATAAAGAATTTATTCTTTCATTCGATATGAGTTTGAGAAATGGGTTCATTTTCGGTACTGTATTTAAAATAATAAGTGACACGCAAGATGTCATATCGCTCAATTTTATTGCTGATGAGAAAAATAACCAATATCCTATACTCTCTATAAATGATAATATATACCCTATAACCAATAGAATAGAATTGAATAAATGGTTCTTTGTGAATATTCGATTCTCTGCGAAGAAAGATTCGGTGCTGTTAGATTATGACAAAATACATCTGGCAATACCTTTTTCTTTTAAAGATTGGAGAGAAGTGAGCCTTTATTTCGGAGTATGCAGGCATCCTAATTTCTCATCGGCCGAAATTCCTCCGATGAATGTCCGGAATATAAAAATTCATTCCAATAATAAATTGATTCGATATTGGCAACTTAAACGGCATACGATAGATTGTTGTTATGATGAAATCCAAGATATTCCGGCCATTGCCGTAAATCCGGAATGGATTATTGACAATCATACACGATGGGATTTTTTATATTCCAAAGAATTTCCAGAACTTACAAATCCCCAATATGCCTTTGATCCTCAAAAAAATCTTATATACATAGTTCCTGACCATAAAACGGTTATATGTTATAATCCAAGGTCTGGGAAAGATAGTACCATCCTTGTAAAAGGGGGGTATCCGGCATCGAGAAGTACGAATCAACTGATTTTTGATACGGTAAGGAACAAACTTGTTTCTTATAATTTGGATGAACGTACCGTGTCTGAATTTTCGTTCGAGAATGAGTGTTGGAGTAAAGAAACGCCTCCGGTCAAGGAACATGGTTTTTGGCATCATACTACATCCTTTTATGAAAAAGAACATTCTATATTTGCTTTTGGAGGATATGGTTTTTATTTATATAAAAATGATTTGTTCAAAATAAGCCCTGAAAAAGCGGAATGGGAAAATGATAAACTTATTGTGATTCCTCCGAGATATTCTTCTGCATCGGTGATCGTTGATGATCATCTTTATATTTTCGGTGGACGCGGATGTAAAACCGGCAAGCAAGAACTGAATCCGCATATATATTATGATTTATATTCTGTAAATCTGAAAACAAAAGAGACGAAACTTATTCGGCAATTCAAAGAAAAACGGCAATTCTTACCTTGTGGAAATATGATTTATAATTCTGCAGATTCTTGTTTTTATGTCTTGACCAATTGGCAAAAGGGAACTTTGTTTAAGATTTCTTTAAATCATGCAGACTTGCAAGAGGCATCGAGCCCTATAAACCAGTCGGTAATAGAATCGGATTATACATTTTATACATTGTTTCATTCAGAACGTGATTCGAAATTGTATGCGCTGTTTTGTAAAAATTTTAAGACAGGAAGTTCTGATATTTCTATATTTGAGATAAATTATCCTCCGATAGCTCAGTCCGATATTGTGCAGGAAGTTCCGGACAAATCTGCTCAATTGATATGTTGGGGAAGTTATATTGGATTAGGGATTGTTTTGCTGTCTCTGATTGCAATTTATATCTATCGGAGAAAAAAGAGAAAAAGTCGTTTTCAGGATATGCTCCATGAAACAGATGCATTCGAACAACCTCATACCAATAAGACGAAAAATAATTCTCGACAATGTATCAACTTGCTCGGAGGATTTAATATCATAGACAAGGAGGGACGGGATATTACCGTACATTTTACTCCTATATTGAAGAATCTCCTGCTTCTTATATTATTATATAGCGAAAATGAAGGAAAGGGTATAAACAGTAAAAATATAGAAGCAATCTTGTGGCCGGACAAAGAAGAGAAGTCGGCACGTAATAATCGTAATGTTTCCATTACTCGGCTTAAAACCCTTCTTTCTGAGATAGGGAATATTCAACTATATAATGATAATCGATTTTGGAAGTTGACTTTAGGAGAAGACGTGTCTTGTGATTATTATCGGGTATTGGATCAGATAAGAAAGATCAAGGAGCATCCGGAATTAAAAGAACGGTTATTGCCCGAAGTGCTTGATTATTTAATGTTAGGGCCTTTGCTCCCTCATACGCAGATAGATTGGGTTGATAAATTTAAGAGTGACTATACGAGCCTTGCTATTGATTTTTTGAATAGACTTTTGCAGGAAAATGATTCTAACGATGTAACCAAGTTACAACTTACGGATGTAATTTTTCTATATGATTCGTTAAATGAGGATGCTTTAACTATGAAATGTTATATTCTGTATAATTCTGGGAAAAAAGGTCTGGCAAAAAATACGTATGATAATTTCTGTAAAGAATATTTCTCTTTATTGGGTGAAAAATATAAATATAGTTTAGCTCAAATTTTGGAATTTGCAGAACATCAGGATAAAGTGAAACATGCATAAAAAAGACGTGAAATGACCTTTTCTGTTATGAATTAGACGTATAAAATAGTAGTCATAAAAGTAGTGCTGCTTTCACTTATTTATAGGAATGTTATTTTTATTGGTCTGGATTTTGCATTAAAAAGATTCTGATACTATAAGAGAAAGGGGCTATCCGTTTTTTTTGGATACCCCCGAGTGCAATTGAGCAAATTGTAACGTTATTTTATAAATTTCTTTGTAACGACTTTCCCTTTTGACGATGTACATTTTACGATATATGCACCACGTCCCATATTTTGAGTAGTTATAACAGTCGTGTTTTTTTGCTCGGCAACTTTATATCCGGATATAGCGTATATTTCCATATCGACTGGTTCTGTAACTCGGATTTCTTTGTTGCTGATAACAATTTCAGGATAAGATTCTATCGTATTGGTCGAAATTCCTGATAATTCACCATTAAAGTCGGGATCTACACTTCCGGTAAATCGTACAAACCAATATTGGATATTATTATCTGCATATATCCAAATTTCATCACCGGCATTATATGTGTAATCTGTTGAGAATGGCTCAAATCCGTTAGCTCCTTCTACAATATTCGTGTTTCCGGTAGTTAATACAGATATTGTGCCTGCATTGTATTTGCTGATAATAACATTTCTGTTTTGTCCCGTACTTCCGGTAATTGCACCTACGGAGATCGATCCATCCGAAGTAGGTTTAAATTTTATGACGCGGTTTGCCGGGATATTTGTATCAGGATCGATTTTTGAATCGCCTCCGGCTTTTAATTGTCCTGCTAATTTGGTTTTTGTTCCATCGATATTGAAACTTTTATTACTGGAGGCCCAAGTCATGGTTAATGTTTTTGAAGACCCTTCTGGTGTAGGACCTACATATATAACCAGTCCGTCTTTTATACATGTTTCTGTAAACTCTCCTGTCGCACTGTAAAATGTTGATAAATCCCATAATTTATTGCTTATTACAGGTTTTTCTCCGTTAGGAGTATATCTAATAGCATAAAAGTTTATTCCGGCATTGGTTGTGAGAGTAAGAGTCGTTGCAGGACCGGTATAATTCATAGTTATGTAATCTGTACTTTCATCTCCTTCAGCTTTTGTGAACAGAGTATATCCTTCTATGGTGAATGATCTTTCCGGTTCACTGGTACTGCTCGATAGAGCTGCTATTTCGATTGTCCCCGGTCCGGTTACAGGAAAGGTGAGGGAGCGATCTCCTCCACCGGATTTTAATCTTTTAGTATATTGGTCAGTACCGAAAGTTTTGGTATTGGGTTCTACTGTCCACACTTTACTGGCATTAATCTCTAATCCGTTTATGGGTGTATTTTCCGTAATTGTTCCATCAGGGAGATTTTCAAAAGACCATGTCGTAGTTTGCGCTTTAATTTCTAATGAAAGAGCTGCGAATACAAGAAAAGTAGTAAATGTCTTTTTCATATATATAAATTTTAGTTAATGATCGATATGCAAATGTATTTGTATCGAATGCTTTGGAATAGGAATTTTTGATGCTTTATGTGGATAAATTGGAATAGGAAAGGAAATCTTTCTTTTGTCCTGTTTTTAGAAAGGTTTTTATTGATTGATTTGTAAGGGAAATTATAGAGAGGTTATAGAACTTGTCGCACATTTGTACGTTAGTTAATAGATACATACCTTTGAATAGACATGGAGCAAGATCGAAGAGCTTGTGGTTCAAGAAGCCGTTTGAATTTTGTCCCGGTCAGGTTTTAAAATTTCTTTATCGAAAAAATTAGATAAGCTCATTAGGGGGGGTAAAATAAAAAAAGACAACTTTAAAGCTGTCTTTTGAGCCGATAGAGGGATTCGAACCCACGACCCCGAGATTACAAATCACGTGCTCTGGCCAACTGAGCTATATCGGCAAGTGGGTAAGCGACCTACATCGCGTCGCTACGACCGGCTACCCTTGCTGCGGTCAAGCCCTGGGGGATTGACCGGGAGCTGACCGTGTAGGACTTACCCGGCTGCAAAAGTAGATATTTTTTTCTGTTCCGCAATAGCTGTGTCTGAAAAAAATATATAGAAAGAATTCATTCGTTTAAAAACTAAATAGTTAGTTCAGTATATTTTTTTGTTTATCTTTCTCTGATTAATCCTAATTTGCACATTTTATTGTCTCATATCGAAGTTCATGACATAAAAAATAATAACTTTGCCGTTGTTGATAAAATAAGTTTTATAGCAAAATAAGGTTACGAATGTTACGAGAAGCACCTAAAAAGTCGATCGCGCGCTACGCAATGGAATATGGAGTTTATTTCGGAATATATTTGATTGTGAAATTTGCATTGACGACATTTAGTTTGAATAACTTTGTCGCGAATTTTGTATCGGAAGTTTTATTGATAGCGATTCCGTTTATACTTTATTATATTATGCGGCATTATAAAAAACAAGACGGAGGAAATGTGCGTTTCTCACAATTGTGGATGTTCGGAATATTTTTGTTTTTCTTTGCATCGTTGTTGAGCGGAGTTGCCGAATATGTTTATTATAGATATATAAATCCGACTTACATAGAGATGCAAATGGCTGCAGTACTCGACCTGATTGAGAAGATGACACAAGCTCAGGATTCGGAAATGTTACAAGTGATGAGGGACGGCTTGGCAAAAGGCGGAGCTCCTTCTCCGATTGAGATGGTATTTCAGACGATTTGGGCGAATGTGTTTTTCGGGTCTCTGTTATCTATAATTATAGCTTTGATAGTTTCCCGAAAAAAGAAAATAAAAACCTTATAAATTAGAGTATGGATATTTCATTAGTTATACCATTATATAATGAAGCTGAATCTCTTCCTGAACTGACGGAATGGATTACCCGGGTGATGAATGCGAATAAATTTTCGTACGAGATATTATTCATAAATGATGGAAGTACCGATAATTCGTGGAAGGTGATTGAGGAGTTGAGTGCAAAAGACGAGCACATCAAGGGCGTTAAATTCCGCCGTAATTATGGAAAATCTCCGGCTTTACATGTCGGTTTTGGTAGAGCTGAAGGAGATGTCGTAATTACTATGGATGCCGATTTACAAGATAGTCCTGATGAGATTCCGGAATTGTATCGTATGGTTATGGAAGATGGCTATGATCTTGTATCGGGCTGGAAGAAAAAACGTTATGATCCTTTATCGAAAACTATTCCTACGAAGTTGTTCAATGCAACGGCAAGAAAAGTTACCGGAATATATTTGCACGATTTTAATTGTGGATTAAAAGCATATCGAAACGAAGTGGTTAAAAGTATCGAGGTATATGGTGATATGCATCGGTATATACCCTATTTGGCAAAAAGTGCAGGCTTTTCGAAGATTGGGGAAAAAGTAGTTCACCATCAGGCGCGCAAGTATGGTGTGACGAAATTTGGTCTGAGTCGTTTTGTAAATGGCTATTTAGATTTGCTGACCCTTTGGTTTTTTAATAAGTTTGCGGTGAAGCCGATGCATTTTTTCGGATTTTTGGGAAGTCTGATGTTTGTGTTGGGATTTTTCTCGGTAATAGCGGTTGGTGTATATAAATTATATTCGATGTATCATAATATGCCGTATCGATTAGTAACAGATTCTCCGTATTTTTATCTTTCGCTTACGGCAATGATTTTGGGAACTTTGCTTTTTTTAGCAGGTTTTTTAGGAGAATTGATTTCTCGGAACTCAGTAGAACGTAATCGATATAATATTGAAAAAGAGATAAAATAATTTCCGGATTAAAGATATAAAATTATGAAAAAGACCGATGGTGATAATGAAGGTTTCGATTTGCTGACTTTAGCGCGTCTGCGATGTTCTGTCCGGGCATATACATCTCGTGCTGTAGAATCGGAAAAGCTTGAATATATATTAGAAGCCGTTCGATTAGCTCCTTCGGCAGTAAATTTTCAGCCTTGGCTTTTTATTGTAATTCAGGATGAGAAAGACCGGAAAAAATTACAACAGTGTTATGACCGAGACTGGTTTACTCAAGCTCCGGTTTATATTGTTGCATGTGGAGATCACCGACAATCATGGAAGCGGAAAAGCGATATGAAAGATTTTTGTGATGTGGATGTTGCGATTGCTGTCGAGCATCTTTGTTTAGCAGCAACGGAACAGGAGTTAGGCTCTTGCTGGGTGTGCAATTTCGATACGAAGTTATGTGCTGAAATCTTGAACCTTCCTGAGTATATCGAACCTCTGGTTTTAATACCGATCGGTTATCCCGAAAATCCCGATGTATTCGTCTCCACACCGAAAAAACGAAAAGCGTTTAATGAAATTATAAAATGGGGAAAATATTAGATATTATTTTAGTAGTTTTTTTGCTGGGAATAGGATTTGTATCATGTGGAGACGATGGCTGTATAGAAAATCGTAGCAGTATCCCGTTGATTGCTTTTTATTCCGATGCCGATACGACTCAACGAGTTGCGATAGACTCGCTGACGGTATGGGGAATCGGTCAGATAAATGATTCTTTGCTTTTGGATACGGCCTCGGTAAATCAATTCATGGCGCCATTGAGAGATGGTGTAGATACGACAAAATATGTTTTGCGCTATGATCAGGAAAACCTGAATCCCAGATACAAATTCGATACGTTGACATTTGTATATCATTCGTATGTGAAATTTGAATCGGCCGAATGTGGTGCAATGTTTAATTATGTGATCGATGATTTTAGATATACGACTCATCAACTTGTCTCAGCGACATTATTGACTAAGGAGATCGATAACCTGAATATTGAGAATGTAAAACTTTTCTATCATGTTGAAGAAGCGGAATAACTTGCTATCGGTCATTTTTTTGTTGATCGTTTCTGCAACATTCGCTCAGCAACGACAGTCGACAAATTCAGTTTCTCAGAAAAAAGAGGAAAAGAAGGAATCTAAATATAAATTCCCATTATTGAACGGACTTATTTTGGGCGTTGATTTGTATAATCCTGTAGCGAATTTGTTCGGGCAGAAGTATGGAAATTATGAAGCGAGTTTGGAGTTGAATATGTATAATCGTTTCTTCCCTACATGGGAAATTGGAATAGGACGAGCTGATAATAGACCAGAGGAAATGAATTTTACTTATGTCGGTAAACCGGCACTTTATAACCGCATTGGTATAAATTATAATTTCCATTACAATAACGATGGACCTGGAAATTTTTTTGTAGGGTTAAGATATGGCTTTTCCTCTTTTAAATATGATATAACGAATATAACATTAGAATCTCCCTATTGGGGAACTTCTTATAGTGAGAGTATTACCGGACAAAAATCTAAAGCTCAATGGATCGAGGCGTTAGGCGGTATTCGTGTTCGTTTGTATAAAGATTTGATGATGGGGTGGACTGTTCGTTATAAATGGTTGATAAAGGCAAAAAGTAATGAGTTTTCTACTCCGTGGTTTATCCCCGGTTATGGGAATAAAGGTTCTGTTTTGGGGATAACGTATTCGATTTATTATAAATTCCCTTTGAGAAGAAAGGTGGCCGATAATAAAACAGATGTGTCGGTTAAAAAATAAGATTTATAACAAAAGGCTGTTTGGGAATTAGACAAAACGGCCTTTTGTTATGGGAATTATACTCTTGTTAATTCGTTTGAGAACTGTTTTCTTTTATATGAATGGCATATCCGCCGCTACGTGCAATAGGAATAGCTAATTCTGATTTAGAATTTACTCGATAGTTTTTGATGGTATAGGATTGTGGACGGGTTTCATAATCGGCATCTTCTCCATCAGCATATATAGTTGCGATATAGTTCTTGCCCGGATCAAGAAAATTTAAGCGGATATTTGAGACTCTTTTATTTTCATCTGTAATGCCACCGATGAACCATTCGTCTTCCCCTTTCTTTTTTCTGGCGATAGTGATATAATCTCCGGGTTCGGCTTCCAATATTCGAGTATCGTCCCAGTCAACAGGAACATCCTTGATAAATTGAAAAGCATCAGCAAATCTTTCATAATTTTCCGGTAAATCCGCAGCCATTTGTAAAGGACTGTACATCGTTACATATAAGGCCAATTGTTTTGATAATGTTGTGTTAACCCTATTTTTAACATTTGGATCATAATAGCTAAAGTCTGTTTGGAAAATTCCCGGGGTATAATCCATCGGACCTCCGATAAGCCTGGTAAATGGTAATATGGTCTGATGATCTGGTTTGATATTTCCCAATGCCTCATATTCTGTTCCTCGAGCCGATTCTGCAGCCAAATAATTTGGGTAAGTACGATGCATTCCTGTCGGGCGTACAGGTTCGTGAGCATTAATCATGATTTTATAGTCAGCACCTTTTTCGATAGCTCTCAAGTAATGATTTACCATAGTTTGTCCATAATGATGCTCTCCCAAAGGAATGATTGTTCCCACATATCCCGATTTTACGGCATCATAGCCGTTATCTTTCATAAATTGATAAGCTTCATTCATTCGGCGTTCATAGTTTGGAATCGAAGCTGATGTCTCGTGGTGCATAATCAATTTTACACCTTTTTGTGCCGCATATTTTTTGAGTTCATTTAAATCGAAATCCGGATAAGGTGTAACAAAATCGAAAACATTTTCTTTCATTGTTCCAAACCAATCTTCCCATCCGATATTCCAACCTTCCACCAATACTCCGTCGAAACCGTGTTTAGCTGCAAAATCTATATAGCGTTTCACGTTCTCAGTGTTCGCTGCGTGGCGTCCGTTCGGTTCTATTCGAGAATAGTCTATTTCATCGAGTTTTATATTAGAAGTGTCTGCATAAGCCCAAGAACCTCCATTTGGAATGAACATTTCCCACCAAACACCTACATATTTCATTGGCTTTATCCATGAAGTATCTTCGATTTTGTTGGGCTCATTTAAATTGAGAATGGTCTTTGACGCTAGAATATCTGCAGCATTATCGCTTATTAATATTGTTCTCCAAGGAGTTTGAGTTGCGGTTTGCATTCTGCCTTTTCCACCTAACGGGTCTGGAGTCAAATGTGTTGATAATATCACTCCGGTACTATCCAGTTCCAATAACATAGCAGGATAATCTTTTAAAGCGGCTTCATGGATATTTATATAGACCCCGTTACCTTTAAGCATCAGAGGAGTTTGTACGGTTATTTCCTTAGTTGGTGTTTGTGCCGAGATTTCTTCAGTAGCGGCATCTATCTGTTGGGGAATTTCTGACAATAATGATGTCGTATAATTATATTCGTTTGTATCGTAGTCTCCTCTTATCCAAAATACAGTATAATCTCTTCCTAAATTAAATTGAGTAACTTCTTCAGCAATTGTAAAATAAGAAAGATTTTTTTGATTTGGAAATTCATACCTGAACCCAAGTCCATCATCGTATAATCTGAATCGTATAATAACAGTTCTTTTCGGATTACCTTGTTCCAAAGTAATTTCCAGTTCATTATATTGATTTCGTATTTCTTTTACCTCTCCCCATACGGGTTCCCATGTTTCATCAAAAGCAGATGTCGAACTTTTTAATATACTGAAATCATCTACCATAGATGGGATATTTTTCATTTCAAAACCAAGTCTGCTTTTTTCAATAATTACTTTCCCTTTATACAATAAGGAATAATACGGTACGCCGTTATCGACGTGAAATGTCAAATTTAATTGGCGATTAGGCGATTCAATACTTTGAGCATGTCCTGAGAGTACCATAATAAAACAAAGAAATAAAAATAAGTTTCTGTACATAATATGTTTTATTTGCCGTTATTTAAAAGTAATATATTTATAGAACAACGGAGGCCTTAGATTTGTTATTGTCGATTTTTCTTTTTTATGAAAGAAGTATTTGGGGGGAAGTACAAGCTTAATGTGAAACTATCTCCGTTTTATGTGTTTTTCATTCAAAAAAAAACTTTTTGTTATAATTGAGTTAAGTACAGCTATTTATATAAATAATTGAGTATAGTATATAAAAAAAATGGCTAAAAAAATTTGGAGGTAAGATGGAAAGTTCTTACTTTTGCACACGCTTTTCGGGAGAGAGGGGGCAGTAAAGGAAAAAAGAGGGAATTTTTTTGGGAGAATAAGAAAAAGTTCTTAGATTTGCAGTCCGATTTCGAAAAAGAAAAGCAAGCGATCCTTGAAGGAATTACAATAGACAAAAAGAAGTAGTACGAGACGAGTAAAAGTCTCCGTCACGAGCCAGCAGGTTGTATAAGGAAAAAAAGAAAAAGAAATCATACAACGAAGAGTTTGATCCTGGCTCAGGATGAACGCTAGCGACAGGCCTAACACATGCAAGTCGAGGGGCAGCATGGTGTCAGCTTGCTGATACCGATGGCGACCGGCGCACGGGTGAGTAACGCGTATGTAATCTACCTGTAACAGAGGGATAACCCGGAGAAATCCGGACTAATACCTCATAGTACATATTATTCGCATGAGTTTTATGTTAAAGAGATTCGGTTACAGATGAACATGCGTTCCATTAGCTGGTTGGCGGGGTTACGGCCCACCAAGGCAACGATGGATAGGGGTTCTGAGAGGAAGGTCCCCCACACTGGTACTGAGACACGGACCAGACTCCTACGGGAGGCAGCAGTGAGGAATATTGGTCAATGGGCGAGAGCCTGAACCAGCCAAGTCGCGTGGAGGAAGACGGCCCTACGGGTTGTAAACTCCTTTTACCTGGGAATAACGGGCGCTACGTGTAGCGCTGTGCATGTACCGGGAGAATAAGCATCGGCTAATTCCGTGCCAGCAGCCGCGGTAATACGGAAGATGCGAGCGTTATCCGGATTTATTGGGTTTAAAGGGTGCGTAGGCGGAAGAATAAGTCAGCGGTGAAATGCTTCAGCTCAACTGGAGAATTGCCGATGAAACTGTTTTTCTAGAGTATAAAAGAGGTATGCGGAATGCGTGGTGTAGCGGTGAAATGCATAGATATCACGCAGAACCCCGATTGCGAAGGCAGCATACTGGGCTATAACTGACGCTGAAGCACGAAAGCGTGGGTATCGAACAGGATTAGATACCCTGGTAGTCCACGCCGTAAACGATGAATACTAACTGTTTGCGATATAATGTAAGCGGTACAGCGAAAGCGTTAAGTATTCCACCTGGGGAGTACGCCGGCAACGGTGAAACTCAAAGGAATTGACGGGGGCCC
>OGXQ01001824.1_pt1 | contig 15484 bp, 13 predicted proteins | sample 1576291 | NCBI WGS metagenome assembly OGXQ01 (sample SAMEA3541575, study PRJEB24748) | human gut metagenome | biome: human gut; feature: human-associated habitat; material: faeces | place: China | collected 2012 | reverse complement strand
ATGAGTTAAGGAGGTGCAGGCGATATGAATTTAGGAATACGAGCAATTTTATATAGCGCACGGAAGTGGAAAAAGACCTTGCTGGTATTCTTCTTGCTTCTGACTATTACCACTTTGGTGTTATCCGGGCTGGCGATTGCCGATGCCCAGGAGGAACAGGCTGAGGAACTGCGTGGAACTACCGGGGCCAGCTTTACGGTGGAGAGAAATTTATCCACTGGTGGTTGGACAAGTGGCGCTCATGGTTCTTATAGTACGCAGGAATTTGTATCTGAGGAAATGCTTCAGGAAATTGCGTCAGTAGACGGGATTGCCGGATATGATGCTTCGATTGTTTCCATGCCTACTTTATATAGTAATGGAAAAACACTTGTCACAGACACGCCAGCCCTCATTTTTTATGTTTTTGGCTCTATGAATACAGAGTATAATGATTTGTTTGTATCCGGGCGTTTTGAATTGGTGGAAAGTTCTCATATCACAGATGATCTGCCAAATGGTATCATCCTCAATAAAGAACGTGCTGAACTAAATGGGGTAAAGATAGGCGATAAGGTTTCCGGTATTATTGATTCTCAGCCGGTGCATCCCCGTGTCCAGGGCCAGATGGACATGGACACGCCGCCCTCTGGCTGCCAAGGCCCGCCCGTGGTCAATATCCGCCACCGTCTGGGTCAGATGCCATCGTGTCAAGAGCGGAGCTTCCTCCGGGGAGGTATAAGCTAAGATCAAGATCGTCCCCCGGATGCCCGCCTTTCGCAGAGCAATCCCCTCGGCCAGGCAGGCCACGGCAAAGGCCCGGACGCCCGCTCGCTGTAAGGTGCGGGCGGTCACTGCCCCGCCGTGACCGTAGGCCTCCGCCTTTACCACCGCCATCAGCTCTGTCCCCGGGGCCAATGTGTTCCGCAGCACCTGGGCGTTGTGCCCAAGGGCCGCCAGATCCACCTCCCGCCAGGCCCGAGCGGTGGGGCTGGGCTTCTTTTGAAGCCTCAGCAGGCAAGGGGCGGAGAGCAGCGCACTGAGCGCCAGCACCACAATAAAATGGAGAACACTGTTTTCAATGAGCATTTCTCCCAGTCCCAGTAGCTTTGCCGCTCCCCGGACCAGTACGATGCAGAGGGGATGGAGCACATACATGGCTGTGGAAAATTCCCGGACTTTCCTGGACTCGCCCTTGTTTCCGCCCAGCAGCAGAGAAAAAAGGCATACTATGCACAGGGGGAGGGCGAGGTACATGCTGTCGTGGCGCTGGACATCCATGCGATGGAGCCACAGCCCCTCGGCGCTCATGGCTGCCAGAGAGAGGAAGAAGCCCGCCAGAGACAGCTTTTGGTTCCACCGCCTTCCGGCGGCCCCAAGCAGAAGGAACAGTGGCGCGAAGAACAGGCCATTGCGGGTATAGCCGCACAGTGTAAAAATGCCGTCGTAAAGAGTCCGAAGCAGCGGGATCTGGGAAACCAGTCCATAGTAACTGTCCCCGCCCAGACCGATGAGATAGAGTAGCGCCGCCACAGGCAGAGCCACCCGCAGGCCCAGCCGGCTGAGCCACCGGGCGATGACGATGCCCAGAATGGTCGCCGGGAAATACCACAGGTGGTAGAAGGTGCCGTCCACCAGCAGTTTCCGCAAAACATCCGCCGGACCGGTGAAGCTGCCGGCATAGAGATTCACTGGCAGATACAAAAGGATGCAGACGCCGTAGAGCAGGCAGAGCTTTTTCAGCTGCCGCCCCACACCAGCCCAGTGATTCCGGCTCAGAAAGTACCCAGTGGTCATCAGAAAGAATGGGACTGCCACCCGGGCCAGTACCCGGGTAAGCCAGAAATCAGCCATGGCAGACACATCCGCCAGGGGCGAGGTGTGGTTCATCACCACCAGCAGGACTGCCGCCAGACGAAAGAGGTCCAAAGTCGGGACGGTTTTCTTAGCCGTTCTCATGGGTATCCCCCCACCATGTCAGGATAAATCCCTCCACATTGTCGCCGGATATCTGGCAGCAGCCCTCCGGCACTTCCACCTCTGTGACGGCTCCGGCGGCGGGCACATAGAACACCTGGGCCATGCGGCCGTTTTCCAGAGCGACGCTCCGGGGACCCTGCCGCAAAAAGTCCCGGTACTCCTCCAGACACAGCCCGTTGGTTTCCATCAGCTGGGCGTGGGGCGCCCCCACATAGCGGAAGTGCCACGGCTCAGCCGAGATCCCGGTGACTTCCTCCTTGCCCCGCTGGTAGCGTTCGATAAAGCCGTACCGGGCCGCCAGACGCCTAAATCTTCCGCAGACGCCATCATAGGGAAAGGCAGGCCGGATGAAGTCGATGTATCCGGCAGCCTTTCCCAGGTCGATGGCGAGGCCGGTCTGATGCTCACTGCATCCTGGAAGGGCCACATACTGGCGGGTAAATGTCTCCCCATGCTCCGCCATGGAGTCGTCCCAGATCCGCTGCTGTTCCTGCTGGCTCCGCCAGCCGGACACCGGCACGATCTCCCGCTGTCCCCCCGCCTTTTGGATACAGGCAGACAGTAGCTGCCGTGCCCGGCTTTCAAGAAGAATGTCGGGGTGGTGCGGGTCCACCGAGGTCAGCGCAGATCGCTCTTTTTCATGCAGGGGATGCGCCCGGTTGACCAGGACCAGCGGCCCCTGAAAAATCTGCTCCCGGGGAATCGACACGGTTCTCATCCCGCCACCCCCAACTCGATCAGGCGGGTCACCAGCTCCCCAAAGGAAATGCCGATGCCCTGCATCATGCTGGGGTAGCGGCTGTGGGCGGTGAAGCCGGGGATGGTGTTGACCTCATTGAAGACGATCTCCCCATCCGGGGTGAGGAACAGATCCACCCGGGCGAATACCCGGCAGTCCAGGGCACGGTAAATGGTTTTTGCCGCTGCCTGGATCTCTGCCGCCTTCTCCGGCGGGATGCGGGCGGGACAGTGGATGGCGGAGGTCTTTAAGGTGTACTTCTCCTCATAGTTGAAAAAGCCCTCCGACAGCGCAATCTCGTCCACCAGACCCACGGTCAGTTCCTCGTTGCCCATGACCGCGCAGCCCACCTCAAAGCCGGGGATCGTCTCCTCCAGGATCACGGCGCTGTCGTGGCGGAAGGCCTCCTCCATGGCGGCGGGCAGCTCTTCCGGCCCGGAGACTTTGGTGATACCGAAGGAGGAACCGGCCCGGACCGGCTTGACAAACACCGGGTATCCCAGTTCCTCCGCTGCCTGGGCGATCCGGCTGAAATCATCGCTGGAATGAAAGACGTGGCTCCGGGGGACCCGGATGCCGGCCAGGGCCGCCAGCTGGTGGGCCCGGTCCTTGTCCATGCACAAGGCGCTGGACAATGTCCCGCAGCCGATGACCGGGACCCCGGCCAGTTCAAAGAGTCCCTGTACCGTACCGTCCTCGCCGTTCTTGCCGTGGAGGACTGGGAATACCGCGTCAAAGAGGAGACGGCGGCCTGAGCCGTCCAGCAGTAGTAAAGCGTGGGCCTCCCGTTCCACCAGTGGGGTGCAGGGGATACAGTCTGCCGCCTGCTGCCAAGTACCGTCCTCCAGCCGGGAGAGGTCGCCGGTATAGCAGAGCCACTGCCCCTCCCGTGTGATGCCCACAGCCAAAGGAGTATAGCGGGCGGGGTCCATGTGGGACAGCACCGCATAGGCGGAATGGAGAGAAACTTCGTACTCCGTGGAGCATCCGCCGAAGAGAACGAGAATGGTTTTCATGGGATAAGACCTCCTAATCAAAATAAAGCGCCTGGTTCTGATACTGAAATGGTACCAGAACCAGGCGTTTCATACTTGTCTATCTACCAACGGATGCCTTGCAAGTTTTCTGCGAAATTCTTGTGATTTTCTTACGGCGCTTCTGAATGGTCTGACGGAAGACAGATGGTGAAGGTGATCCGATCCTCGGTGCTGTCCGCCCGAATGGTCCCGCCGTGGAGCTCCACGATCTCCTTGGCGATGGCTAAGCCAAGGCCCGCACCACCTGTCCGGGTGGCGCGGGAGCTGTCCAGACGGAAGAACTGTTCAAAGATCCGGTCCAATTTCTCCTGGGGGATGTTCTTTCCCGCATTGGAGAAGGTGAGTACGATTTTCCCGGCCTCTATCCGTCCGGCAATTTCCACCGTGCTGTCCGGCAGGCTATAATAAGACGCGTTGCGCAGGAGATTATCAAAGACCCTTGCCAGCTTATCCGGGTCACAGGAATAGTGCAGTTTGGGCGGCAGATCCAGGCTGCATGACAGCCCCGATTCTGCGAAAATGGGGCGGAATTCGCTGGCGACCTGCTCCAGCATCCGCGTCAGGTCCACGCTCTGCCGCTCCAGCTCCAGGCGAGAGAGGTTGAAGCGGGTGATGTCGAAGAACTCGTTGATGAGGTCCTCCAGCCGCGCCGCCTTCTCCAGGGCGATGCCGGTGTACCTGGCCCGGATCTCCGGGGAGATCTGAGGCTCATCCCGCAGGAGGGTCAGGTAGCCGATGACGCTGGTCAGGGGCGTTTTCAGGTCGTGGGCCAGATAGACGATTAGGTCGTTTTTCCGCTGTTCTGCCTCCCGGGCTGCCCGGGCGTCCCGGAGAGCCTGCTCCCGGGCCAGATTCAGCTGGATGGAGATGTCCTCCAGGGAATCCGGCAGCTGGATGGGCTCCTCACTGGGGCGGGATAATTGCTCTGCCGCATTGGCCACCACGTCCAGCTGCTTGATGGGCTTGGAGATAAAATAGAAGCTGATGATCACCCAGCCCGCCAGCACTGTGACGATGCAGACCAGAACGATGTAGTCTCGAACCCAATTCAGGAAGTCGTAGAGCGGCGAGGGCTGCCAGGTGATGCTGGCGCAGATGATGAAGCCCAGGAATGCCAAGGCCATCACTGCGACCACCCAAGCCATGAGGACCAGCAGGTAGCCGCCCCAGATGCGCAAAGATCTCCGGCGGCTGCGGGTATTTCCTTTCTTACTCAATGGTGTACCCCACCCCCCAAACGGTCTTGATGAATTTGGGCTTTCGGCTGGGCTCGTGCATCTTTTCCCGTAGCCGGGCGATGTGACTCATGACGGTGTTGTTGCTGTCCATAAACGCCTCGCCCCAAACATGTTCAAACAGTTCCTCGCTGGACACCACATTCCCCCGGTGCTCACATAGATACCAGAGAATGGAGAATTCCAAGGGCGTCAGGGCCAGTTCCTCGCCGAACAGGACGCACTTGTGAGTGGGCTTGGAGATCTGAAGGCCTCGAAAGTCGTATTCGGTGACCTCCTGGACTGTCCCCTCCCTGGGGTTGTACCGGGTGTAGCGGCGCAGCTGAGTCTTGACCCGGGCCACCAGTTCCAGAGGATTGAAGGGCTTGGTGATGTAGTCGTCCGCTCCCAAGGTCAGCCCCATAATCTTGTCCATATCCTCCACCTTTGCGGTGAGCATGATGATGGGGAACAGGTGGTCCTCCCGGATGCGCTGGCAGAGGGTAAAGCCGTCCATGTCCGGCAGCATCACATCCAGCACCGCCAGATTCAAGCGTGTCGTCCGCACACAAGCCAGAGCGTCGGAGGCATTATAGAATTTGTGGATGGTGAAGCCTTCGTTTTTCAGATAGACCTCCACCAGATCTGCGATCGCAGTCTCGTCATCGACGACTAAAATATGTGTAGCCATAGTTGCCGGCCTTTCGTGTTTTTCTGCATTATAGCACGGAACGTATAAAAAAGCGAGTATGACTCTTGATTTTTCCTAAACATGTCCTAAAGGGGACTGTTGCGGTCTCCTGTCTGCGCAAAATTCTCACCAGACTGTATCGAAACTACGATCTTCCAGACTCCTGATTTCGTAGGGTCGAAGTCGTGAAGCTGCGCCGCAGTGCTCTGTCATCCTTCGCTGGCAGGATCGGTCTGCGTATCATACGATGAACATTCCTCCAGATCTGCAGCCTGCTACCCGGATAGGCTTTTTTCAGCTTTGTGACAGCACACTCCTTTGCCTTTTCCACGGCGGACTCCTTCATCATGTGGTACATGCCGATTTCCTTCAGCGAAGTTTTTTCAAATCCGAATACGCCGTAGAATTTTCCGAGGATGTCCCTGTCCTTCTTCGGGAGAGCATCAAATAGTTCCTGCAGCAGCTCAATGCAGACTTTTCGATACACGACCTGCTCCGCAGAAACAGAGAGATTCCCAGGCATCAGCCGCTCAAAGGGATCACCGTCATAGCTCCCAGGGATAAGATCATTGACACCAACAAAATGGGTGTTGTAACGGATGTGCTTGACAGCCTGTTCCAGAAGGACATCCATTTTCTCCGCGATCTCTTCGATGCTGAACTGACCTGAATGATATAGCCTTTGTGCCTGCCGGACAGCATCCATCTCGTGCTTGCTCAGAGAAAGATTTCCGATATGTTGCTCCAGCCAACGGGTCATCCGGCCTTTCAGATGTGGGTACAGGTAGGTGGCAAGCACAGCACGGCTCTCATCGTATTCTCTGCTCTGGACCCGTGTCAGAAATTCCAACGCACCCTCGCCGCAAAGATCCTCCAGAATCGTTTTCGTATAGCCGGACAACTCTCCCGGTCTTTCCCTGTCCATATGCAGACAGTTGAACTCTCTGGCAGTCTCCCGGGCGATGCGCCGGATCAGCCCGAGATTCCTGCGGTACAACTCCTCCAGCGCGCTCATCACCGCCGTAATATCGGCGGACCAGTTCCTCATTGGTCATGGGTCCCACCCGCCTTTGCTTTCGGTGGACGCCCTCGGGGCTTGCTCACTCTGGTGATGCGGCAATATTCATACACTTGCGCAGTAGATATTTGTTCAGAAAACTCCTCAACAGAGATATCCGGGCTGCGCAGCGCATCGTAGAGCCGGTCTCGCACATGATCCTTGGCTCTTCTGGCATCCTCCTGAGAGATAGCTCCCCGCTGCATATCCTTCGTGATCCTGGAAAAGGCAGTCAGCTTGGCCTTCACCTTAGGGTTGTTCTTTGCCAGTTCCTTTTGAACTTCCACCGTGCCAAATTGCCGACAGGTGTAGCCAGGAGCGTGGGGACAGGCCCCTTCGCAGTACAAAGCGTGGACGCCGCTCTTCAGCATGAAGTATTTCCCGCAGATGATGCAGCGGCGGATGTTGTGTCCGCTATTCAGGGCCAGCATATAGTCTGCCTTCATCAGCGCCTGTAAGCTGTCCGTCACATGCTCCTGACAGATGGCCATGGAGCCGTCCGGCAGCTCCCGCGGGACATAGGAGAGCATATATTCATCGTGTCTCCTGTAGCAGTCCCCGTGGTAAGTGATGGGGTTGACGATCAGCTTCTCTGCGGTGCGATCATCGTTATAGAAACCATAGAGCGCTGCCGCATAACTTTCCGGCCCATTGGTCGTGAGTGTGGAGAGGATAAACTTGATGAAATTCCGGATGGTAGGAACAAAGGCACGGATGTCGTGAAGATACATCATGTAGCGGTCGATGTATTTCTTGTAGGCACTCCAGGTATCTTCGCACGCTCCCAGGAGGCGAAACATCTCGTAATAAAACAACTCGCCCTTTTCCTCGCTGCCCTCTCTGCGACGAAACAGATCCAGCAGTCCCAAGGAGATTTCAGGATCGCTGTCCCCATCATCGCTCTGGAAGAATTCTTCCGCTGAGGCGCTGAGAAGTTTTGTCTGATCATCCTCTGAAAGGCTGTGCTCCTCGGGAGGAAACAAGCTGAACTGTCCTGTGATCTCCCGTATCACCGAAAAGAAAGCGTCATAGCAATCGTCCGGTAGCAAGCGGAACACAGTATATCGGCGAAGTTCCTGACAGAGCTGCTCCATCTCATCATTCAGTTTCCACCAAAGTTCACTCTTGCGGACATACTCGTAGATGTCCATAAGGGTACGGATGCGCACCATCCGTTCGTGCAAGGGGTGGTAGTCATCCGGCGATAGATTCAGCAGATCTTCGGTCAGCCTGCCTGCCTCAAACTGCTGCCCGTTCAGCTCCAAGGTGCTGCCGTAGGTATAGAATATGATGCTCCCCTCCATTTCCGCTGGCCCCCTCCTCTGCAATAATTTGTCCTACTTGATTTTTAATCTGTCCATGCTTTTTATCAGGATACCATCTTTTCCACCACAATACAAGCAGAGGGGCAAGGGGATGCTCAAAAGTCCTGTGGGCACTGCTCCTCTAAAAGAATACTACTCCCACTTCTTTCGAGGTGGGAGATTTTTGTATTCAGATATTTTGAATTGGAGGTACTGACTATGAGCAACAAAATGGACCGTCCTCTGGTCACGGTGGACGGTAGGACGCTGATGGACCGTCCGCTGGAGCCGCCCAATTTTGTGGTGGACACGCTGATCTCTCAGGGTCTGCATATCCTGGCGGGTTCACCCAAGGTGGGCAAGTCCTGGCTGGCCCTGTGGCTGGCGGTGACGGTGGCCAAGGGAGAACCGGTCTGGGGAATGAGCGTGAAGCAGGGCACCACCCTCTATCTCTGCCTGGAGGACTCCGTCCTTCGCATCCAGAACCGCCTCTTCGAGATCACAGAGGACGCGCCGGACAGCGTCCATTTCTGTACGGAGTGCGCTCCCATCGGCCAGGGGCTGGAGGAGCAGGTGGAGGGCTTCCTCGTAGCTCACCCGGATACTGTTCTGGTCCTCGTCGATACGCTGCAGATGGTCCGCCCCGTCCACGATGCCACCTACGCCAATGACTACCGGGACCTGTCCGTGCTGAAGCGGCTGGCGGACAAGCACGGCATCGCCATCCTGCTGATCCATCATCTGCGAAAGGAAACTGCCGATGATGTGTTCAACCGTATCTCCGGTACGACAGCCATCAGCGGGGCGGTGGATTCCAGTTTTACTCTGGTGGAAGATCGGCGCGGCAGCGGTAAGGCGAAGCTCTCCTGCATCGGTCGTGACATTGAATACCGGGAGTTGTCTCTGGAACGCAACGTTGAAAACGTGTGGGAGATGGTAGCAGACAGCAGAACGCAGCCGGAGCTACTGGGCGACCGGATCACCTATCTGGTCTCTGAACTGATGCGCGACCGTACGAAATTTATCGGCACTCCCACAGAGCTGTCTGAAAAAATCGACCCTGTCGGTATGGAGCGTATCTCGCCTAAGAAAGTGTCCCGCCTGATCCTGCAAAGCCTTGACGCGCTAAGCAAAATCGGAATTTTCGGTATGGTGCGCCGCAGCAACGGGAAGCGGCTCATCGAGCTGCGCCGTGCCGAAAGTGACGATGCCCAGGGTGTACCTGTGGTCGCCCCTGTTGACCCTGTTGGGGCGCTGTGTGGCGATTTGCGGGAGATTGCCGGGCATGGCGAGTAAACACCCGCAGGGAAAAAGAAACGCCGTTTGTGGCCATTTGTGGCCGAAAGCGGAGCGCGGGTGTTCGGTGCAGGGAAATCACCTCCTTGGAGGTGGCCAGCATCGCGTTTGTCTGGTCTGCGGCAACGCCGCTGCCCGACTTCCGCATGAATTCCGGGCAGAAGCCCGGGCCCACTTTATCTACGATTTGGAGGAAACGACATGAAAAAAGATGTTAAATTCAGCACCCGCATGGCGTCCACAGACCGGGAGGCCATCAAGGAGTTGGCGAAGCAGTCCGGGATGTCCATGAGCGACTACGTCACTGCCTGCTGCCTGGGAAAGCAGGTGGTGGTCATCGACGGCCTGAAAGAAGTGCTGAAGGAGCTGAAGTCCATCGGCAGAAATCTGAACCAGCTCGTCACCCTGGCGCACATGGGACGAGTGACCGTGATCGATCTGGAAAGTGTATGTCGGGCGTTCTCTGAACTCTGTGGTGCCGTTCGGATGATCCTTGAACGAAAGCGCTGGTAAGCTATGGCTATCATCAGCTTCACAAACTACAAGCGGGGCCAGACCACCGGATGCATGAGCGCCGTGATGCGGTATACCATGCAGGATAAAAAGACCGAGTTCGAGGGGCAGCAGTTGGTCACAGGTATCAACTGTCAGCCGGAATCTGTCTACGCGGATTTCATGACCACCAAGCGGCTCTACCACAAGACGGACGGTGTACTGTTCTATCACATGGTACAGAGCTTCCCGAAAGGCGAAGCAGTCGACCCGGTCACCGCTCACGCGGCCGCGCTGAAGCTGGCCGAGTACTATGAGGGATACGAAGTTCTGGTCTGCACCCACACAGATCGTGAGCACATCCATTCCCACTTCCTCATCAACTCGGTCAATTTCGATACCGGACGGAAACTGCATATCGCAAAGGAGCAGCTCCAGGAACTGCGGCAACGCAACGACATGGTCTGCAAGGAGTTTTCACTTCCTGTATTTCAACCCAGGGAACAAAAGCAGAAAACAAAGACTATGACCATCGGAGAGTATCACACGGCGGCCCGCGGTCAGAGCAAGAAGCTGCAGCTCATGAATATCATCAATGACTGTATGCGCCACGCTTCCAACCGCGAGGAGTTCATTGCGCTGATGGAGAGCGAGGGCTACAAGGTTCGCTGGGAAAAGTCCCGAAAGAATATCACCTATACCACGCCGAGTGGCTGGCAGTGTCGGGACCGTTTGCTGTTCGGTGACAAATATCTAAAGGAGAACATGGAATATGAATTCAGGATCAGAGAAGAAATTATCTATGGACGAGCTCATGGCCCTGAACCGGCCCGAGCCTTCACCGCAGCCGACAGCGCGGGAGTCGAGTTCACCGATCACGCCCATTGTCATCCAGTGTCCGCTGCCGGAGGCTCTGACGATGCTGACACAGAAGACAGAATCCATCGGGTGGGAAGTGCGTGGAATGCGGGAGTATCTTCCGAACCTGAGATCACACACACAGACCTGACAGCGGTGCAGAACAGCATGGCGGAGATCCAGAAATCGTTGACGGAGATGACCACTCTGCTGGAACAGGCTGGGAAGAAGAAAGAAAAGCATTCCTGCAAATGGCTGGACTGGCTTCCGGACTTCGACCTGATCGTAGTGGCCAAATGGATCGTACTGGTACTGCTCATCGTGGCGGCACTGCTGGGGATGGGGTATGGCACAGCGACAGTGGTCAGCAACATCCGCGACCTGTTTCTATGAAGCCGCTCCACGCTGGACTGTATGGTCTGGCGGTAACTGGAGCGTTACTGGATGATGGTAACGAAGATGTCGAGGAACGTTACCGCCGTATCCAGGCAGAACAGGAAGCCAAAAATATCGGCGCTGTCATCGGACTGGTGGCCGGCGTAGCCATGGTGCTCACACAGGATGAGCAATCATCTACAGAACAGCAGTGGACCGAAGATCAGCAGGCAGAACAAACACAGCAGCAGACCATGTAACGGTCTGCTATTTTTGTTGCCTGACTGTAGCATCAGGGGAAAGGAACGATATGGCGTATAAATTCAAATACAATGAGCGTCCCCGCTCCTACAGTGAAGAAAAGCATGGAGATGAGGATATTCCCTCTGCCAAGGCAGTGCGGGATACCGCAGTGGAAGAAAGGGACGGCAAGATTATAAAAAGCCGCCGACAGCATGTATGCGGCAGAGAGTACATTGTGTTCGCGGAATTCAGTTTCGGAGGAACGCAATCTACGGTCGATCTTATGAAACAGGTCATCGACCTGGAGCAGGACGCAAAAAATATTTCCGCCTGAAAAACAGGTTCGCATAGACAAACAAACCGATTGAGGGTATTGTATGGTTGCAATCTCTCAATCGGTTTGGCATTTTATGAAGGAGGTCAATATGTTACAGCCAAACCAAAAGATCACGGCGCTCTATTGCCGTCTGTCCCGAGATGATAATCTGGAGGGCGACTCCAACAGTATCCAGAACCAAGAGTTAATATGTAAAGGGTGGTTTCTCCCACCTAATACATATGACTGCGGCTCATTTGTGGTGAATGGAACAGCAGTTGTAGGAAAGGAGCCAAAACACCTTATAACCGCTAAAAATCAACACAAAAAGGAGCTAATTCTTATGAAATCTCTATTTGAGGAAATGGGCGGCACTTACCGTCAGGAGGGTGATTATCTTATCCCAAATCTTACCCTGCCGGATGAGCCAGAATATCAAATCGGCAAGTACGGCCATTTGCGCCGCAGCTATCTAAAAGAGTATCATCCCGTCCTCTATGCAAATTTCCTCACAAGCGGGACGCTGCATCGGCATCTTGCCGAGATTGACCAAGCCTGCAACGAGCGAATGGAAATCATCGTTTCTGATATGGCGAAGCAAGAGGGTGTGACCGAATCGCTCAAAGCCGCCGACCAGATGGAATGGGTACGCCGCATGAACAGCATCCACAGCCGTGCAGAGGAAATCGTTTTGACCGAGCTTGTATATGCCTGATAAAATGCCCGTTATCGACTATATAGCCGGTAACGGGCATTTCTTTTATTCTTTGGGCAGTGTGAACTTATACTTGCCCTTCCCAAAGCCGCTGACCGGTTCAATCAAGTCTGCATTTTTCAGCTTCGTAATAAGATTGCCTGCGGCAGTAACAGAATCCTTTGTGATGGCCGCTATATCAGAGCGGCCAAAGACACCGTCAATGCCCATGTTGGAAAACACTGCCTTTGCCTTTGCAATCGTAGTTTGGCTTGCGTTCAGTCTATCAATCGCAACCTCAATCGCAACATTTTCGGCCTCAATCGTAACCTTAGTTGCGTTCGCCTCTGTTCCATAATTCAGGTTGTACAGCGTCACTTGGAACGAGGTAACATCTGAGTAGAATTTGGGCTCCAACTCGGCACGGTAGTTATGGGCCGCATGGTAGGATTCCGTGATTTTCTTAAAGCCGCTGCCTTGTCGCTCCATATAGCCCAATCTGCCGAAAATATCCGCAAGGACGGGATTGCGGCGTGTGGAGGAAATGCTGGACAGGTCTCGTTCCTGTATTCGCGTACCGTCCGGCATACCGCCGGGAGAATAAATGGTAAGGCGGTCATCGTAAATATCAATGTGTATCTCGCTGCCCAATATCAGATAGTCGCGGTGGATCAGCGCATTGACAAGCGCCTCAAAAACGCTTCGTTCGCAGTAATCCGGCATTTCTATGCGGGAGTCAGCGGTTTTCTTCCAGCGGGTTTTCATATTCCGCTTGACAAAGCCAACGCCCTCATTGAGTAGGATAATCAGACTGCCGGAATATTCTGCGCTGTCAAGCGCATCCACCATACCGCCGCTTTTGTCAAGACCGTTCCAACGAGTGCAGAACAGGCGGGAATGCCGGATAGGCGAATCGTCCGCAAGCAAAGCGCCTGCGTTGGTCAGCTTGCCGTTTTCGTCCCGCATATCAAAGGAATCGAACAGCTTTTCTTCCATGCTGTTGCCCGTCCAAGCCTTATACCGTTCGCGCAGCTTGGAAAAAGCGTAATCCTTGAAATCATACTCAGAAACCAGTTCGTCATAGGTGCGGTGCATCCCTTTGAGAATCAGCTGATTGAGCACATAGGATGGAGTAATCACGCTTTCATTGCCCATTCGGATATAGGCTTCCATGATACCGTCCGCTTTATAGTAATACGGAGTAGACCGTCCGGACGATACGGACAGGACAAGGATGTCCTTGCCGCTTTCCCGTTCAGGAGCAAGGATGAAACTCGGATAGGGCGTGATTCGCTCTTTGATCAGGCGGCTGATCGTCTCTGCATTGGTCTGCGCATCTGACAAGCCTATCACGTTTCTGTCATCATCAATCCCGAAAAACAGCGTGCCGCCGATGCCGTTTGCAAAGGCGCTTACGCTTTTCAGCCAGCTTTTCGGCTTCTTCACTTCCAGGGCAACCTTGAAATCGCACTCGGTTGCCTCTGCAATCCAGCGATCAATCATTTTCCTCATCCCCCTGTCCTTTATTCTTCCCCCGGCTCTTATAGACATTATACTGATTCTTGCACCGGGGGCTGCAAAATGCGGAATTGGAACGGCTGCTCAGGAATACCTTCTGGCAGTGCTTGCACAGCCGCAGGGGCTTTTCTCCATCCACCAGCAGGAAGCTGAACATCATCTGGATGCCCAGCAGCAGAGAGTGAAAATCCCAATAGATGGTCGGCTTATCCAGCAGCTCAATATGATAGCTGGGTGCAATGCCGCCAAAAGCGGCCATACCCTTGCGGTACAGGTTTCGGGTGTCCTCGTCGATCAGGTCATAATCGTTGTAATACAGAATGGATGTGGTCAGCGTAAAGGCCCAATCCTTGAACTGCTGCGCCACCCAGTCATAGGCTTCAGCATACTCCCGCTGGAAGCTCATGGTTTTCGCCATAGGCTCATCCGCAAAGGTCATGGTCAGCGCCACCATTGTTCGGTCGCCGGACACACTCCAACTGGACTCAACGCCTCGTTTCACCACATCCAGCTGGTCAAAGGGATAGAACAACGCCAGATAGTCCTCGGTTTCCATGGATTCTGCCTTGATGAAATGGTTTTTCGGCAGATACACCTTCTCATAGTCCATAAAGGACGGCGTGGTGGGCAGCGCCGTCATCAGACCCAGCAAACCGTAATGGGTCACAAACTCCAGAATAGCCTTCTGCACCTCGTCCTCCGGACTGCGGTTCATCATCAGCATTCCCACATTCAGCGCATCCAGCACGATTCCCGGCGCTTCCTTCAAGGGATTATAGATGTCGGGCTTGGCGTTCTTCCCCGGCGTGATATACCGATTGCCGTCTGCGGCGGTTTTCAGTTCATAGCGGTCATACCGCACCCAATGGGAACGGGACTGCTCAAAGAGATTCTTCATGGCACTGTTCCTCTCTGTTCGTAATCCAACTATATATTAACCATATTACTATTGTATCAACCGTCCTTGGCCTCGTCAAGGACGGTTTTCTTTTTTCTCGGTTTGGTTTTGTTTTCCCGGCGGATCACGGCATCTTTACCCATGGTTTGCAGCAGTGCTTCATATTCCTCTACGAACTCACGCTCCCGCAGAGTAATGCTGTAGTCCTTCTCCAGCTTTTCACTCAGATGCTCATACATCCGCCTTTGCAGCTTTTTCTGAATGGTCATACGCAGCTTTCGGATATTCCGGTCGGACTGCCCACGGATGGCAGCAAGCCTTGTGGTGCTGTATTGCTTGACGAACAGGTAATACAGTACCTCCTTCTGTTCATCACTGAGGGCGAAAAAGAGCTTGGAGAGAAAACGGTTGGAAGTCAGCTGGTGCAGCTCGTAGGGACAGGAGAAGATGATGTCGAGAAAATTTCCCTGACAAAGCTGGCGGAACCTCGGCAGATTCATCCAGAGGGGAGCGATCTTTGGATCAGGTACAGCCTGAAACTCCAACGGCACGTCTCCACGCAGGTTTTCGTGGTCACGTTCCCGGCGCTCCCGGTTTCTGTCCAGCTTGTTCCACTCGTCTACTACAGTTAGAAAATCTGATTCCGTCCGGGCTGCTTCCTCCAGCCGCCGCAGAGCCTCTGCGCGAATTTCCCGCTTGAGCCGCTTCTCGCTGGTGGGCGCGGCTTCTTCCTCCTCGTCCTCCAGCTCGGCGGCATAGTCTCTGGGATGCTCGTCCTGCTCCAGCTCGCTTT
>OGXQ01001813.1_pt1 | contig 15573 bp, 11 predicted proteins | sample 1576291 | NCBI WGS metagenome assembly OGXQ01 (sample SAMEA3541575, study PRJEB24748) | human gut metagenome | biome: human gut; feature: human-associated habitat; material: faeces | place: China | collected 2012 | reverse complement strand
CTAAAGCTGTAGGTAAAGTTATTCCTGAATTGAACGGTAAATTGACTGGTATGTCAATGCGTGTTCCGACTTTGGATGTTTCTGTAGTTGACTTGACAGTTAACTTGGCTAAACCGGCTACATACGCTGAAATCTGTGCAGCTATGAAAGAAGCTTCTGAAGGCGAATTGGCAGGTGTATTGGGTTACACTGAAGATGCAGTTGTTTCTTCTGACTTCTTGGGTGATACTCGTACTTCTATCTTCGATGCTAAAGCTGGTATCGCTTTGACTGATACTTTTGTTAAGGTGGTTTCTTGGTATGACAACGAAATCGGTTACTCTAACAAAGTATTGGATTTGATTGCTCACATGGCTTCTGTAAACTGCTAATCAGTTAAAAACCATATAGCGAAAGCCGTCTGAAGTAATTCAGACGGCTTTTTTTTATGTAGTTTTGCGTGCTAAGTTGCACATTTTCGTTATCTTTGTGCGACTGTTACAAAAACTTAGGATGGAAAAGTACGATTTGATAACGATATTAGGACCTACCGCTTCAGGAAAGACTCCTTTGGCAGCGGCTTTAGCTTACAAGTTGGATACCGAAATTATCAGTGGAGATAGCCGGCAGGTATATCGCCGGATGGATTTAGGTACGGGAAAGGATTTGGAAGACTATGTCGTGAATGGACAGCAAATACCTTACCATCTGATAGACATTGTAGACCCCGGATATAAATATAATGTATTTGAATTTCAACGTGATTTTTTGAATGCTTATGATCAAGTGAGATGGAAAGACAAACTTCCTATATTATGCGGAGGTACGGGGATGTATCTTGAGTCCGTGTTGAAGGGATATAGGCTGCTTCCTGTTCCAGAGAATCCCCAACTTAGGGACTCGTTAGCAGATAAATCATTAGCGGAACTCACCCGGTTGTTGTCAACTTACAGGAAACTTCATAACTCTACGGACGTAGATACTGTAAAGCGGGCTATCCGGGCCATTGAAATAGAAGAGTATTACAAGCACCAATCAGCGGAATACCGTGAGTTCCCGCAAATTCATAGTTTGATCATTGGAGTAGATATAGCTCGTGAGTTACGTCGTGAAAAAATATCCCACCGTTTGAAGCAGCGTTTGGATGAAGGGATGGTAAACGAAGTGAAGGCTTTGTTGGATAGTGGTATTTCTTCCGAGGATTTGATTTATTACGGATTGGAATATAAGTATTTGACTTTATATGTCTTGGGTAAACTTTCTTTCAATGAAATGTTTCATCAATTGGAAATAGCTATCCATCAATTTGCCAAACGGCAAATGACTTGGTTCCGGGGCATGGAGCGGCGAGGGTTCACTATACATTGGCTGGATGCTTGCCTGCCTATGGAAGATAAGGTGGAAAAAATCATTAATTTGTTACACACTAAAAACTAAATGTTATGGCTGTAGAACCAAACAGATGGGGGATTATTTATAATCCGAAAGCCGGAAGCCGTAAGACTCAGAAGCGTTGGAATGAGATACGTAGCTATATGGAAAACCGTAAGGTGGTTTTTGACTACGTACAGTCCGAAGGTTTTGGGTCGGTGGAACGACTCGCCCGTACCTTGGCTAATAATGGTTATCGAACCATTGTGATTGTAGGTGGAGACGGAGCGATCAATGATGCTATTAACGGTATTATGACTTCTATGGTGGAGGATAAGACAAATATCGCTTTTGGAATCATTCCTAATGGTATTGGTAATGACTTTGCCAAATATTGGGGGTTGGATGAAGATAATTATAAAGCAGCGGTAGATTGGATTATCAATCGTCGTCTGAGGAAAATTGATGTGGGGCGTTGTAATTATTTTGATGGAGAGAAGCACACCTCCCGCTATTTCCTGAATGCCATATATATAGGTTTAGGTGCGCGTATTGTACAGATCTCAGATGGTACTCGCCGTTTTTGGGGAATACGTGAGTTGTCTTTTGCCGCTTCCATGTTCCTGTTGCTGTTTGAACGTAAATTGTACCGTACACATCTTTGTATCAATGGCGAACATATTCGTGGACGTATCATGACGGTATGTGTGGGAAGTGCCCGTGGATACGGTTTGACACCTAGTGCAGTTCCTTATAATGGCTGGTTGGATGTGTCGGTTATTTATCGTCCGGAGTTAATTCAACTTTTCTCGGGTATGTGGATGCTGTTGCAGGGACGTATTTTAAATCATAAAATGGTGAAACCTTATCGTACACGGAAAGTAAAAGTACTACGTGCGCAGAATGCTTCTGTCAGTTTGGACGGGCGTATTTTAGACCGCCATTTTCCTTTGGAAATTACGATCCAGCCGGAAGCTATAACTTTGATTATCCCTAATTAAAAACTATAGATATCCATTTCTTGCTTTAAGGATAGAGGCAGAGTAGATATCTCAATGAATAGACGTAAGATAATGACAATTTCAGATTTAAGAAAGACAGATAATTTCTTTTTACTGGCTGGTCCTTGTGTGATCGAAGGAGAGGAAATGGCTCTCCGAATAGCAGATCGTATTGTGAAAATAACAGATAAACTGGGTATTCCCTATGTGTTTAAAGGATCTTATCGTAAGGCTAACCGTTCCCGTTTGGATTCGTTTACAGGAATAGGTGATGAAAAGGCCTTGAAAGTACTTCGTAAAGTACGGGAAACTTTTGGAATTCCTGTGGTAACCGATATTCATAGTGCTGGAGAAGCTGCTATGGCCGCTGAATATGTGGATGTGTTGCAGATTCCTGCTTTCCTGTGTCGCCAGACTGATTTGCTGGTGGCGGCAGCTCATACCGGAAAGATTGTCAACATCAAGAAAGGACAATTTTTATCACCTGGCGCCATGCGTTTTGCTGCTGACAAAGTGGTGGAGGCGGGTAATGATCAGGTTATGCTGACCGAGCGGGGAACGACTTTCGGGTATCAGGATTTGATTGTAGATTATCGGGGTATTCCGGAAATGCAGACTTTAGGTTTTCCTGTAATTCTAGATGTGACACATTCTTTGCAACACCCTAATCAGACTGCGGGTGTGACAGGTGGTATGCCGCAGCTTATTGAAACGGTAGCCAAGGCTGGCATAGCGGTAGGAGTGGACGGTTTGTTTATGGAAACCCACGAAGACCCTTCTGTCGCTAAGAGTGACGGAGCGAATATGTTGAAACTGGATTTGCTGGAAGGGCTATTGACCAAACTGGTAAGAATCCGCCAAGTGTTATAAATGTTATTCGTTGGGGATTCACAGGTAAGATGGGTTAATTTATTTGGACTATGGGGCAACTTGCATGAATAGTATAAAATAAGGTCGGTTTTTGCAGTAGAAACCGGCCTTACCTTTCTTTCTCCGTCAAAACAGAAAAAAGAATAGAAGCAGATGTGGATTATTTTTTTAGAATATAAGCCTTCATGCGGGCTATATCATTTAAGTAATCTTGCAAATCTTGTTCATGGTCCTCTTCTTCTGCCATAATATGTTTGGCAATATCACAAGTGGTGAAGTCAATTCCGTTTGTGAATTCAGCAATTTGCTGATAGCGGTAGATGGCACAACGTTCGGATTCTACATTTTGTTTCAACAAGATTTCCGAACCGAAATCTACGGGCGCATCATATTTGCAGCGAGCTAAATCAAACCATTGTTTAGGGTCAAGTACGGGTACGCCTTCCAATTCAATGATACGGTCGGCCAATAATTTTGCATGGTTATATTCCTCGGCTGCATGTTCTTGAAACTCGCGTTGTACATCACCGCGCATAGCGCCTTCTACTACGAATGAACCTACCCAGTATTGGTAGAAAGCCAACCATTCTTCGGACAGAGCTGCATTCAGCTGAGCCAATAAGTCCACAATGTCAATTTTATCCTTCAGGATATTCACAGATTCTTTAGCCATAATGTAAAGTTTAAGTTAGTGTTTATTATTATTTAGTCCACAGCGGGTATAGTCATGTCGTCTAACACACCTATGCCTTCCTGGTCTACATCTTTTTTTACGTCAGAACTGGTATAAAGCCAGATACCGAATCCCAGCACAAATAAAATAAGGAGGATGATTCCCCATAATTTACCTTTACTCATAGTTTCTTGGTTTTAGTTTCTTTAATAACAGCTGGTGCTGAAAAAGGTTTTGTAAGTAGAGAAAAAAACAGGCGTCTGTTATGGAAAAACGGACGCCTGTGTGTGTGAAGTATGAATTGATATTAGATTTTATCCTATTTTGCTGATTTTTTTTAGTTTCTCTTCATCAATGATTTTAATTTTTCTACCGTCGATGGTAATCAGTTTTTCAGTTGCAAAGTTAGAAAGCGTACGGATTGCGTTCGAAGTAGTCATATTTGATAAGTTTGCCAAATCTTCTCGTGAAAGGTAAATGCTTAGTGTAGATTCATCTTCTTCTACTCCATAAGTATCTTTCAAAAATAACAGAGATTCCGCCAATCGTCCACGAATATGTTTTTGCGTAAGATTTACGGTTCTTTCATCAGAAATTCCCAAATCTATAGAAAGTTGGCGGATAAAGAACAAAGCTAATTCAGAGTTGTCTTTTATCAGTTTCATAATGGCCGGCATGGGAATAAGGCAGATAGTGCAAGGCTCGAAAGCGGAAGCAGCTGTCACGAAGTTCCCTTCGGCAAAAAAAGCTCGGTATGCGAAATATTCTTTCGTCTTTAATACGCGGATAATCTGGCTACGTCCCCCCACACCTTCTTTGTAGATTTTTACTTTTCCACTAAGAAGACACATAAGGTGCATCGGAGTTTCTCCTTCGCAGTATATCGTCTCATTCTTTTTATACTTCTGTATCGTAAAGTTCTGAGCCAAGAACTCTCTTTGTTCCTGTGTTAAAGGTTGCCATAAGTCTGGTATACTTTCAGCAATCTCAGTTTCTGATAATTCTTTTCTAACCATAAACGTGCTATAAAACCGTGTTATAGAGCACAAATATAAGAAGAAAAAATAAAAGGACGAAGTAATCAGAAGAAAAAAGAAAGATATATTATTAATTTATCTTCAAAAAATAACAAAAGGATAGGTTCTTATCTCCTATCCTTTCTTTTTTTGTGAAATTTTATTTGGTGAACAGTAATTCACGATATTTAGGTAATGGCCAAATCTCATCGTCTATTTCTAGTTCCAAATGGTCAATATGGTCGCGGATTTCTTCCAGATATGGACGCACTTGTTCCTCGTAACTGAAGGCTTTCTCTACTTGGCTTCCCAAATGATTTGCTACTTTTCGGGCTTCTGTCATGTTGTGCACGGCTTTTTTAATAGCAAGTATGCGGTTTTGAATTTCACGTACCAAATTCTTCCGGTCTTCGGTCAGCTCTTCGTATTCTTCGGTGGAGAATATCTCTTTCAGACCACGAAGATTTTCTAATAGTCTGTTCTGATAAATTACAGCTGTGGGAACAATATGATTGATAGCTAGATCGCCTAGTACACGACTTTCAATCTGGACCTTTTTAGTAAACTTTTCCAGTTCCACTTCTATACGACAGAACAATTCATTTTCATTGAATATTTTTTCGCCTATCAGTACTGCACGAGATTGCTCATCGTTGAACTTCAGGATGGCTTCGGGTACATGGCAGATATTGGTCAATCCGCGTCGCGCGGCTTCTGCTTTCCATTCTTCCGAGTAGCCGTCACCTTCAAAACGGATGTTTTGTGAAGCGATGATGGTTTCTTTTAATACCTTATACAGAGCTTCTTCCTGTTCCATCCCTCCGTTTACTAATTTATCTATCTGGGTCTTGAACTCATTCAACTGGTGTGCCATAGCGGCATTGATCACAATCATTGATGCGGCACAGTTGGCAGATGAGCCTGCAGCACGGAATTCAAAACGGTTTCCGGTGAAGGCAAAAGGAGAGGTACGGTTACGGTCTGTATTGTCTTGCAATATGGCAGGTATGCGCCCGATACCCAATTGCAATGCTTTCTTTTCATCAGGGGTCAGTTCGGCGTCATTCAGACGTGCCACTACTTCGTCCAACATATGGGAAAGATGACGTCCTAGGAAAATAGACAGAATAGCGGGGGGGGCTTCATTTGCTCCTAGGCGATGGCTGTTTCCGGCACTGACAATAGAGGCACGTAGTAAATCTTGGTTTTTATAGACCATCATCAGTACGTTGACTATGAAAGTCAGGAAAAGCATATTTCCTTCCGCAGTCTTGGCAGGAGAGAACAAATTGATACCTGTGTCTGTACAAAGTGACCAGTTGTTGTGTTTGCCCGATCCGTTTACTCCTTTGAATGGTTTTTCGTGGAGCAGTACAGTAAAATTGTGTTTGGAAGCGATACGTTTCATCAGGTCCATTACCAGCTGGTTATGGTCGTTGGCCAGATTTACATCTTCAAAAATAGGAGCTAGCTCAAATTGGTTGGGAGCCACTTCGTTATGCCGTGTTTTTACCGGAATCCCTAGTTTGTGACATTCCAATTCCAATTCTTTCATAAAACTGGTTACACGTGGAGGGATGGAACCGAAGTAGTGGTCGTCTAGCTGCTGGTCCTTGGCAGACGAGTGTCCCATCAAGGTGCGTCCGGTCAGGCAAAGATCCGGACGTGCATTATATAGTGCGGTATCCACTAAAAAGTATTCTTGTTCCCAACCCAGATTGGCGAATACGCGTTTTACGTTTGGATCGAACATTCTGCAAACCTCAGTTGCCGCTTTGTCTACAGCACCTAATGCCTTCAACAAAGGAGTTTTGTAGTCGAGTGCTTCGCCTGTATAAGAGATGAAGATAGTAGGAATACAAAGTGTGCTGTCTACAATGAAAGCCGGAGAAGAAACATCCCATGCCGTATAGCCACGTGCTTCAAATGTGTTCCGGATACCGCCGTTGGGAAAACTGGACGCATCCGGTTCTTGTTGGATAAGCAGTTTGCCCGAGAAGCGTTCTATAACATTACCGTCGTCACCGAATTCAATAAAGCCGTCGTGCTTTTCGGCAGTTCCGTCAGTCAGAGGCTGGAACCAATGAGTGTAGTGGGTAACATTAAAGGTCTTTGCCCAATTCTTCATGCCATTGGCTATCATGTCGGCCATTTCACGATTGATAGGGGTACCTTTCTCGATTGCGTTTATTACTGCTTTATAAGCCTCACTAGGCAGATATTCCTGCATTTTTTTACGGTCGAATACGTGGTTGCCGTAATAATCAGCTAACTTTTCAGAGGGGTAGTCAACTTTAACGGGGCGTCTGTTGGCTAACTCCTGTAGAGCAAAAAATCTCATTTTGGACATGTTGTCTTTCTTTTACTGGTTGTTGGCTGCAAAAATACTGCTTTTTGATTAATAATTCGCTATATCGCTAATCATTTTTCATTTCTGTTAAGGATGTTAATTAAGTATTATCATGCGTCAGCCTGTTGGTTTTTGTTTATATTTGCTCTTCAAACAATGAAAAGAAAGTACATTGATGCACTATATACGGATTGTCAGGTTGATTATATTTTGTCTTTTGTTACCTTTAGCTGTTCAGGCTAAGAGGGAAAAGGTTGATATGCCCGACAAGCCGATGGTGTCCGATTCCATTCTTCAGTGTATTTTCCAGTTTTCGCCGTTCTATTCCCGTATCATTGATGAGTATAAGGCTGATTTATATATAAAAGGAAAAGTAAAGGTACATAAGCGCAATCACCTTATCCGCTATGTACCGTCCATGTTTCGTTTCGAAAAACACATCAATGATTACCTTATGGAATCTCTTAGTGAGCTGCATTATACGGCCCCTGATATATACGACCGTAAGATAAAAGCGGTATCCACTACATTTCCACGTAACAGGGGACAGATAACGGATGTGATGGATTATTTGAACATGAATATCTATTCTTCTTCATTGATGTCCGATAAACTTCTTTCTCCTTTGGATAAGAAATCTAGCAGATATTATCATTATTTATTGGATTCTATAGCCGGTCCTCCCGATTGCCAGCGGTATAAAATACTTATTATTCCCAAATTCCGTGGTACACAGTTGGTCAGTGGATATATGTGGGTTAGTGATCAGATATGGACTATTCGTGAACTTTATATTGAAGGCGTTTATGATGTGATCCGCTTCAAGGTCCGTGTCAAGATGGGAGAGGAGGGCGATGTGGAGTTTCTGCCGGTGCAGTTTGATTTGAATCTTGTTTTTAAGTTTATAGGTAACCATCTGGAAATGGATATGGGAGCCTGGTTGAAATACAATGAAATTAAATTTTATGAAGGAGCCGCCCGGCGTAAATCTCAAAAGAAGCATCGCCATGACCTGACGGAATCCTATAAGCTGACTTGTGACTCGGAACAGCTGATAACAGATAAGGAAAAGTTCAATGAGCTGCGTCCCATTCCGCTGTCCGCTTTGGAGGATTCTTTGTATAGAAGTTATGCTTTACGTCAGGATACGCTTTTACGCGTACCGAAAAAAAAGAAGAATGAACATTTGGAGTTTTGGGGGGAGTTGGGTGACATGCTTATCAGTAGTTACAATGTGAATTTGTCCAGTATGGGGAGTGTGCATTGTTCTCCACTTATTAATCCGGTGCTGTTGGATTATAGCCACAGCAGGGGCTTTTCGTATAAGCAGAAGTTTAAATACAGTCGGCTTTTTCATGATGGACGTATACTTAGAATCAGTCCGCAGATAGGTTATAATTTTACACATAAGGAACTTTATGTGAAAGCGGATGCCGATTGGCAATATTGGCCGGAAAAGCAGGCTAGTTTTGAGGTTAGTGTAGGTAACGGTAACCGCATATATAGTAGTGTCGTATTGGATCAGCTAAAGCAATTGCCCGATAGTACCTTTAATTTTGACCAATTGGAATTGGACTATTTCAAGGATGTGTATCTCAATCTGTTCCATAATATAGAAATAGTGAACGGCTTGTTTATTAAAGCAGGTGTTTCCGTACATTGGAGGTATCTGATAAATAATTCGAAAGTCATTCTTGAAAAGCCGTTGCCTGATAAGGATTGGGCTGCATTGCGAGGTATCAGATCAGAATACAATAGTTTTGCACCTCGTATACGTATTGAATGGACTCCCGGTATGTATTATTACATGAACGGTCGCCGGAAGATGAATGTAGGTTCCAGTATGCCTACTTTTATGCTGGATTATGAACGGGGCATTAAAGGTGTATTCAAGAGTACGGGTGCTCATGAACGTTGGGAGTTTGATATACAGCAAAACTTGAAACTGAGCGGAATCCGAAGTATCGGTTATCGCATTGGGGGGGGGATGTTTACCAAGCAGGAAGATATGTATTTCGTGGATTTTGCTAACTTTGCCCGTCGTAATCTTCCCGAAGGATGGAATGATGATATTGGTGGCACTTTCCAATTGCTGGACGGACGTTGGTATAACTCCTCACGTCAGTACTGGCGGGGGAATTTCACCTATGAGTCTCCTTTTATTCTCTTGAAACCCTTAAACCGTTGGCTGGGATTAGTCCAGCAGGAGCGTTTGTATGGTGGTATCCTGTTCATGCCACATCTTAATCCATATATCGAGTTGGGTTATGGCATCGGCACACATATATTTGATGTGGGGGCTTTTGTAAGCACTATCAACGGGCAATTTGATACCTTTGGTTTTAAATTCACTTTCGAGTTATTTAATAAATAATCCTGTTCAAACAATCTGTTTGGTTTTCTGTTTATTACAACATAACAGAAACTAAACAGTGTATGCATTATAAAATATTTTTATGTGTTCTTTTGTTCCCGGTTTCATTATCAGCTCAAAACGGGGAATTATCTTTAACATTGGAACAATCTGCCAGCCTGATGAACAAGGGCAGCCGCACGTTGCAAATGGCGGATAAGGCTGTAGATATAGCACGCAGTGAGCGACAAAAGATGAATGCTTTTTGGTATCCGTCTTTGAATGCATCGGGTGCATACGTCCATTTGTCCAACCATATTGAGGTCAAGGAACCTTTAAGGCAATTTACCGATCCGGCAAAAGACTTTGTACATTCCATTGTGCCCGATGATAAATTTATTTCTTCTATTCTTGATAATATAGGTGCGCATACCCTTACTTTTCCTTTATTAGAACGTAACCTGACGACCATAGATGCTAATGTGATGTGGCCGCTTTTTACAGGCGGAAAACGAATTTTTGCAAGCCGTATCGGCAACCGTATGGTAGATTTGGCCAAAGCAGGTAGGGAAGAGGCGGGAGCTACTTTGCTATCGGAGTTGGTGGAAACTTATTATGCTTTGCGTCTGGCGCAAAGAGTGGTGGATGTACGCGAGCAAACCTTTTTAGGCTTGCAGAAACATTACCGTAATGCCATGAAGCTGGAGGAGAACGGTATGATAAATAAGGCCGAACGCCTCTTTGCTCAGGTCACTATGGACGAGGCCAGACGTGAGTTGGAATCTGCCCGGAAAGATTTGAATGTGGCGCAAAATGCCTTGAAAGTCTTGTTGAATGTGGAAGACGCCATATCCATCAACCCCAGTTCTCCTTTGTTTATGAACCATGATCTGCCCGATGAACTTTATTTCAAGAATCTGGTAAGTACCGGCAGCTATATAGTAAGTAAATTGCGAATACAGGAGGCGATGGCAGATAATCAATTGAAAATCAGTAAAAGTGCATATATTCCTACCATTGCATTGTTTGGAAAGCAGACACTTTATGCAGAGAATCTTCCGAAAAACCTGATGCCCCGTACTTTGGTAGGAGTGGGTTTTACTTGGAATATATTCGACGGACTGAACCGTGAAGCCAATATCCGTCAGACACGTCTTACTAAACAAACTTTGCAACTGGGAAGGGAAAAGGCTCAGAATGAATTGGGTGTTTTGGTAGACAAGTTATATAGCGAAATTCAGAATGCAAAGGATGATGTCGCCGCACTCAACACCACGATTGAGATGAGTCGTGAATTGGTACGTATCCGTAAAAAATCCTTTCAGGAAGGAATGGCTACCTCTACTGATGTGATTGATGCGGAAACGATGTTATCCAAGGTGCAGATTGCTTTTTTGCTGGCTTATTATAAATATGATGTGGCACTGGCATCTCTGCTCTCTACTTGCGGAATGCCCGAAAGTTTTTGGCAGTATAGCCGTACCGGACAAACCGAGAACTTTATATTCGGGAAATAATAAAAAAAGAAAACAATATGGAAAAAGAGAAGAAACAGTTAGGAGTCGCTTTTATCGTTGTTCTTGTGGCCATTGTTATGGTGTCTGCCATTGGGATTATAGCTATGAGCAATAAACCGGTTGTATTGCAGGGGCAGATAGAAGCTACTGAAATACGGATTTCCGGAAAACTTCCCGGTAGAATTGATACCTTTTTGGTCCGGGAGGGACAGTATGTAAAGATGGGTGACACCTTGGTTGTGATTAACAGTCCTGAGGCTTGGGCGAAGTTCCAGCAGGTAAATGCCTTGGAAGATATTGCGAAATTTCAGAACAAGAAAATAGACGACGGTACACGTCGGCAGATAGTCCGTTCGGTAGAAGAATTGTGGAACAAGTCAAAGAGTGACTTGCAACTGGCCACGGTGACGTATGACCGTATTCAGGCACTTTACAAAGATAGCGTGGTCACCAGCCAGCGGAAAGATGAAGTGGAAGCCATGTATAAAGCTGCTGTTGCCGCCGAACGGGCGGCGCATCAACAATTCCTGTTAGTGAAGGACGGAGCGCAGAAAGAGGATAAAGAGAGTGCCCGCTCCTTGGTGGATGCGGCTCGGGGCACTGTGAATGAGGTTCAGGTCTTGTTGATGGATGCCCGCCTCACAGCTCCCGAAGACGGACAGATATCAACCATCTACCCCAAGCGTGGAGAACTGGTAGGAGCGGGGACTCCCATTATGAGTCTGGTAGTATTGGATGATTGTCATGTAGTGCTTAATGTCCGTGAGGACTATATGCCTTATTTCCGTATGAACGAGAATTTTATGGGAGATATTCCGGCTCTTGATGTAAAAAACAAGGCATTTAAAATCAATTACATCAGCCCGTTGGGGAGTTTTGCCACTTGGCGTTCTACCAAGCAGACGGGGACATACGATATGAAAACTTTTGAAATTCATGCGCTGCCTGTAGAGCCGATGGAGGGATTAAGACCGGGTATGTCCGTCTTGGTAAATCTGGATGAATTGAAATGATAGAAGGATAGCTATGTTATTCTGATTGCAGTGAATGGTAAATATAAATGAACTACTTGAATGAAAGAATCTCCTTTTATAGCGGTATTGAAACGTGAACTGGACCGTATGGTTTCCCGGCGCATTTATTTTGCATCGTGTATCGTCTTGCCTTTGTTTTCTATCTTCTTTATGGCTACAATTTTTGGTAACGGACAGATGGAGAATCTGCCTGTGGGTGTTGTGGATGGTGATAATACAGCCACTTCTCGTGAGATAATTCGTATGACCGAGGCTGTTCCCACTTTCCGCATCACTCGGCATTATGCCGATGAAGCGGAGGCCAGGGCAGATGTGCAGCGGAAAAGTATTTATGGATACCTCAGTATTCCGTCTGGTTTTGAAGCAAAGGTGATGGATGGTAAGGAAACAGCTCTGACTTATTATTACCATTATGCATTGATGAGTGTGGGAAGTGAGATTCACGGAGCATTTCAAAGTTTGTTGAAAAGCATCTCGGTAGTTCCCATTGTCACTCATGCTGTGGCATTGGGTATAAATCAGGAAGAGATAGAATCTTTTCTGTTACCGGTCACCACACAGAATCATCCGTTATTTAATCCTGATATGGATTATTCGGTCTATCTTACACAGCCATTCTTCTTTGTTTTTCTGCAAGTTATCTTGTTGTTGGTCACTACATACTCCATTGGCAGTGAAGGGAAATTCCATACTTCAGCCAATTGGCTGGCAGTGGCAGATGGGAATATCTGGGTGGCGGTCACTGCCAAGTTACTTCCATACAGTTTTATCTTCATCGTTATGAGTATTCTGGCAAACTATGTCTTTTTTGGTGCCATGCATATACCGATGGATTGTGGTTTTTGGGCGTTGAATCTTACTTCGGCACTATTGGTCATTGCTACGCAGGCGCTGGCGGTTTTTCTGTTCTCTCTTTTTCCTGCGTTGAGTATTATTATCAGTATCGTTTCCATGGTAGGATCGTTAGGCGCTACCCTTGGCGGGGTTACCTTTCCGGTGCTTCACATGTTTGCACCGGTGTACTATGCCTCTTATCTTTTCCCCGTCCGTCACTTTGTCGAGATTGGACAGAATCTGCTTTATGGCAACTATGGTTATGCGTATATGTGGGGCAATGTAGCCTGTCTGCTGTTGTTCCTTATTCCTCCTTTATTGTTGTTACCTCATTTGAAACGCTCTTTAATCAGTCGGAAATATGACGATATTGAATAATATATTAGCTGTATCTTGGCACGAGTTTCGTGTGATGTGTACCCGCTATTCCATTTTATTGGTACTCAGCGGTGGCATCTTTGTGTATGGATTACTTTATAACTATATGTATGCTCCCAATGTGGTACGCGATGCTCCGGTGGCAGTAGTGGATATGAGTCGCACTCCGTTAAGCCGCAGTTACATCCGTTTGCTGGATGCCACTCCGCAGGCACGGGTATTGACAAACAATGCTGATTTGCCTGCTGCTAAGGAATTGATGAAATATGATGAAGTGGTGGGTATTGTTTACATTCCCGCGGATTTTGACGCTCGTGTGGGGCGTGGTGAAGAAGCGATATATATTATGTACAGCACCACTACGGCTTTCCTTTATTTTGCTTCCATGCAGGAAGCGTCTGCTGGAGCCATGCTTGCTGTGAATGATGATGTCCGACCCGAGCAAGTGGTTTTTCTACCTCAGGATGATATACAATCTGTGGTTCAAACAAGGTCTGTCGATGTGGTGGGTACTGCCCTGTATAATTATACCGATGGTTATGGTACTTATTTGATACCTGCCGTTTTGATGGTTGTTATTTTTCAGACGTTGATATTTGTTATCAGCATGTTGAGTGGGAAAGAGCGTGAAACTGGAGATATACTGATGTTTGCAGGCCCTGAAGGAAGGGATCTTTCTTTTTTACGTATGGCATCCGTAGTGATAGGAAAATCATTTACTTATTTAGTCTTTTATGCTTTATTCTCTGTCTTTTTGTTGGGGCTTCTTCCTTTAGTTTTCCAATTGCCTCATTTAGCATATCCGTGGAAAATTGTGGCACTTATGATACCTTATATTCTTGCTACCAGTTTCTTTGGATTGGCCTGTTCGTTATTTTTCAGTGATAGTGATGCTCCATTGTTGTTGGTAGCTTTCTTCTCTGTAGGATTGATTTTCCTGTCCGGAGTTTCTTATCCGCTGGAGTTAATGCCTTGGTATTGGCAATGGATTCATTATATGGTTCCTGCGGCTCCCGGAACTTTGGCCTTTGTTAAGATAAATTCTATGGGAGCTAGTATGTCTGAAATCAGTCAGCAATATATTATCCTATGGATACAATGTGCGATATACTTTGTTTTGGCTTGTCGAGCCTATCGCTACAATATAAAGAAAGCAAAGTGTGAAAGACAATAATTTTATGTGTGATTGTTTTTTATGTAATTCGTTTTGCTGATTCTCTATTTTTTATAAGGTCTGTTTGGAGCTGGAGCGAGGGGCCTGAAAGTTGTTGATATTTTAATTCTTGGTGATTATTCTCTTGTTGTTTCTTTTGTTTTTTCAGCTCCTTTTATGAGATGATGCAAGGGGGAAACTTGCAAACTTGCACAACTTGCAGTCTTTCCACACACACACACACACGATCGCGCGCGATTGCGCGTATGCGTACATTATAATGGCGATGGATTATTATATCCTGGTAAAGTAATGACATACAATCCGATGAGAGTGTGAAGGGTAGAGTGGAGGAAGAGGTGGAGTGGTGTGTTGGCTTCCATCTTTTTTCCTAGTTCTAGGTAGTGAATGGTCTGGTTCTATCCTGTTTTTTTGTAATGGGGGGATGAAGAAAATCTTTCTGGAGGTTATGGTAACCGATGAGCGGTAGGTGAACAGCAGCCGGCAGCTTTTCTGACGGAGTATCTGGGTATTGGACGGGATGCTATGTGCTTTTGTATAGTTTGTGTGTTCCGAAGGGTTAGTAACGTGTGTTCCGTAAGGTTAGTAATGTGTGACCTTGTACGTTACTAACATAGAGGCCTGTATGTTAGTAACGTACCTTGTTTAAAGTAGCTAGGAGGTTTTTCGCATGCAGGATACGTGTCTTCCGCAGAATTATGTGAATTGTATTGGTAAGGTTAAAGTGTGTGGTTGCCGCAGATTCAGGGAGTCGGTCCTTTACGGTCAGTGTCTGTTTTGTTCTAGTCCTTGTCTTCCGCTTTCTTATTTTCTCCTTGTCAGGCTTTCCTGCTCTTTTCCACCGGAAGTCTTGTCACGTATCTCCCTTTCCGCCTTTTGCATTCTGTTATCCTTTCCTCCGTTGTAGTTCTCTCCGGTATCGTCCGTCTGTCTTCCGCTCTCTTTTTTATGCTTTATTATTTTTTCATATTATAATGTACGCGCACGTGTGTGGGTGTGGAGATGCTGCAAGTTTTGCAAGTT
>OGXQ01001807.1_pt1 | contig 15603 bp, 13 predicted proteins | sample 1576291 | NCBI WGS metagenome assembly OGXQ01 (sample SAMEA3541575, study PRJEB24748) | human gut metagenome | biome: human gut; feature: human-associated habitat; material: faeces | place: China | collected 2012 | reverse complement strand
TCTGTCCTTCAAAGTTAATTCCCCCATTTTTTTCCACCCGTTTTCAGTTAAAACACGGAGTTGGCGTCGGTGAGGGAGTGGAGCTCGATGATAATGTCCATATCGGGACCGCCGGCGTCGCGGATGGCCTTGACGCGCTCATAGGCGATCTTCAGCTGGTTCTGCTGGAGAATGCCGCTACAGGGCCAGCCCTTGTATTTGCCCTGCATGTTGAAGCACAGGGGATCCACCTTGACGCAGTCGTAGCCGTCCTCCTTGGCCTTGATACAGGCCTCGCCGTATTCCTCGGGGTAGATAAGGGGCTTGGCCACCTTGCCCCAGTCAAACTGGATCTGGCTGGCATAGGCGCGCAGCTTCTGGTTGGTCTTGCCGCCCAGCAGGTTGTAGACGGGGGTGTTGAAGGCTTTGCCCTTGATATCCCACAGGGCCTGATCAATGCCGGCAATGGCGCTCATCAGCACGCCGCCGCCGCGGTAGAAACCGGCGCGGGAACTGCTCGGCCACGTTCTCGGCGGTATCGCCCATTCCGAACACGCCGTAGGTCTCCTGGGGCTGGGCCCGCTTGGCCCCCTCCACGATGGGATCCACCAGCACATTGTTGCCGGTGCCGTAGCCGTACCGGGCGTTCCACAGCTCGAAGTGGGTGGCGCTCATGGCCTCCACGCCGCCGGCCACCGCCACGTCTACGTCGCCGCAGCGGATGTCGTTGGCCGCGCAGTTGACCGACTGGAGGGAGGAGCCGCACTGCATCATCAGCGTATAGGCCGGAATCTCCTCCCGGAAGCCCGCCATCAGGGCGCACACCCGGGCGATGTTGGAGGCCACGGCGTTCTGCTTCACCTGGGCGATGACGACCTCCTCCACCAGCTCGGGGGCCAAGCCGGTGCGCTCCATCAGGGCCTTGCACACCAGCCCCCCCATCTCGTGGGCCTGGGTGTTCTTCAGCGTGCCGCCCATGCGGCCCACGGGAGTGCGGACGGCGTCTACAATATAAACCTCGCGCATAAAAGCGTCCTCCTTTTTGTGTTCAGGCCCGTGCAATGCCCTGCTCCCTGGCCTCCTGTGCGACGGCGCGGGCCACGGTGTCGGCCACGGACTTGTCCAGGGCGGAGGGCAGGATGTAGTCGGCGCTGAGCTGCTCGTCGGTCACCAGGGCGGCCAGGGCTCTGGCCGCGCGGATTTTCATCCCCTCGGTGATCTCCCGGGCCCGCACGGCCAGCGCGCCCTTGAAGATGCCGGGGAAGACCATGACGTTGTTGATCTGGTTGGGGAAATCGCTGCGCCCGGTGCCCACCACCGCCGCGCCGCCCCGCTTCGCCTCGTCCGGCATGATCTCCGGGGTGGGGTTGGCCATGGCGAACACGATGCCGTCCTTCATGGTGGACACCATCTCCGCCGTCACCAGGTTGGGCCGGGACACGCCCACGAAGGCGTCCGCCCCCCGCAGGGCGTCGGCCAGGGCGCCGTGCTCGTGGTCCCGGTTGGAGATGTGGGAGATCTCCTCCTGTCCGGCGTTGAGCCCCTCATCCCCCTCGCAGATGATGCCGTTGATGTCGCACATGACGATATTGCCGAAGCCCATGGAGATGAGCAGCTTGCCGATGGCGATGCCGGCGGCGCCGGCCCCGTTGATGACGATCTTCATCTGCCCCATCTGCTTGCCGGTCACCCGCATGGCGTTGAGCAGGGCGGCGGCCACCACGATGGCGGTGCCGTGCTGGTCGTCGTGGAACACGGGGATGTCGCACACCTCCTTCAGGCGGCGCTCCACCTCGAAGCAGCGGGGGGCGGCGATGTCCTCCAGGTTGATGCCGCCGAAGCTCTTGGAGATCAGGGCGATGGTCTCCACCAGCTTGTCCACGTCCTTGGTGTCCACACAGAGGGGGAAGGCGTCCACCCCGCCGAACTCCTTGAAGAGGGCGCACTTGCCCTCCATCACCGGCATACCGGCGGCCGGGCCGATGTCCCCCAGGCCCAGCACCGCGGAGCCGTCGGTGATCACCGCCACCAGATTGCTCCGGCGGGTGAGGGTAAAGGACTTCTCATAGTCCTTTGCAATTTCCCGGCAGGGCTCGGCCACGCCGGGGGTATACAGAAGGGACAGGTCGTCCCGGGTCTCGATGTGCCTGCGGGCCACCACTTCGATCTTCCCCCGCAGTTCCTCGTGCAGCTTGAGGGATTCCTGATTGACGTCCATAGTACGTTTTTCTTCCTTTCTGCGGCCCGCTCAGACCATCTCTTCGGGGTGGAACACCTCGTCGAACCGCTCGGCGGTGAGGAAGCCCAGGCTGACGCAGGCCTCCTTGAGAGAGATGTGCTCGGCGTGGGCCTTCTTGGCGGTCTTGGCCGCGTTGTCATAGCCAATGTAGGGGTTGAGGGCGGTGACCAGCATGAGGGAGTTGTGCAGGTTGTGGCGGCATTTCTCCCGGTTGGCCGTGATGCCCACGGCGCAGTGGTCGTTAAAGGAGCGGATGCAGTCGGTGAGCAGCCGCGCGGACTGGAGGAAGTTGTAGATGCACACCGGCATGAACACGTTCAGCTCGAAGTTGCCCTGGGAGGCCGCCAGGCCCACCGCCACGTCGTTGCCCATCACCTGTACCGCCACCATGGTCACCGCCTCGCACTGGGTGGGGTTGACCTTGCCGGGCATGATGGAGGAGCCGGGCTCGTTCTCCGGGATCTGGATCTCCCCCAGGCCGCACCGGGGGCCGGAGGCCAGCCAGCGCACGTCGTTGGCGATTTTCATCAGATCCGCCGCCAGGGCCTTGAGCGCCCCGTGGGCGAACACCAGCTCGTCCTTGCTGGTGAGGGCGTGGAACTTGTTGGGGGCCGTGACAAAGGGCTTACCCGTCAGCTCCGATACCGCCTCGGCCACGGCCGTGTCAAAGCCCTTGGGGGCGTTGAGCCCGGTGCCCACGGCGGTCCCGCCCAGGGCCAGCTCCCGCAGGCCGGGCAGCGCCAGCTCCACCATCGCCCTGTCCTTCTCCAGGCTGGTCCGCCAGCCGCTGATCTCCTGGGCCAGGGTGATGGGCACCGCGTCCTGCAGGTGGGTGCGCCCGCTCTTCACCACGTCCCCGTTCTCCCCCTCCAGCCGGCGGAAGGTCTCCACCAGCCCGTCAATGGCCGGCAGCAGCTTGTCCTCCAGCGCCACCGCCGCCGCAATGTGCATGGCCGTGGGGAAGGTGTCGTTGGAGCTCTGGGACATGTTTACGTGGTCGTTGGGGTGGAGCAGCTTCTTCCCCGCCAGCTCGTTGCCCCGGTTGGCCACCACCTCGTTCACGTTCATGTTGGACTGGGTGCCGCTGCCCGTCTGCCACACCACCAGCGGGAAGTGCCCGTCCAGCTTCCCCGCCACCACCTCGTCGCAGGCCCGGCTGATCAGGCCCAGCCTTTCATCGTCCAGCTTCCCCAGCCTGTGGTTGGCCAGCGCCGCCGCCTTCTTCAGAATCCCGAAGGCCCGCACAATCTCCTCCGGCATCTTCTCCGTGCCGATCTGGAAGTTCTGATAGCTCCGCTGGGTCTGCGCACCCCAGTAGCGGTCCGCAGGGACCTCCATCTCCCCCATTGAGTCCCGTTCCATCCGGTAGTCCATCCTGTCTCGCGTCTCCTTTCGTCCGCCCTCAGGCGGGATAGGCCTCGTCGATCTTGTGCAGCGCGGCCTCTTTCAGATTTTTGTAGATGCTCTGCCCGTGGGTGTCCATGCCCACCACCAGGGGGCCGAACTCATTGGCCTGGAGGTCCCACACGGCCTCTGGCATGCCCAGCTCAAACCAAGTCACATCGTTAATGCGCTCAATGCCCTGGGCCAGCTTGGCCGCGCAGCCGGGGGCCGCCTGGAGGTACACGTATCCGTACTGGCCGCAGGCCCGCAGGGTATCGGCGTCCATGCCGCCCTTTCCGATGACCGCCCGTACCCCCATCCGGCCCACTACATCGGCATAGGGCTCCATACGGATGGAGGTGGTGGGGCCGATGACGTTGAGCCGCCAGGAGCCGTCCTCGTTTTTCAGGGCCACCGGGCCGGCGTGGAACACCGCAGCGCCGGCAAAGTCCTTGGGCAGGGGCTTCCCCTCCTCCAGCAGGCCGCGGATACGCAGGTGGGCCATGTCACGGGCCGTAAATACATGCCCGGTCAGATACACCACGTCTCCCACGTGCAGCTTGCGCATGTCCTCTTCCTGGAGAGGTGTGGAAAAATGATAAGTAGCCATCCTTACTATACTCCTTTTTTGCCGTTTTGGAAATCAGAGCAGCTTCTCAACGCGGCCGTCGTCGTAGATGCGGATACCGGCCCGGCGGGCCACCCAGCAGTGGAAGTTGATCGCCACCGGCGCGATGGCGGTGTGGGTGTGGGCCCGCTCCATCTTGAGGGCCAGGCAGACGGTGTCGCCGCCGGTACCCGCCGCGCCCAGGCCCAGGCCGTTGATGGCGTCCTTCAGCTCCGCCTCCAGCGCGGCCAGCTCGGGGTCGGGGTTCACGTCGTCCCACCGGCGGGTGGAGATGGCCTTGCGGCTGAGCTTGGCGGCAATGTCCATCTGGCCGCCGATGCCGATGCCGATGCCGTAGGGGGGGCAGGGCTTGCCGCCGGCGTTGACGGCGGTCTCCAGGATGAAGCGCTTCAGGCCGGAGAGGTTTTTGCCCAGCTTGGCGGTGGTCATAATCTGCATGGCGTTGCCCAGCTCGGCGCCGCAGCCCTTAAAGCTGATGATGAAGTCGACGTATTTCTGGCCGGGGTGGTATTCATACTCGATATTGGGCACGCCCTTGCCGGTGTTGTTTCCCGAGTTCTCCCGGGTCAGGGGGTCCACCATGGAGGGGCGCAGGTAGCCCTTCTTCGTGGCCTCGGCCACGGCCTCCGAGATGGCCTCCCTGGTGCACTCCGGCAGGTTGCCGTCTCCAAAGGAGAGCCAGGTTGTGGGGTAGCCGGGAGACTGGCACACCGCCTTGTCCCCCTCCTTGGCGATGGACAGGTTGTCCACCATGGAGCGGAGCATGCTCTGGGCGGTTTCATTCGTTTCCCGGGCTAGTGCGTCTTTAAGCAGCCCCTTCACATCGGCGGAGATTTCGGTCACGGCGCGGATAACCGCGTCATGAATGGCGGATTTGACAAGTGCTTCGTTCTGATTCATAGCGCAATGCTCCATTCGTAAGGTAATGGGCGCCGCCGTTCCGGCGGCCGCCCGCTGAGGCAGGGCTTACAGCCCCTCAAACAGCCGGTTTATGTCATCCAGCTCCTCCAGGTGCGGCAGCCGCTCAACCAGCGCGGCAACCCGGTCCGGGCCCAGAACCCCGTCGGCCAGGGTGTGAAACTTCTCGTGCTCATAGGCCCAGGTAAAGGGGTTATTGAAGTCGCCATAGGGGTACTCCACCTGACGGGTGAGCACCCGGCCGTCCTCCAGAGTTACCTCCAACCGGTGGGCCCACCGGTTGCGGTCCGCCTGATAGCTGGCCTCCAGCTCCGGGTCGCACACCAGGGTAATCTTGTCCATCAGCCGCCGCACCCGTGGGTCGGAGGTGGCCTCCGGCGTGAAGGCGGACTCCCCCAGGTGGCCGTACACCAGCATGGCCGCGGTGCAGTACTGGCCGCTGAATTTGTAGCCGTAGGGGGTGGATGGCTCCGGATTGTCCACCGTGTTGACCGCCACCTGATAGGTGTGATCCACAATGCGGGTGATGTGCTCCGGCTCCAGCCGGTGCTCCCCCCGCAGCAGTTGGGCGCAGTAGTCCGCCGCGTGGGTGTGGCGACAGCAGGCGTAGGGCTTCAGGGAGTTGGTCAGCAGGGCGCAGTTTTCCCAGCTCAGCGCCCGCGTCAGCGCCTCCGGGTGGTTATCCGGCGTCATGGCGCCCAGCAGGCCCCGGTCTCCCGCCAGAATGTCCTCCGCAGCGGTAAAGCCCAGCGCCGCCAGGCGTGCCGACCGCAGGCCGCAGAGGGTACCGTTGGCGGTGTGCAGGGTCTTGCTCATGGCGCCGTCCTCCAAAAACTGCCACAGGCCGGCCGCCTGCGTCCCTGCCGAGCCAATGGCGTGCAGCAGTTTCTTCCGGTCCAGCCCCATCAGCTTGCCCGCCGCCACGGCAGAGCAGAGCGCCCCCACCACTCCAGTGGTATGCCAGTAGTGGTAGGAGCCTGGGTTGATGGCCTCCCCCACCCGTGCGCCAATCTCGTAGCCCGCGGCAATGGCAGCCAGCACCTCACGCCCGGAGCGGTGAAGCTTCTGCCCCACCGCCAGCGCCGCGGGGATGGTTACCGCCCCCAGGTGGGTGATGGAGGCGTTGTGCACGTCGTCCATATCCATGACATGGGCGCACGCTGCGTTCAGCGCGGCAGCATGTTCGCAGGAGAACCGCTCCAGTCCGCTGTTCCAGGCGGTCGCCTCCTGCTGTCCGTCCCCGGCGGCAAAGTAGCTGCGCCAGATCCCCCCCTGCGGCTGAACTGAGCCGGCTGCCGCCACGCCGAGTAGATCCCCCAGATAGAGCTTTGCGTTGTCCACCGCTTTGGAGGGCAGACTATCATAGCGGACTTCATATAGAAAATCGGAAAGCTGTTCTGTAAGCATTCGGACCTCTTCCTGGCTGTCCCATTGGTCCAGCCAAAACGCGCACCTTATCGGAATACCGCCCCATATTATTCCGGTATTCCGCGCAATAGCAGGTGCACATATTTTTCTTTTTATGTAGTATTTTTTTGTTAATATTTCATTTTTATCTCTTTTTTGCTTTTTCTCTGGTATACCAATTCGAATTATAGCAGATTCACTCAGCAAAGAAAATACACAAAATAAAAATCGTTACATTTGACAAAAGCCGTCGCTTTTCCTTGGTTATAACAGAGAAATGGCAAGTTGCATCTTTACAAATTGTATGCATAAGTGCTATATTGGCTCCACTGGTATACCGATTCTCCAATAAAGCACGCAATTTAAGTCGTTTTGATGGAACGGAAAGGGATATCCAATTATGAAAACAAACAAGCTTATGATCACCTGCGCCCTCTGCGGCGGCGGTACCACCCGCAAGCAGTCCCCCTACGTCCCCCTGACGCCGGAGGAGCTGGTCGCCGATTCTCTGGCCGCAGTTCGGGCCGGCGCCTGCATCCTGCACATCCATGTCCGCGATGACGAGGGCGCGAACACCATGGAGACCAGCCGCTTTGTGCAGGTGGTCTCCATGATCCGGGAAGCCCTGCGCACCAACCACCTGGATGCCATCATCAATGTCACCACCTCCGGCACCAAGTTCTCCGAGGATATGCGGGTGGCCCACCTGCCCATCCTGATGCCCGAGATGTGCTCCTATGACCCTGGTACCCTCAACTGGGCCAACAGCTACATCTTCCTGAACACGCCCCCCTTCCTGGAGCGGCTGGGCCTGCTCACCCAGGAGCTGGACATCAAGCCCGAAATTGAAATCTTTGACGCCGGTATGCTGGGCAACGTGGATTACTACCTGAAAAAAGGCGTCCTGAAGGCCCCGCTCCACTACCAGCTGGTTCTGGATGTCCCTGGTGGTATGCCGGGCAATATTGACTCGATCAACCATCTGGTTTCCAAGCTGCCGGAGGGCTCCACCTGGTCGATCACCGGAATCGGCAAGGCCCACATGCCCTGTATGCTGGCCGGTCTGGCCGCCGGCTGCGACAACCTGCGCGTCGGTCTGGAGGACAACGTGTTTATGAAGAAGGGCGAATACGCCACCAACGCCCAGTTGGTGGAGCGGGCGGTCAAGCTTGGTATCCTGGCCGGCCGTGAGATTGCCACCGCCGCCGAGGCCCGCGAGATTCTCGGCATCAAGCCTGAGAAGGGCGTTCTTTATCAGCCGTAAATTGACTTGGAAAAGGAGAATGCGCGATGAAATACGATTTTGAAACGATTATTGACCGCGATCCGGCCATCCGCGGCACCGGAAAGTACCGCATCATGAAGGACTCCAAGGGCAATAAGCCCCCCAAGGGCATCGTTCCCCTGTCGGTGGCCGACATGGAGTTCCGCACCGCCCCCTGCGTTATTGACGCAATCAAAGCCGAGGCGGACTTCGGCGTGCTGGGCTACCACCGCCTGACCGACAGCTTTCGGGAGTCCTGCTGCCAGTGGATGAAAACCCGTCACGATTGGGACGTTCAGCCCGACTGGATCGTCCCCTTCGAGCAGGTCGTTCCCGCCCTCTATAACGCTGTCTGGACCTTTACCCAGCCCGGCGACGGCATCCTGATCCAGACCCCCGACTACCACCACTTCACCGGCGCCACCGTCAATACCGGCCGCAAGGTGCTGGAAAACCGCCTGGTGGCGGACGAGAAGGGCCACTATACCGTGGATTTCGACGACTTCCGTGAGAAGGCCAAGCAGGCCAAGCTGTTCTTCCTCTGCTCCCCCCAGAATCCTACCGGCCGCGTCTGGACGGAGGAGGAGCTGCGCAGGATGGGCGAGATCTGCAACGAGTACGGCGTCATGGTGGTGGCCGACGAGATCCACCACGATCTGATCCAGCCCGGGTACAAGCACATTGTGTACGCCTCTCTGGGCAAAGAGTTTGCCGACAACTGCGTAATCTGCACCTCCCTGAGCAAGACCTTCAACCTGGCCGGCCTGTGCTACGCCAGCATCATCATCCCCAACGACGAGGTGCGGGCCAAGTTCCAGAAGCAGATGGGCCTCCAGGCCTTCATGCACATCGAGCGCTTCGGCCCCGTGGCCCACGAGGCCGCCTACCGCCACGGCGCCGAGTGGCTGGAAGAGCTCATCCAGGTCATCAAGGGCAACTACGAGTATGTCCGCGACTTCTTCGCCCAGCACTTCCCCGGGGTTGTGGTCACCGAGCTGGAGGGCACCTACCTGGTCTGGTGCGACTTCCGCTGCTTCGGCATGAGCGACGCAGACATGAAGGTGTTCCTCACCGACGAGTGCATGCTCTACCTGGACAACGGCACCGACTTCGGCGCGGCCGGTTCCGGCTACCAGCGCATCAACGTCGCCTGCCCCCGCAAGACCCTGGCAGACGCTCTGGACCGCTTCTATCAGGCCGCCAGGAAGCGCGGCATGGCCCGGTAATTTCCCCGGAAACACGACCAGAATGGATTAGGAGGCTATGACATGTTAGAGAAAAAGGTACCGTTTTGTATCGACCACTTCAGCATCGCCACTACCCACCGCGACCGCCCGATCGACCTGGTGACCAAGCTGGGCTTTACCACCGCCGACTGCTACACCGACCGCACCGTGCACTTCATCTTTGAGAACTCCTACTTTGAGCTGTGCACCTACCAGTTGAACACCACCATCACTTGGCTGACCCAGTCCGTCCCCGCCACCAATCTGCCCAAGGTCCACTCCTATCGCCTGAGCGTCAAGGGGACTGACCCCAATCCCATGCGCAACGCTTTGATCGAGGGCGGCATCGAGACCATCGGCGAGATCAACACCCCCTTCCGCCAGCATGTCCGCTACGGTGAGAAGGAGGGCGAGGCCGGTTACCAGACCTTCTTTATTCAGAACTACGAGCCCTTTACCGACATTCTCTTCGGCTGCACCACCCATCTGGCCAAGGAGCTGATCGTCAAGAACGAGACCAAATTCCCCCACATCAACGGCGCCAAGCGCCTGGCCTACATCACCGGCTACTGCGACAGCAAGGAGCGCTTTGAGGAGGCCGATGCCGCCATCTCCAAGCTCTACAACGCCGCCAAGGGGGCCACTGACACCGGCTTCAACCTGGACACCTATCAGCTGGTGGATCACGACGCCTACGTGGCCGAGTTCGGCTGCGAGCCCCGCAACGACGGCCTGAAGCTGCCCATCGTGGCCGCCGCCTTCTCCGGCTGCCACCTGGAATTTGTGGAAAAGCGCGCCTATGATCTGAACCTGAATTACTTCCACAAGGACGGCAAGCTCTATGTGGACTGCCGCCGTACACTGGGTCTGTTCCTCGTGTTCATGCCCTAACTACCTCATGTGCCCATATGGGGAAGGAGTCTAAAATGTCTATTCCCGATCTCGAAACCTATTTACCCAAGGTCATTTCTTGGCGCAGGGATCTCCATATGCACCCAGAGCTAGGACTCCAAGAAGTCCGTACCTCTAACTTGATTGCAGATCTCCTAACAAAGTTCGGCCTTGATGTGCAGCGTAATTTTGCTGGTACAGCGGTTTTGGGAACACTGCATACCAATAAACCTGGCAAAACAGTTGTCCTGCGCGCAGATATGGACGCACTTCCAATCCAAGATGCCAAAGATGTACCCTACCGCTCACAAATTTCTGGTGTCTGTCATGCCTGCGGCCATGATGCCCATACTGCAAATCTTCTTGGTGTTGCGAACTATATTTCCGATCATCGCACTGAATTTTGTGGAACAATAAAGTTCTTGTTTCAGCCTGCGGAAGAACTGTTAGAAGGGGCAAAGCTTGTCTGTCAATCAGGTGTGCTGGATGGCACGGATTACATTCTGGGTCAGCATGCAGTACTGGATGTAGATGTCGGTCAAGTTCAGGTATGCTACGGCCCTTCAAACGGTGGTGGTGATGAATTTACTTTACGGCTCCATGGTGTAGGTTGCCATGGTGCACGTCCGCACACCGGTAAAGATCCTATTTTACTCGCTGCAAAAGTTATCGAGGGATTTCAACAAATTATTAGCCGTGAGCTGGATCCATTAAAGGCCGCTGTCATTTCTGTTTGTTCGGTTCAGGCCGGACAGCATGAATCAAAAAATGTCGTTCCGCAGGAGGCTGTGTTAGCTGGAACCGTGCGCACGCTGGAAGAGGATGTACGCACCTATGTTTTGACTCGGATGGAGGAAATCGTAGCTGGCCTGTGTTCTGCAAGTCGTTGTTCCTATACCTTGGAGCATGTTACAAAAGTGCCTCCCTTGACCAGCGACCAGCAGTTGACCCAATTAGTTGAGAACACCGCAGTGGAATTGGTTGGACGTGAAAACGTCCTATACCGCCCTGCTCCCACAATGGGGGTTGAGGACTTTTCTTGGTATACCAGGAATTACAATGCGTGTATGTTCTACTTTGGCGCCAGAAATGTCGAAAAAGGAATTATTACGCGGGGGCATAATCCAAAGTTTGATATTGATGAAGAATGTTTCAGGGTTGCTATGCCAATGTTTATTCTGCTTTCAAAACGGCTGATGCTGGACTAGTTATCGCATTTCCTACTAATTGACAGAGAGAGGGGAATTGTTTTGGAGCTTGAGTATTTGAAAGTCGCAAATAACCCTATTATGTGGATTTCCGTCCTTCCAGGCGTATTGTTAGTAATCGTGCAGGCGATTGTATTATCTCGAAGAGCCATTGTATCCGGAAGAAAAATGGGTATTACAGAGCGTCAGTTTAAAAGCGCGATTCGGAGTTCCGCTCTGGCCTCAATCGGTCCATCCCTAATCATTGTAACTGGAATGATTGCTTTACTCAGCTCCATGGGAGGCCCTATTGCCTGGATGCGATTAGCCTATATTGGCGCTGTCAACTTTGAGCTTTCTGCCGCTGATCGGGCCGCCTCTGCTGTCGGATGTACCTTGGGAACCTCTAACATGACTATGGAAGCATTTGCCTGCGCCGTATATACCATGGTAATCTGCTGCCTTGGCTGGATTCTTGTTTCTGCCCTTTTTGCACACAAAATGGGTGACTTGCGTGACCGGGTAGCTGGCAACAACAAAGCAAAAATGAGTGTCATCAGTGTCGCTGGCGGTATGGGCGCTTATGGCTATCAGTGCTTTAATCGCGGCATTGTTCTCGCCGGCCCCGATGCACAAACAATGACGGTTATTTTTGGTTTTGGTATTATGTTTGCCTTGGCAATCTATGGTAAAAAGAAAAACGTGGCATGGGTCAGAAAATTTGGAATGATGATCGCCATGTTTAGCGGTATGCTGCTTGGATCCTTTTTCTTGTAAGGTTAATACTTCCATCGCTTGAAAGGGGTATTTCTATGACAGAAAATAAACCAAACACTTCCTCGATTTTTCACACAGACTTCTTGCCCTTTGCCATCCGCTGGGGGCGTGGTTTAAGTCTTTTTGGAATCGTTTTAGCCTTTGGTCCATGCCTTGGATTGGCCGTTATGGGTATTTTCCCATCTGTTAGCGGTGTAATGGCTGGTATCGCCGCTCAGCTCCCCGCAGTAGTCGCTGCATATTTCTATGAACCAATCTCCTACTTTGCCATACTGGGTATTGCAGGCACTTATATGGGCTTTCTTTCGGGAAATGTAAATAACATGAGAGCTCCCTGTGCATCCATCGCTCAGAGCGCTGCTAACGTCGAAGAAGGTAGTGACGAAGGCGGTATCATAGCCACTGTTGGTATTGCTGTCTCCATTTTTATCAATATTGCCTTCCTGACAGTCGGTGTTATTGTAGGCAACTATGTTGTTAGTCTGTTGCCTCAGCATGTTTTGGATGCGTTAAATCTATTGCTCCCGGCTCTGTTTGGCGCACTCTTTGCAAATCAAATTGTAAAAAAGCCAAAGTTAGCGCTTGTCGCCCTCCCGATTACGGGTATCATGGTCCTAATGAATAAGCTTCAGCTCCTTTCCTTCCTCCCTGGCAAGCTGGTTACTCCCATCGTTATGCTTACCTGCGTCTTCGGTACAATGGGAATCGGACTATTTCTCGCCAGTAAAGGTAAAATGGATTAATTGTTATATAAAATACAGAAAGCGAGGATCAATCACACATGAAGTCCGCCTTAAAAAAGGTGTCGCTGATCCTGGCCATCTGCTTTGTAGCATTTCACCTCTACACCGCAGCGTTCGGCACTATGCCGGGCATTGCGCAGAAGTCGATCCACCTGGGCTTCCTGCTGGTGATCTTCTACATCAATGCAATGGTCGACAGCGAGAAGCGTTGGGAGCAAATTTTTCTCGGTATTATGGCACTCTTCGCCCTGGGCGGCTGTGCCTACATCACCATCCTGGATGAAAACCTGCAACTGCGCGCCGGAATTGTGTACGCCAGCGACATTCTGTTTGCCATTCTTCTGATTATCGCTATCTTTGAGGCGTGCCGCCGGAAGATGGGCAATCCCCTGGTCATCATCACCCTGGTCTTTGTGGCCTACGCCTTCCTGGGCAAGTATATTCCCGGCTTCCTCAACCAGCCCGGCATGACGCTGAAGAAGTTCACCTCTTTGGTCTATCTGACCACAGACGGTATCTTCGGCTCCCCCCTCTATGCCTCGGCCTCCTATGTGGTCCTGTTCGTCCTGCTGGGCGCTATCATGAGCGTCTCCGGCATCGGCGACTATATGACCAATCTGGCCACCTCCCTGTTCGGCCACATGCGCGGCGGCCCCGCCAAGGTGGCTGTGGTGGCCTCCGGCTTCTTTGGCTCCATCAGCGGCAGTCCCACGGCCAATGTCATCGGCACCGGCACTTTCACCATTCCTATGATGAAAAAGAACGGCTTTGAGCCCGAGTTTGCCGCGGCGGTTGAGGCCACCGCCTCCACCGGCGGAGCCATCATGCCCCCCATCATGGGCTCCACCGCCTTTATTATGGCGGAAATGCTGGGCATTCCCTATACCGCCGTGGCAAAGGCCGCCCTGATCCCTGCTATTCTCTACTTCCTGGCCGTCCTCTTTGGCGTCGATATCTATGCCGCCAAGCATGGGCTGAAGGGCATTCCCCGCTCCCAACTGCCCAAGGTACGTAGCATGCTCAAGCAGATTTACATGCTTGCCCCCCTGATCTTCCTGATCTTCTGCATGGCCGTGTTCAATATGACCATCGTGCGCTCTGGCCTGCTGACCATCATCGTCACTCTCGTCCTGGTGGAAATCAACCCCAAGACCCGTATGACCAAGGAGCAGTGGCTCCAGATTCCTGTCCAGACGGTAAAGAGCGCCGTTTCCGTCGGCATTGCCTGCGCCATGGCCGGTATTATCAGCGGTGTGATCATGGGCAGCGGCCTGGGCTACCGCATCTCCTCCATCCTGACCAGCGTGGCCGGCACCAGCATGCTGCTGCTGCTCGTTCTGACGATGGTTGTCTCCCTGATCATGGGCATGGGCGTCCCAACCACGGCGGCCTATCTGGTTCTGGCCTCCCTGGTAGCCCCCACGATGATTCAGTTGGGCATTCCCCCGCTGGCCGCCCACATGTTCATCTTCTACTTCGGCTGCATCTCCTCCATCACCCCCCCTGTGGCGCTGGCCGCCTATGCCGGTGCCGGCCTGGCCGGGTGCGATCCAAACAAGACAGGCTACAAGGCGTTCCGTCTGGCCTTCTGTTCCTTCCTCATGCCGTACTTGTTTGTCTACAATCCGGTACTGCTGATGGAGGGCGGCGTGCTGGACATCCTCTGGAGCCTGGTTACCGCGCTCATTGGCGCCTATCTGCTGGCCTCCGGCTTCGAGGGCTTCTTCTTCCGCTGGAGCCTGAAGTGGTTCGAGCGTCCGCTCATGATACTGGGCGCTGTGATGCTGATTGTGCCCGGTATGGTCACCGATTTGGTAGGTATCGCCATCATCGTGGTGGAGTTTGTCACCGAGTTCATGTTTAAGCGTTCGGAGAAGTTCGTCCCCGTTACCGTTTCCCAGTCTACCACGTGACATTTTCCCCCGGGTGAATGCCATTGGAGAGAAAAAGAAAAGGAGATATCGTTATGAAAAAGCTGTCAAAACTTATGTGTCTGTTGCTGGCAGTCGGTATGCTGATGGGAATCGCCTCCTGTAGCAGTGATGCTGGAGAGGGGGGCGGAGGCTCCTCCGGCGGTACGGAAACCGTGCGCATCAGCTGCGGGCCCCTGAACGGCTATCAGAACGTCCTGTATAATTCCATTGCCGACATGATGAACAAAGCCAACCCCGGCAAGTACAGCTTTGCTATTGAGGCCTCCACCGGCTCCGCCGAGAATGCCCGCCTGCTGGCTATGGACGAAACCGACTTCGGCACCATGGGCATGGATATGACCCTGTCCTGCTACAATGCCGGGGGCGAGTTTGAGGGCCTGCCCGCAGAGCAGATCATGCACGTGGCCACCCACTCCGGCACCGGCGCGACGGTCCACGTTATCACTTCTGCGAAGTCCGATATTAACAGCATTCCCGACCTGGCCGGCACCAAATTCGGTGTCACTGCCGGCATGATGGCCGGTTACCTGGACGATGTTCTGTGGGCCTACGATATGACCACCGATGATCTGGGCAGCGTGGTAAACCTGTCCCTGTCCGACCTGTGCACCGCCCTCCAGGACGGCAATATTGACGCCTTCCTGTACGCCACTCCCGCCCCCGGCACCAACTTTACCGACCTGGCCATGTCCTTTGGCATCAAGGTCGTCGACATCGGCCAGGAGGCCGTTGACAAGCTGATGGCCGAGAAGCCCTGGTACCACACAGTGGTTATCCCCGCCGGCACCTATGACGGCTGTGATGAGGATATCACCACCTTTGCCCAGTACACCGCTCTCTGCGCCCGTGCCGACGTGCCCGAGGAGACCGTCTACAACCTGGTCAAGACCATGATGGAGAACGCCGATGCTCTGGAAGCCGTGCATAAGAACGCCGCCGGCACCTGTCCGGAGCGCGGCATCGAAGGCGCCCTGATCCCCATGCACCCCGGCGCCGAGCGCTATTACAAAGAGGTCGGCGTGCTGGA